>Ga0163144_10002524_pt1 | contig 42150 bp, 27 predicted proteins | sample OliLak19BULKMAT1_FD_123175 | JGI IMG/M metagenome (GOLD analysis project Ga0163144, IMG submission 123175) | Freshwater microbial mat bacterial communities from Lake Vanda, McMurdo Dry Valleys, Antarctica - Oligotrophic Lake LV.19.BULKMAT1 | ecosystem: Environmental > Aquatic > Freshwater >...
AGATGCCACTTTCAAAAGCTTGAACGGGTATAGTTACAATTGTGCTTTCTGTATTAATTATTGTTACAATTTCTCCCGTCAGGTTATAAATTGCAATCTGATGTATTGGTAAAAATGTAGATTATATGGTTATTGTTGTTGAAGTACATGTTGGAAATACTTCAACATAATTATTTAAATTAATTGCATTATATTTGGCTAAATAAAGAAACGCTATGAGGTCTTGTATTTATATTTTTTGTTTAATTTCTATCCAATTGTCAGCCCAAACAGGCATAATCTGGGAAGACCCTATAATGGTTTCCGATGGGTTATCAGGTTATAACCATCCAAGAATTGTTTTAGATGGGGATGAAAATCCTGTTGTAATTTGGGGTAATGATGAGGATACTCATCTTTCTAGAAAAGTAGGTGTATATTTCACCGCCCCTTTAATGTTGGACCCAATGGGCATGTCAATATTTTCAGCATCCTGGGCAGGTCCTGATATTGCGGCTAAGGGTGATACGATGTTTGTGGTTTTTAAGGAAAATCCGGAAGATGCTGCTCCGGTTTATTGTTTAGCTTCCTATAACGGAGGTGAAACTTTTTCTGAACCAGTAATTGTTGATGGAATGATTGGCGCAAATGTTTCGCGATTTCCTTCTGTTACAGTTGATGCGGATGGAAATCCTTTAGTTGCATTTATGAAATTAGATGCAGATTTTTTAAATGCACAATATGTTGTGGCAAAATCTGATGATTATGGCGCCAGTTTTAATATGGATGTAATTGCTAGTGGTTATTCTGGAGGAGAAGTTTGTGATTGTTGTCCGGTAGGTATTACTTCAAGTGACAATTTTGTTACAACATTATTCCGAGATAATTTAGATAATTTACGAAATAGTTGGGCTGGAATTTCCGCTGATGGTGGTAATACATTTGATACGGGATTTCAGATAGATCAAACTGACTGGACTGTTTTTGCATGTCCTGCAAGTGGCCCTGACGGTGTAATTATTAACGATAATTTATATACTGTTTTTATGAGTGCGGGTGAAGGAGATTTACGTGTTTATTGGACGGCGTCTTCTTTAACTGATTTTACAGATGAAACAGACAAGCGAGTTTCCGCTGAAATTGAAGGATTATCCGTTCAAAACTATCCCCGCATTGCCAATTATGGAAAGGCCGTAGCAATAGTTTGGAAACAGGTGGAGAATGCAAATTCATTGATTCCCATTTCTTTTACCAATGATATTAATGTCGGGTTCCCACTTGATTACGACACCGTGGCGAATCTTGATTTTTATGGATTAGAAAATGCAGATGTTGCCGTTTCGTCAAATAAAGTGCATGTTGTATGGCAGGATAATTATAATGATGCAGTGATGTATAGAGAGGGTTTATATGTTGAGCCTGTTGCTGTTAATCAGGTTGTTGTTGAAAATGATATTATTGTATTTCCCAATCCGACTGGATCATTTATAAATATAAGTAGCAAAATAGAAATATCAACCGCCATTTTTTATGATATTCATAATAGACAAGTAAAAAATATAATTAATGGGGGTAAAACCGTTTTTTCGATACCTGTTAATGAACTAGCATCGGGAATTTATTTTCTGGAGGTAATAGATATCAATGGTGCACTGCATATGGAAAAAGTAATTGTAAAATAATAGGTTTAACCCAAATTTTGAGAAAAGGCGGTTTTTAGCATCAAACAGCTAACTTTTAAGTTAACCCAGCTTGCTATTGTTGTCTTCGTATTAACAATTCTAAAAGGTTCGATTTCGCTACCTTTTTCTTGACAAAAAGGTAGCACGAAAACTCAAGGACTGCACCAGCTTGTTTAACTGTGATTATTCCGATAGCAATCGCGGACGCAACATGTACCGAAAAAGGCGTAACAAACAATTGTAAATCCTTACAATTTGTCGTATTCATGATAAAATCAAATTCTAATTACTCATTGCGGTGACGCTGATTTTCGCTCTATTTATACCAAAAGTTAAATTCACAGTGCTTGTTGCTGGGCCAAAGTCACATTAAAACAACCTGCTGAGGCCCGCTACTTGCAGCGCATTACTCGAAGTGAATTTAATTTTGCAGCAATTCAGCGCTATTAAAATACTATTCCATGTTTCCAATTATATTCTAATTCAAGTATTTATTTGACCCCGTTTTACAAAAAAACGACTTTCGATTAATTACAACATGATTACAAATAATTGATTTTCAACTAATTAAAAATGAGTTAGATGGAATAATGCTAAGGGTTGTAGCAAATCAATTAAAGTATCCATTGAGTTGGATTACCCGAATTACAAACAATTGTAAATGAGCGTGTTATTGGATTGCTAATGTCGATTTATTAATTTGGGATAAAATGAGATTATGTTGTGGTTCGCATTCAATTTAAGAGCGACTTAATGGCGAACCAAAGTAGCTTTGCCTTTTTTGGCACATTACTAATATAAGTTCTAAAAATACTACATCACTAAGACCCGCTAAAGCCTCGTTGTTTCGTAAAACTAAAGCACAAAGTTGAGTTAGAGAGGATTAATTATAAATCCGCGTCACTACACCACTCCAAATGTTAACTATGTAGAAGTTGGTGCAGCTTAGATTCAATATGCGTTGCATAAAAAAGTAACCGGAGCGTAATTATTGGGTTAGCACTACATATCCCCATGCGGGTATTTCCATTTTTTTACCCGTTTTTACTTTTTGCTTTTTTCCAGTAAATGTGTTTTTATATTTTCCAGCATCTGAAATTAATTTTATTTGATGTGCATCAGACGATAAATTTAATATCACCATTACTTTATTGCCATTTAATTCACGCATATAAGCATATACCTTTTCATGTCCGGTTTCAACAGTTCTGTAACCTCCTCCGTAGGCACCATTCCAAAGCGCTTCATTCTCTTTTTTAAGCTCAACAAGCGACGTATAAAATTGCGTGTAATTTTTATTATCTACCCATACAATTGAATCCTTTTCAAAAAACAATAATCTTCGGTCAAGTGCAACCTCCTGACCTGAATAAATTAACAACATACCTGGAATTGTTGCGCTCATTACAGCAAATGCCTTAGCGCCTTCGCCAAGTCTTTCGAACTCGGTTCCTTGCCAGCTATTTTCGTCGTGGTTGCTAGTAAAGTTCATTCTGTAAGCATCTACTGGAAATGTTGCCAAATCTTTAGCAATTAAACTATCCATCTCAGGCGCTAACTTTTTACCTTGAGCAATATCTTTCATCAGGTGATGTTTTTCCCAAGCATAGGTCATGGTAAATCCTATTGAATGGAATTGAGGGCCTTCAGCTTCTGCCAATAAAAAAACATCGGGCTTTATTTTTTTCAATTCAACAAACGCTTCCTGCCAAAAATCATCGGGAACCATCATTGCCATATCGTATCTAAAGCCATCAACATTTGCTTCTTTTAACCAAAATATCATATCGGCAATCATGTCTTTACGCATTGCCTTATTATCATAATTTAAGTCGGCAACATCGCTCCAATCTGGAACTGGTGCAACTATTTTCCCCGACTTATCTGTTGTGTAATAATCTTTGTGGTTCTTCATCCATTTGTGATCCCATGAAGTGTGATTGGCAACCCAGTCAAGTATTACATACATGTCGCGCTTATGTGCTTCATCAACCACTTTTTTAAATTCTTTCATCGAACCAAACTCGGGATTAGTTGCCGTATAATCGGAAATAGAGTAATAGCTGCCTAAACTTCCTTTTCTATTTAATTCACCGATAGGCTGCACAGGCATCATCCATAAAATACCAACGCCCATTTTTTCGAGTCGAGGCAAATGTGTGGCAAATGCGTCAAAGGTTCCTTCAGATGTGAACTGGCGAATGTTTACCTCATATATCGTTTTATCTTTACTCCATTCAGGAGCTTGTGCGAAAGTTGCAGTCATACTTAATAATGCAAAAACAATTACAAAATAATTTCTCATAATTTAATATCAATTAATTTTTAAATGTAATAATTTCAAACGAATATGGGGCTAAAGTTACAACGGTATTATTATTTGCCATTGCTATTTTGCCATTAAAATGAACTTTTGCGCCATCAACATTTAAACTACTGCTAATGCTAATTGTTTCGGTTTTAGCGCTTTTGTTTAAAATAACATATACAACATCATCAAAATAGCTTCTTTTGTAAACGTATAGATTTGGTGTAACGGTAATAATCTGAATATCGCCATATAACAAAGCCATGTGTTCGCTGCGCAATTTAGTGAGTGCCGAAACGGTTTGTTTTACATCTAATTCATGCGCTGATAAATTATCAAAACGCATCATCTTTCTATTATCGGGGTCGTTTGCACCTGGCATGCCAATTTCATCACCATAATAAATTATTGGAATTCCGGGAATAGTCATATTGAATGCATGCAACAGTTTCAACTTAGCATAGCCTATCGTATCGGTTACTTCAATTTTTCGGTTCCATCCCGCTTCTTTATCATTTTCATTCCAAAGTAAATCGCCACTTGCATAAGAAATAAATCGCGCCATATCGTGATTACCTGTTATATTTCCCATAACATGATGGTATCCATAAGCATTAAATGTTTCATATAAACTGGCATTAAGTCGCTCAAAACTTATATCGTTATTTGCAAAAACACTTCGGGCATCAAAATATAAGGGAAAATCAAATTGAGCATTTAATAGCCCTGTACCTAAATAGCTGCCAATTAATTCTCTCGACCCAAATGTTTCCCCAATTTGATAAATATTTTTATTTTGAGGAATCTCGATTTCTGTTTTAATTTTATAAGTTAATAAACGCCAGAATTCTATTTCTATATGTTTGGTAGCATCATGCCTAAATCCATCGAGCTTAAATTCGTTTAACCAAAACATCGCACTGTCGGCGCACGCTTCAGCAACTGCTGGCTGACTATGGTCGAAGCTCGGCATATAAGGTTCAAACCATGTACTCAGGCGATATTCATCCCATAATCTTAAATTTTTTCTGCCATCAGGTAAATCTAATTGTGAAAACCATTCTGGATGCGATTGCCATAGCGGATGTTCAGCATGAATATGGTTCGCAACATAATCCAGATAAACACTCATATCGTTATTGTGGGCGTCGGCAACAAGATTTTTAAATGTTGCATTGTTTCCAAAACGGGTGTCAACCTGACTCAAAGAAATGGGCCAATAACCATGATAACCCGTAAACCACCTATGCGGCTCAGGAAATTCCTGATAAGCTGTGTAGGGGTTTTGAAATACTGGTGAAATCCACAACGAATTAATGCCCAAATTTTCAAAATATCCATCGTCAATCTTTTGTTGAACACCCGCTAAATCGCCACCGTAATAATTTGCTTGCGGTAACACTTTTTCATCTTGAACAGGAGCATCATTTTTAACATCACCATTTTTAAATCTATCTACCATCATAAAATACATGATGCTGCGCTGAAAATCATCTTTCTTTAATAATTTAGGGTCGGTTATAACATTGCCATATTCCAATGGAATTAACAAATCGTTTATTTCCTTTCCATTTACAACAGCAAATGCGCGCAAGTGAGAACGTTTAATTTCAGCTGCTTCTTCAGGAATTAAGCTATACAATTCTTCCGCACCAATATCTTCATTATAACCTGCAATAACATCAATTCTAACATTATTCCACAAAACAATAAGTTCATCAAATAAATTATCGTTCGATAATTGGAATTCAACTTTAGTATTATACTGGTGCTTTGTGGTTAGATATACTTTTTCGGAAATGTTTTTATCTCCTGCAACTAATAAAGAATTAAATCCACCAATTCCATTATCAATAGTATTTTTATTATTAGGGTCCAAAAACCAATTGTTATCCGCTACAATTTGATATTGATAGCGGCCAGGTGATAAAACTAGTTCTGCTTGCCATTTGCCATTTATTGATTTAAAGAAAATAACATTGGGATTCCATCCAGTTAAATCGCCCACAATTGAAACCTTATTATACACCTTGCCTTTTGGGTCGAATTGGAATAACACTTTTTCTTTCTTCGACTTACGCATTGTTATGGCATAAGTTGCTTTAGTTGTAAACACTTTCAACACCGACAATACTGGAATATTTGGTGATGATATTAATAGCAATTGTTTTTTATCACTACTTAACGTATAGTTAAACGAATTGGGGGCTTCCACCTTATTAATTACACTTACATCAACAAAATAATCTTCTAGCAGTATAACCGTTGAGTCCAATTGTAATTGAATTGGTTGCGCTAATCCGAAGATTTCATTTTGTGCGTTTACGCTGCTAAAAATAAAAAATATAGCAACTAACAAACTTGTTGTTACCCTTAAATTAAATTCGGAAAAAATAGTATTTTGTGATTTAAAATATTTCATGCTGCTATTAGTTGAGATTTTTGGAATTAAATTTCAAATATTAAAATTAGTATAAAAAAGATTAAACGAAACCGTATGCGTAAACCTTCCTTAAATACCAGTTATTGTTACTCTTCATACAACCACATAAAGGCATCAAAAAACTCAGCTCTCCAAAACGACTCTGTGTGTTTGCCATCTCCTTGTATAATATATCTTGTTTGTATAAACTCATTTTTTTTATCTAATAAAATATAATGCATCTGTTCAAGGTCTTTCATCACCGAATAATCATCTTCCCTTGCGCCGGCAACAAAATATACTTTAGATGTTGCAGTAATATTAGCTTGCTCAGCATAAACAAAATTATCTTCATTCGTCCAAAACGCGGGAGAAAAAATACCTGCTTTAGCAAACACATTGTTATACTTCAATAAAATATGCATACTTTCTACAGCGCCTGCACTACTGCCACAAATTCCTGTATACTCTCGACCGGGTAGGGTTCTATACATACTGTCAATTTTCAATTTTAAAGTTATGGCTACAAATGCTGCAAATGCATCACCCTGTGGCTTAACGTCATATTTTTTAATGGGATATGGCGAATATTCCGACAAGCGCAAATCACCAGCATGGTCAATTCCAACAATAATTGCTGGTAATTTATTAATAGCACATACCGAATCCATCGCTTCATCTATGCCCCATTCTCCTGCATAAGCATCAACGTCGTCAAACAAATTTTGCCCATCCAACATATACAATACTGGATACTTTTTGTTACTTGTTGCATATGAGCATGGCAACGAAACACGAATTTGTTTCGTAACTTGCAACTCAGGTGAATAAACGTTGAATTTAATTATCGAATTATTGGCTACTGCAAGTTTATGTGGTGCCAACTGCTGAAAACTTTCAATCCGCTGTGTAATAATCATGCCCGGCTTATAATAACAAGTTCTGTTGGGCTGCGCAGAACCGTCAATCTTTACTTCACCTTTTTCCCACGATCCACCAGTAAATTTAAATTCAACAGTTGATACAGCAACCGATAAATCAAGTGTTACCTGTAACTTGCCTCCCACCCATTTTAACTTCGATTTAGCATCAGCTGGATTCCAATCATTATAATTTCCAGCTACGTATATTTTATTTGTTATCGAATCAGGAAAGTCTGTTGCATTATCAACAATTATTGTAAGCTGACTAAATAAAGCACCTGCCCATGCAATAATTAGTATCGTTAGCATACATTTAAATCTAATCATCATAAAACAATAAATTTAAATTTTGAATTTAATTTATTGTTGTTCATCATGCAGATATACATTCCCTTTGGCAAATTGTTACAATTAATTAATGTTGATGCTTGTCCACTCATATAAACTTTCCCATTTAAATCACTAATATAATAATCATAATTAGTGTTGCTGTTAATTATAATATTATTTGCAAGCATATCATAATAACAATTTATTACTTCGCTGTTGTTGCTTATAGTGAGCGGCATTTGGTTTTCAAATAACCACAAATAACCATCATCATATTCTCGCTTCCAAAACCATTCGCTGTGCGCGCCGTCGGCTCTAATTATGGTTAATAATTCATCAGTGCCAAAACCTTTCAATTCTAATTCATCTGTTACTGTTGCAATGTCAGGAACCATATCTTCATCTTCGTATAAGCCGGCTGTAATATAAATTTTTGATGGCAATGTTTTCTCAAACTGTTGCGTGAGCGTATTTACGGAGTCGTCGAACCAAAAGCTTGGAGAAAACACTAATGCCTTGCCAAATACTTCATCATACGCAAGTGCCATGTAATAAGAAATTAATCCACCCAAACTACTTCCTCCAATTACGGTATTTAATCTGTCGGGCAATGTTCTATAATTTGCATCGATATAAGGTTTTAATGTATTTACAATAAACGCTGCATATAAATCTCCTTCGCCACCACCATATGCTGGATTATTCCATGGCGAATATTCATCTATTCTATCGCCTTCTCCATTTGCAATTACTACAACAATTGCTGCCGTATGTGCTGCAGCAATTAAATTTTGCATGGTACCATCAACATCCCATTCACTAATAAAACAAGTTGCATAATCAAAAACGTTTTGTCCATCGTGTAAATAAACTACAGGATAATTATTTGTTGATGTAAAATAATCTGGCGGTAAATACATCCAAATTCTGCGTGTTCTTTCTAATTGTGGTATGGCAAAATCATAATCTAATTCAATCACATTGCCTGCTATTGTATGCGAACCAATTTGGTCTTGCCAATTGGCAACCGTGTATTCCTTTTCAATGCCATCTTCAAATGTTTCCATCCTATTGGTAATAAAACCTCCAGCAAGGGTTGTTTCCCCTCTATCCCAATCGCCTCGCGTAAACTTAAATTCAATTGCTTCGCCAGCAGTCCCGATTAAATTGATAAAATAACTTCCATCAAAATCTTTTTCTAATGCATACAACGGATCACCAGGATTCCATGCATTAAAAGTACCCGATATAAATACCGAATCAAGCACCGGCATAAAATATTGTGGTATAGCTGTAACCCTTATTGTCATTTGTGCAATAAGTTGGGCACAAAACATATTAAAAATGATAAAAAACATGCTACAATAACGCATCAACTTTGTTTTCCTTACCACTTTTCGCTTAACGTATAACATATTCATGTATTTTTGTCTACTTCAACAAATATAGTCAGGTTATATGAGGAAGCTATTGATTGGATTTAGTGCACTTTTATTTTGTTTAATTTTTTCCCCAACAACAACTAAGTGTCAAACACCTGATTTTATGCTGCAAGGCTGGAACTGGGACTACCCCTATTTTTATGCAGGCATTGGAAATCAAATTGATTTTCTTGCTGCCGAAGGTGAAAATTTAAAAAACGCAGGCTTCAATTATGTTTGGCTGCCACCATTGGCAAAAGCAACTTCTGGCTCAACAAGTATGGGCTATAATGTGCGCGATTATTATGATATTGGCGACTTTGGTCCAGCGCGTTGGGGCGACAGAGAAGGGTTCGAAAATTTAAAATCTGTATATAACTCCTTGGGAATCAACATGGTGGCAGATATGATTTATAATCACCGCGATGGTGGTGCATGGGAAGTGAATAGCCCTGTAGAAGGCTGGATTGAAAATATGACCTATGTGAAAGTTGCTGCTGGCGACCAACCGTTTCCGACCGATAGGCTTCAATTTTACCTGCCAATAGGCGGAGCTACTGGAAATGGTGCTGGAACATATTACTTTAAAGTGCGCTCTGCTAGCGAACATCCTAATTATTTCGACAAGCCCTATCAGGCAATATTTTGGACAAATACTGTTGCAGCCGATTACGTTACTGCGCCAACAACCGAAGTAGAACCCAATGGTGGCGGCGATTGTGGCGAAATAAACAATACAATTTTACTGGGCAAACGCAAAAATGCTTCTATTGACAATGCTGGTTGTAAAACCGACGAATTCGCACTTACAATTACCGCTGCTGACTTTAATGCCTTAGGCGATAACATTTGGTTCAAACTGGTAAATACTGGTGGTGGCGGACTTGGCGACATGAGCGATCATTATGTTTACAGTTGTTGGAACGGCGCCCTGGGGGCAGATGTTCAAACGCAAATTAAATATCAAACCGCAACCGATTTTACAAATATGCCTAGCGGACTAGGTTCCATGAATTATTTAAACTTTAAGCCAAATGGCAATCCAACTCAGTTAGCAGGCGATTTAGATGCTTTGTATTTTTATTATGATGTAGACCAAAATATTGTTTCTACCCAAGATGTATTATATGATTACACAAAATATTTATGGAGCGATGAAAGCATAAGAGGTTATCGATTAGATGCAGTTAAACATTTTCCAGGCTGGTTTTTAGGCAATTTATTGGACGAATTACACGACAACGGTATGAACCCGGGAATGGTAGTGGGCGAAAATTACGATTTTACACCTTCCGTTTTAAAGGGATGGATTGATGATGTTTTATTCAATATGGACGCAGATACAAAAGACGCCATTGATGTGCGTGTTTTTGATTTCGCTTTAAGAAATAATTTAGAACAAGCATGCGACGGTTTTGGATATGATGTGCGCAATTTATTTAATTCAGGCATTGTTGACGGCGCCGGTGGAAGTGGGTTTAATGTGGTAACGTTTATTAATAATCACGATTTTAGAGACCCCGGACAACCAGTAGATAACGACCCAATTTTAGCTTATGCTTATATCCTGACAAATAATAAATTAGGCGTACCTTGTGTATATTTTCCTGATTATTATTCACCACTTAATTTGCGGTTTGTAATAAATGGTTTAATGGAAGCACACGAGCGTTATATTTATGGTGCAACACAAGTTGATTACCTGAGCCGATTTTCTTCTCCATATCTTGCAAATTATATTTCTGGCGCTGCTAATACATCATTAATCTACCAAACAAGTTATGCCGCCTCTGGAAGAGAAGTTGTGGTGGCAATTAATTTTTCAGGCAATACCTTAAAAGTTGACCAAACAATAAACACTGCAAATATATTTTCAGGCGACACACTTACCGATATTTTTGAACAAACAATTTATCCGTTTATTACTGTTCAAGCCGATAATCAACTTTATTTAGAAATACCGCCACGCAGCTTTGCGGTTTTTGTTGAAGGCGATTTGCGCGATGAAGTAATAGATATATCTACACCAGTAAATATTGATAATATTCCAGCGGAATTTTCATTTGAAGTTTTCCCAAACCCCGTTACCGATTTGCTTACATTTAAAATTGATAATCCAAACCTTGAGCCGCAAGAAATAATTATTTACGATATGAGTGGTAGAGTTGTGTTGCAACAAATTTTAAATGCAAACGAAAATACAATCTCTACAAAAAACCTTTTTTCAGGTACTTATTTAATTAAAATTATTCAGGAAGAAAATATCCGAATAGCAAAATTCATTAAACAATAAAATGACTACAGAACAATCTCAATCTATTTTTGCAAACATCTATCCAACCGCAGACGAAATTCCAGAGAATGCAAAGTTAAGTTTACCAATTAAGCAAGATAAATATTTAATCAACGGCGAATTTAGAACTTGGGCTGGCGAATTCACATCAATTTACTCTCCTGTATATCTAAAAAACGGCGACAAATACGAACAGGTTAAAGTTGGTGAAATTCCGCGCTACACAGTTGAAGAGGCAATGAGTGCGCTTCATGCTGCTACCCAAGCTTACGACCTTGGACGTGGCGAATGGCCAACAATGCCAGTTAGAAAGCGCATTGCGTGTTTGGTAACGTTTACCGAAAAAATGAAAACTAAACGCGAAGAAGTAGTGCGTTTATTAATGTGGGAAATTGGCAAATCGCGCCCTGATTCAGAAAAAGAATTTGACCGCACTGTGCAATATATTGGCGATACAATAGATGCTTTAAAAGAACTTGATCGCGCCACATCAAAAATTCAAAAAGAAGAAGGTATTTATGCCCAAATTAGACGAGGGCCGCTCGGTGTAGTATTGTGCATGGGGCCATATAATTATCCATTAAACGAAACCTTTAGCACATTAATTCCCGCATTAATTATGGGGAATAGTATTTTGTTTAAACCATCAAAATATGGTGTGTTACTCATTAATCCATTACAAGAGTGTTTCCGCGATAGTTTTCCAGCTGGCGTGGTAAATATGCTTTATGGCGATGGCAAAGAAATTATTACGCCAATTATGGAATCAGGAAAAGTAGATGTATTTGCATTTATCGGAACGAGTCGCGTTTCAAATATTATTCGCAAATCGCATCCAAAACCAAATCGTTTGCGTGCTTGCCTCGGCTTGGAAGCAAAAAATCCTGCAATCATTTTACCTGATGCAGATTTAGAAATTGCTGCCAGCGAATGTATTACTGGAAGTTTATCTTTTAATGGGCAGCGTTGCACAGCAATAAAAATTATTTTTGTGCACGAAAGTATTGCTGTTCTGTTTATGGAATTATATAAGCAAAAATTATCTGCCTTAAAATATGGCATGCCTTGGTCAGAAAAAGTAATGCTAACGCCCCTTCCAGAAGCTAATAAACCAACGTATTTAAAAGAATTAATTGATGATGCCAAAAAACATGGCGCACAAATAATGAATGAGCATGGTGGTGAAAATTTTTTAAGCTTTAATTATCCTGCCATATTATTCCCAGCAAATGAAAACATGCGCGTTTGGCACGAAGAGCAATTTGGTCCTATTGTTCCTGTTGCAACCTTTAAAGACATCAACGAACCAATTACATATATTCAAAATAGCAATTACGGACAACAAGTTGCTGTTTTTGGAACCGACCACGATAAAATGGCGAAACTAGTTGACCCTTTAGTTAATCAGGTTTGTCGCGTAAACATTAATTCACAGTGTCAGCGTGGACCCGACAAATATCCATTTAACGGCAGAAAAGATTCGGCAGAGGGCACATTGAGTGTTCAAGATGCATTGCGCGTATTTAGCATTCGAACAACCGTGGCTTTTAAAGATTCACCACTCAACCGCGATATGGTAAACGATATTCTGGAAAACAGAAAATCGAATTTCCTTTCAACAGATTATATATTGTAAAGCGCTTTCTAATATATTTGCTAGTAATATGAATAAACGTGCATCGGGTATCCTTTTGCATCCAACCAGCCTTCCTGGAAAATACGGAATGGGTGCTTTGGGTCAAGAAGCTAAAACATTTATCGATTTTTTAAATGCCGCTAAACAAACGTACTGGCAAATATTGCCATTAGGGCCAACAGGCTACGGCGATTCTCCGTATCAATGCTTTTCGAGCAATGCCGGAAATCCATATTTAATTGATATAGATATTTTAGTTGCGGAAGCATTACTAAGCGCCGAAGATATTCCCGAATTAATAGTTGAGAGCGAAACACGTATTAATTATGGCGAAGTAATTGACCATAAACTAAAGGTGTTGCATTTGGCTATTAAAAATTTTGATGCTTCTAATCATGCTTTTCAACACTTTTTAGAAATTAATGCCCATTGGTTAAACGATTATGCCTTGTTTATGGCATTAAAAGAAAAATTTAATAATAAACCTTGGTACGAATGGGAAAATGATTACCGACTGCGCAATGCTTCCGTTTTAAACGAAGAGCGAATTGCACTAAAAGATGCAATCCATTTCCAAGCGTTTATACAATACACCTTCTATAAACAATGGAATCAATTAAAAACCTATGCTAATAATAATGGCATAAAAATAATTGGCGACATTCCCATTTATGTTGCCATGGATAGCAGCGACACTTGGTGTAATCCGGAATTATTTCAATTTGATGAAAATAAAAACCCCGTTGTTGTTGGTGGATGTCCACCTGATTATTTCAGCGAAACCGGACAGCTCTGGGGCAATCCAATTTTTAATTATGAAAAAATGGAAGAAGACGGTTTTGCCTGGTGGATTAACCGTATTCGCGCGAGCTTGGCCTTGTACGATTGGGTGCGCGTAGATCACTTCAGAGGGTTTTCGGGCTATTGGAGTATTCCTTATGGCGAACTAACGGCAATAAATGGAAATTGGATTCCCGGTCCCGGTAAAAAATTATTTAATGCTATTAAAGAAGCGCTGGGCGATATTCCAATTATTGCCGAAGATCTTGGGTTAATTACACCAGATGTAATTGAACTAAGAGATTATTTCAACTTACCAGGCATGAAAATTCTTCAGTTTGCATTCGACAGCAGCGAAGCCAACGATTATATTCCACATAATTATATTAAAAATTGTGTGGTATACACCGGTACACACGATAACGATACTATTTTAGGATGGTATGAAAAAGCAGCTGATGCAGATAAAAAGTATTTCCTCGCTTATTTAAATAGCGATGGTAACGATATTTGTAAAGATTTAATTCGCGCTGCGTGGGCAAGTGTAGCCAATACTGCAATTATTCCAATGCAAGATTTATTACGCCTCGGTGGTGATGCTAGAATTAATTTGCCAGGTACAACAGTAAACAATTGGCTTTGGCGAATGCAATCGAGCGACCTAAGCGCTGAATGCTTAGCAGAACTCGCTGCAATTACAATATTATACGATAGAGCAAAAAAATAATCTTAAATAACTCTTTTTTAATTCCTAATAAAAAATGTCTTAAAGCCAAATAAATCAATAGCAAAAATTCAACTTCACTATTGATTTTATAGGGATTAAACTGATTAGCAAACAATTTAAAGTGCGCGTGTTATAGGTAGCAAATATTTTATTTTATTTCAAATGTAAAGCACCGTGCATTTGATTGCTTAGCCCCGGTTTAAAACTTAATTCCAATCGACAATCCGCCATCAAAAATAAGTGGCGAATCGCCAAAATGAACGTGGCTGTATTTATAACTTGAACCGCTTGAATAATAATATACTTCAGGAAAATCTATTGTTTCAGTTTCCCAACTAACTCCATATCCTAAACCAAACCACAAATCAAAAACAACTAAATCAGATAATATCCATTGATTACCCAAACACAATAACAATGAAAGCGAAAAATCAGTGCCTTCAATGTTTCCAATTAGAGGCGCATATGTAATATCTTCATAATAAGTATATTCTTGCTGATATTTAAAATAATTCGCAAGCAATTGTGGTTTAAAATATGTGCCTTTAAAATTATTAATTTCAGCAGGGTCTTTCACAAAATATAATCTGGGGCCAAATGCCACATATCCACCAGCGAATTTATCATACTCATAGTAATCACCAAGTTTTAATCCAATTAATCCCGCATCAAAATCAAGAGATGTAAAATTTGTTCTTGCTTTTTCTAACGAGAAACCAAAACATCCTGCAACAGGAGTAAAAAAATCATACTTAATAGCATAGGTGTCTTGAGCTTTTGCTGTAGTAATACCTACCAAAAACATTAGTGCTAATGTCAACTTTTTCATAGATAGAAATTTAATACTTAAAGTTACTCCGAAAAAATAGATGTTCAAACTAAAACAGGCTTTTCTTTTACCCAACGCCACATTAAGAAGCTTAAAAATAGACTCACCGCGCTTATTTCAAAAATCAAGTCCTTATTGGCTGCATCACTAATAAACTGGGCTATAAATAAGCTTACTATTAATTGAGGAATAACAATACTCATATTAAAAATCCCCATAAATAATCCCATGCGTTGCTTATTAACTTTTTCGCTCATAATAGCAAAGGGTAAACTTACAATTGCGGCCCAACCCACACCGGCAATTGCCATGCAAATATACAAAGTTGTTATGTCGTTTCCAATCCAAACAATTAATCCATAACCAATGCTCATTACTAATAAGCAAGTAGATTGCACTGAAATACGTCCATATTTTTTAGTTAATGGTTCTAACACCAATGCCGGTAAAATTGCACCAACTGCATTTAAAATTAAAAATGAATAGGAAATTACTTGTCCCGTTTGTCTGTTTTGTTCATCTGACAATGATGATGTATCATTTGTATTAAATAACATCTGACAAGCAAAAGCAAACATAAATACAAACATGGTTTGAACGCCAATCCATGAAAATGCATTAGCAAAATATATTTTAATTAATTCATTTACTTCTGCTTTTTGTGTGTGTGCTTGCACGTCTAATGCATTTATATCACCGCCTGTTGTATCTGCTTGTAACTGTTTCGGCTCTTCAATAAAGAATATCGGTATTAAGCTAAACGCAAGTACTATAAATACGCCCACATAAATGAGTGTATAATTGCCAAAATAGGCACCTAAAAAATACGCTCCAACACCAAGCGTGCCAGAAACTGTTTGCATCCATGTATAACCCTTTGTTCTTGCTTTTCCATCAGGTGTAACATCTGTAATAATGCTTCTTGTAGGATTAAAGCCCAGGTTTATAGCAAGGTCCAATGTTGTAGCAACAGCCAATGCAACTGGAATTAAACTTTGGGCACCAAATAGTTTTTGAATAGCATCTAAATTGGGTAAACACAATAACATTAATGCAGCTATAGTTCCGCCAATTAAAATAAATGGCCTTCTTCTACCTCCCCAAAACCATGCTTTATCAGAAACCAATCCGACTAACAATTGCATTACCAAGCCGGCTAATGGTCCGCTTGCCCATATTAATCCAATTTCTTCAATCTCGAGATTATACTTAGTAGATAATATCCAACTTAAGGCACTAATTTGAACACAAAGTGCAAAACCCATTGCTGTTGCAGGCATGGCCAATACTGCATAAAACGCATTACTTAATTTTTTCTGAATTGCTAACATGTTGAATATTTAGTTAAACGAATTAATAAGCTCAATCGGGAATAAATATACAAAATGCCATAAAGTGTGCAAGCTCCATTTTTATGTTTCAGTAATTTGTTAATTTAATCAATATTGTTTGGGTTTATACAAAGCTGTGTATATACATCATAATTCCTCATTCTTAATATCATTCCTTAAATTGCAACCAAATTAAACAGGATATCATGGAAAAACCTCGCATGAGTTTTTGGCAAATATGGAACATGAGTTTCGGATTTTTAGGAATACAGTTTGGATTTGCCCTTCAAAACGGTAATGCAACGGCCATTTTACAAAATTTTGGTGCCGATATTCATCACTTAAGTTGGTATTGGCTTATTGCGCCAATTACCGGAATGATTGTTCAACCAATAATTGGTCATTATAGCGATAGCACTTGGAACAGACTCGGCCGCAGAAAACCTTACTTTTTAGCGGGAACTATATTATGCTGTATAGCCCTTGTTTTGTTACCCAACTCTGGCGTATTTCTTGCCGGAAAATCTGCACTCCTTATTGGCGCAGGATTTTTAATGATAATGGATGCCAGTATTAATATCGCGATGGAACCATTTAGAGCATTAGTTGCTGATAACCTTCCCGATAAACAGCGCACACTTGGCTTCAGTATTCAAACTGTATTAATTGGAATTGGCGCGGTGATTGGAAGCTGGTTACCCTGGGTGTTAGCAAATTGGGCAGATGTATCTTCATCGGCACCCAAGGGCCAAGTGGCCGATAATGTTATTTATGCTTTTTATATCGGTGCAATAGTGTTTTTTGGCGCTATAATGGTTACCATCATTTTCGCAAAAGAATATCCACCTGCCGAATATGAAAAATTTCATGGCAAGCCGCAAAAGTCGTCAAAAGGAATTCGTGAAATATTTTCAGATTTTGGGAAGATGCCAAAAACGATGAAACAACTTGGATTGGTTCAATTTTTTAGTTGGTTTGCGCTTTTTGGTATGTGGGTTTTTACAACACCCGCTATTGCACATCATATTTATAAACTTCCTGTTGATGACACTTCTAGTGATGAATTTAGAAAAGCTGGAAATTGGGTGGGCATCATTTTCGGTGTATATAATTTGGTAAGTGCTATTTATGCCATATTTCTTCCTGCAATTGCAAGAACAATCGGCAGAAAACTTACACATGCTATTTCATTAACATGCGGTGGAGTTGGTTTAATTTCTATGTTTTTTGCTACGACCCCCGAAATGCTTATATTTTCTATGATAGGCGTTGGAATTGCTTGGGCAAGTATTCTTTCAATGCCTTACGCAATATTGGCAGGAAGTATTCCAGCCGGTAAAATTGGCGTTTACATGGGCATCTTTAATTTCTTTATAACCATCCCTCAAATAATAAATGGTATTGTGGGTGGTCCAATTGTTCACAGTATTTATAATGACAATGCTATTTATGCAATTGTTATGAGTGGTGTGTTTATGCTATGCGCAGCAGTATCAGTAATTTATGTGCACGACGACGGTGATATAGCAGCAATTAAAACGAAACCAATTGCCTAATTAAACCCGGAATAAGCAATGGAATTCGCAACATTTAATAATTTGTAATAAAATGTTTCCATTTAAAAGCAGGCAGTTTTCAAAATGATTGCTATTCAGGTTAAACCCAACTAAATCAATGGGTTAATTAATTTGCTATTGTATATTGATTAATGTGGGTTAAACGAAGTTTTTCAAGATAGGTGTTTTTTGCATTATTGCAACAATACCTATCGTTATGGCTGTAACTATTGTTGCTGCAACTGGTATAGTAATAAATGGCAAAAGGTACATAGCTGGCGGGTAAATGCCTATCACGCCCATAAATATGGCTTCAAATAATTCGACAATGAGTGGATGCAATAAATAAATACCAAATGTTAAGCTGCCTAAATAAGCAAGTATTTTGTATTTCTTTTCCGAGAAATTATGAAAGGCCTGCATAGCATAGTGTTCAAGCAAAATGAATGCTGCCACTGCCTGAATAAAAATACCTGGCCGATGGTGCGATAAATAAAATATTTCTACTTTGCCATGTGCATTTGAATCTATCCAAACAATTAAAATATTAACGAGATAACTGATTATAAATGTTATCCACGCTATTTTAATCTGCTTAGTATTAAATTGATATTGCATTAAATAATATCCCAATAAATAAAACCCTAAATAGGAAGTCACAATCGGAATGCTTATTCCAAGTTTAAATGAAGAATAATTATAAACTAGTGGTAATATTACATTCGAAAAAATCCATAATCCAAGCAAATAGTATAAATCTTGTTTCCTTAATACAGGAATTACGCGCCGCAAAAATGGCGTTACCAAATACATCCCGACAATCATATATAAAAACCAAAGATGGTCATATACTGGTCCGGAAATTGGATTGCGCATTACCGAATAAATGGTAGACCACTCAACGCCTCCTTTTAAAAAATGATGGTCAGCAACAACTTTTATTTCATATACTATAGTCCAAAATACCAAAGGCAACAGCACTCTTGTAAATCGCTTCTTAAAAAACGATGGATAAGTTTCCTCTTTCGCCAACAGCAAGGCACCGCTAATCATCAAAAAAATGGGAACACCAACACGGCCAAACGTGTCGAAGGCCAGACAAGTAATCCAAAACCCACTGTTAACATCGGTTTCTCGCCAAAGCCATGGAGTGGCAACGTGCAATTGAACTACAATAAATGTGGCAATAAATCTAACCAGGTCGAAATGGACCGCTCTTGATCGTATTGGAATTGAATGGTCTTGCGTCATGCTGAAAACATTGCTGCGTGCAGATTGTTGAACACCGCAACAAATATACAATTATAATGTAGTTGCAATAATTTAAACTGTGAATAACCGCTTTACACCTATAATCCAACTCGGGAACTTTGCAATCTTAAAATTACGTCGTGACTCGAAATAGCTGCAGCAAACGGATTTGCAAAAAACAAATTATTACCGTCAATTGTTGAATAATACCTTAAGGACACTTTTTTTACACTATTTCCCAACTCCTTTCATCTTTAAACCCAGCATAAGCAATGGAGTCGTAGCTTCTCATAATTTTTAATAAAATAAGATGTTCCACCACAAAAACATGCTCTTTTCCAATTGTTTGCTATTCAGGCTAAACCTAACTAAATCAATAGTTCAATTGACTTGCAAATGTCTAGTTATTAATTTGGGTGAACCTTACAAACTAATCTAAATGCAACACGCCTTTGTTTTGTGCGCCAGCAATGGCATTTAATTTATTAATCTCTGTTGGAACCATGTTGCGATATGCTTTTAAATACACTTCAATGCGCGCATTCAAATCATCGTACTTGGCGTTCATCGATTTTGTTGGACCCATATCTGCCATTTGAAGGAAATAATTTAATCCTGCTAATTTTTCTTCTAGCATAATCGGAAATTTTAAATTGTCTTCGTATGCTAATATTTTGGGATTTACCAATCCTTCTTCAATTGCAGTTAAACTATCAACTATTGGTTTGGCAGCGGCTTCAAATGTTGCGCGCTTTGAAACATCTGCTTCGTTTTCTAAATAAGTTGCTATTTGTGTGCGCAAATTTCTAATTGTTTTAGTTGCTGATGATATTTCATTTAATTTGGCGCAAATTTTTACATTTAAATCAAATTGTGCTTGTAATTCTGCTTGAGTAGAAGGATTACGAGGGTCTTTTTTAATTACAAAACTTTGTTCGCCGATTAATTCTTTTCCTAAAAACATTTTCACCGAATAATTTCCTGGCACCGCCAACGGCCCTTGCAACGATGCGTCAAATGTAGCACTGGTATCGCCATTTGCCTCAGGGTAACGCATATCCCAAATAAATTGATGCATGCCTTTTTGCGCATTTAATTTTCCTGATTCCACTACTTTAGGATTCGGATAAAAATCGTTTTTTTTAATTACTGGCGTACGTTTATTGTCAAATAAATTCGAGTAAGTTATAATGGAATCGCCTTTGGCATTAAAAAATGTTAAGCGCAATTCTTCTGGCACCGTGTCACTTAAAAAATACCTCACTTTTACGCCAACTGGTTCATTTTCGCCGCTTTGATTGTTGGGTTCCGATGAATTCCAATTTGGCCCAGGTGTTCGCCAACCTTCGTGAACTGGATATAAATACGCTGCCTGCGTCGCGATGTTTTTCCAATTATCGGCAAGTGTATAAATTGGTGTAATGTCGTCCAAAATCCAAAAACTTCTACCGTGCGTTGCAATTACCACATCGCGTTCACCTTTGTGTATTTGAATATCAACTACTGGTGTGTTGGGCAGATTTAATTTTAATGCCTGCCACGATGTGCCATCGTTTATCGAAAACCAAACACCTGTTTCTAAACCTGCAAATAAAACACCTTGTTTGTTCGGGTCATTGCGCACACATCTATTATAAATGTTTGATGGTAATCCATCTGTAATTTTATTCCACGTTTTACCGTAATCGTTTGTTTTATAAATGTACGGCTGCATGTCGTTAAGTTTATATCTGGTAGCAGAAATATAACAAGTTGCTGCATCAAAATGTGATGGTTCAACATAACTTATCATGCACCAATCGGGCATATTTATTGGCGTAACATTATTCCATGAATTACCATTGTCGGTCGATAAATAAATTAATCCGTCATCGCTTCCAGTCCAAATTACACCAGCTTTAACCGGCGATTCTGCTAATGAAAAAATAGTGGCATAATTTTCAACTCCAGTATTATCTAAAGTAACGGGTCCACCACTTTCTTTTAATGTAGATGGGTCGTTTCGTGTTAAATCGGGAGATATTGTTTCCCAACTTACACCACCATCAAAACTTCTATGCACATAATTACTCGTTGCATATAAACACGACTGATTATTTGGCGAAAAAATAATTGGAAAGGTCCAATTAAATCTCATCGTGGCAGTATTAGCTCCTGCCCCATAATGTTGCTCTGGGTTTACAGAAATAATTCTATATAAATCGTTTGTTTCGTTATATGATGAAAAAATTCCGTCATATTCACCACCATAAGTTATGCGTGAATCTTTGGGATCGGGAACAATAAATCCAGCTTCTCCGCCCGCTACCGACCGCCAATCTGTAATACCAATATCGCCGCCGCTGGTGCGTGATTTTATTTTGATCGACGAATTATCTTGCTGTCCTCCATATAAATGATAGGGAAAATCATTATCAATATTAACATGATAAAATTGTGCTGTAGGCAAATCAATATCGCTCCATGTAATACCATCGTTAAAAGTAATTCCAGGACCGGCATCTGCGCCAATAATATAATTATTAGGGTCTTTCGGATTAATCCACATAACATGATTATCCCACAAATTATTATGTCCGCGCTCAAATGTAATTCCGCCATCACCGCTTCTCCAATATTCTACACTTAAAATATATAATTCTTTTTCGTTGTGAGGGTCAACATACAAATTACTAAAATACCATGGACGCTGAATTAAATCATTTTCTTTTGTTGTTAAAAACCAGGTTGAGCCACCATCGTTTGAGGCATAAATTCCAGCATTATCAATATTCTCAACAGCCGCCCAAAGATTGTTATTATTTACAGTTGAAATTGTTACGATAATCTTTCCCATAAGTCCTTTAGGCATACCAGGATTTTCTGAAATTAATTTCCATGTTGTGCCTCCGTCAATACTCTTATATAATCCACTTCCTTTGCCGCCGCTGCTCAACGAATAAGGAGTTCTAAAAGCTTTCCACATGCTAGCATAAATAATATTCGGATTAGTTGGATCAATTTTTACATCTACACAACCAGTTGTGTCATCTGCACCTTTTAAAATTAAATTCCATGTTGTTCCACCATCCGTAGTTTTATATAATCCTCGCTCTTTGTTCGGTCCCCAATTATGGCCTTGCGCCGCAACATAAACTACATTTTCGCTTTGGGGATGAATGGCAATAGCGCCTATAGCAAAACTTTCGTTTAATCCAATATGTTTCCATGTTTTGCCGGCATCACTCGATTTATACATGCCGTCACCAAACGAAATGTTTCCACGCATTTCAACCTCTCCCATTCCAACATAAATAATATTCTGATTTGTTTGTGCCACCTCAACAGCACCAACACTTGATGAACCAAAAATACTATCACTCACGCAGTGCCAATCAACACCACCATCGGTAGTTTTCCATAAACCGCCACCAACTGCTCCAGCATAATAAATTTGATTGTTACTATAAACGCCAGTAACAGCAACGCATCTTCCAGCTCTAAACGGACCGATATTGCGCCAATGCAATCCACTAAATAATGACGTTGGAATAACAGTTGCCGTTTGAGGCGTTTCTGTTTTATTCTTTTTTCCAGTTTGGGCAAAAACATTAAAAATTGAACCTAAGAGCAGGATTATGAGCAGTAATTTTTTCATAAATGCAGTGTTGTGTTGACAAATATACATTTTCTATTAATCCGAATTAATCAATTGACATCACCAAATTAATTAAACTATTGATTTAGTTAGGTTTAACCCTAATAGCAAACAATTTGAAAGGGGCACGTTATTAGATTGAAATATATTATTTTATTACAAAATGTAAATTTTATGCCTTCCATTGCTTATTCTGGGATTAATTGAAAATTATTGAATCATTAGCAAAACGTAATTAAACCTTATGCCAAAAAGTTAGTCGAATTGCATTATAAATTTGTAACAATCAATGAAAACTGCTCTCTTCTTAATTATCTGCCTTGCCTTCCAAATGGGCAACGCGCAGCTGAACCCTGCAATTACATCATGGCTATTAAATACAACAGGCGAAACTGGATACGATGGCATTGAAACAAATGTGCAAGTGGTGCAATATTCGGTAGATAATGTTTATGTAAGTTGTACTTGCATTCCTGGTTATGATATTGGCCCTTGGGTTGGCAATCCTAATATTCCGTCGAATCAGAATTTCGTCTATAAAATTACTTTACAGCCGACTGAAAATACCGGTGTTGCTGTTTATACGGCCCTTGGCCATATTGGCGTGTGGAGCAATGGGGTCTCTATTTTTAATGCAAAAGATGCTTTTAGTTACGAAAACGAAGGTGTCTGGAATCAAAATGCAATTGTTGCAGAAGGTTCCTCTTTCGACGATTGCCTTGGTCACCCTGCACCAAATGGCGAATATCACCACCACCTCAATCCAACCTGTTTATACGATGACACCGACGCATCTGTTCACGCGCCAATAATTGGTTATGCATTCGACGGATTTCCTGTTTATGGCGCTTATGGATTTAAAAATACCGACGGAACTGGTGGCATTGCACGCATGCAATCATCGTTTCAAGAAAGAGCAATTACCGAAAGAACAACACTTGCAGATGGAACTGTTTTACCCGTTGCCCAACAGGGCCCTATTGTAAGTGGAACATATCCACTTGGCTATTATATTGAAGATTTTGAGTTTATTGCCGGTCTTGGCGACCTGGATGTGCACAATGGCCGCTTTTGTGTTACACCAGAATATCCGGATGGAATTTATGCTTATTTTGTAAGTATAAATGAATCTGGTGAAGCTATTTATCCTTATACCTTAGGCGAAACTTATTTTGGGTTGGTGCAGGCTGGTAATACTGGCCCAATGTCGGGACATAATACAATTACCGAAACTGTAGAATCATATAGTTCGTTAAATAATGCGACACAACAAATTCAATTTTTAGTATATCCAAATCCTGCTGAAAACAGTATAGCCATTTTCGCCAATCCATCAGCAAATACGAACATGGATTTGCAAATAATGACTGTTGATGGTGCAATTATTTATACAGCATTTAATATTCAACCTGCAGTAAATTATTCATATAACATTAATGCGCTTACCCCTGGCATTTATTTCATACAATTAAAAAATGAAAGCGGTATTGCTGTGCAATCATTTATTAAGCATTAATAGTTTCGGAAATTTTAGCCCAAATTAATAAATAGGTAATAAAAAATCAACCAAACAATTTATTTAGTTGGGCTTAACTCGAATAGCAAACAATTTGAAAACAGGGTGGTATGGGAAGCAGTCATCTAATTTTATTACATAATATAAGATGGTACGATTACCACTACTCAATTTGTGTTTAATATGTAAATGCCCGATTGCATGCTTTCAACATTAATATTGCCAATCCCGTTTATTGTTGCGCCAGTTACAACGTCGGTAGCTGATTTAAATCCGTGAAGGCGCTCTGTAAATCGCTTCAAGTCGGGCGTGTAGGCTTTTTTATCTGTGTTTAAAATAACCATAATCGTTTCCGTATCGGTATATCGAAAATAAACATAAACACCATTTTCAGGAATAAACTGCATTAATTTTCCGGTTTTAATAGCTGCCGAATTTTTTCTCCATAGTGCAATTGATTGCACATAATCATAAAGGTCTTTTTCAGATGAATTAAGATTGGCATAATTAAACTTATCTATTCCATCGGCAGCCCAACCTCCTGGATAATCTTCACGCACTTTTCCATCTTCAGGATGTGAAAAATTTTTCATACCTATTTCATCGCCATAATACCATTGCACCATTCCTCGTGTTGTTAATGTAAATGCAATGGCCATTTTTACTTTGTTTACATCTTCCCCAAATACAGAATAAATTCTGCTAATATCGTGGTTGCTTAAAAACAAAACATTTTTTAACACATCACCAAACATATAATCTTGTGATAAATTATGATACAATCGAGTAACACCATTATACCAACCAAAACTTTCATTAAGTCCTGATGTAACTGCATCATAAAGATTAAAATCTGTTACCCCCGGCAATCCAGAATTATATCCAGTATTCAAGTGATTGTTGCCATGAAAATAACCCTGCACGCCAACACCATTAACCCATACTTCTCCAAAAATGCCAAATCCTGGATATTCTTTTTCAATTGCTGCAGCCCAATCTACTAAAAAATCTAAATCAGAATAGGGATAGGTATCTAATCTAAATCCATCAATATGGTAATTTTCAACCCACCAAATATTATTTTGAATAATATATTTTGATAGCAATGCGTTGTCCTGATTTAAATCTGGCATGTGTCCATCAAACCATCCTTCATTCATTTTCTTTTTATCAAATTCACTTCCGTATGGATCATGCTTAACGCTAGTTCTATAATTACTTTTCACCAATGCCGTTGTATCCCAATTGTGAATCCAATCTGCCATTGGTAAATCTTTAATAAACCAATGTTCTGCACCAACATGATTATGCACAATATCTACAACTACTTTTAAATCCTTTTCATGCGACTTGTCAACATAAGTTTTAAATAAACTGCTGTTACCGTATCGCGGATCAATGTTATAATGATCGGTTGCAGCATATCCATGATAACTCCATTTCGGTTGGTCGTTCGTAATTAATGGTGTACACCATGTTGCGGTTGCACCTAATTCTTTTATGTCGTCAAGGTGTTGAATAATACCTGATAAATCGCCGCCATGTCTGCCCTTCGGGTCGTTTCTATCCATAACCCCTTCTTGCATACCTGCAACAACATCATTACTCATGTCGCCATTTGCAAAACGGTCAGGCATTAATAAATAAATAAAATCAGACGCATCTAAACCGTAAGCAAAAGTTCTTTTTTCACGTGCTTTTAATTCATAAGAAAATGCAAAACTATTTTTGCCTTCATTAAATTGCAACTGCAATAAACCTGGTTTTGTTTTTTTATCGATAACAATATCTATAAATAAATAATTAGCATTTTCTACAGCTGTTGTGCTAACTAATCTAACACCAGGATAATTAATTGATAAGTGATAAGCGCCTATGTTTTTTCCGTGTACCATTAATTGCACCGAGGAGTCTTGCATGCCAATCCACCAATTTGGCGGACAAATTTGCTGAATTTGCTGTGCAAATAATGACGTGGAAACACACATCAAAAAAATTAATAGCAATTTTTTCATGATATAAAATTAATAAATGTATTCTCCCTAACAAAAAAAAGAGGCTTCCATTTGAGAAAGCCTCTTAATTGATATCTTTTTTAACAATTAATAACCTGGATTTTGAATTAAATTTGGATTTGCTACTACATCTGATGATGGAATAGGATACAAGTTCAAATATTCTGGAACAGATGCTCCAGCAAACGAACCTCCCTTAAACGCCCAGAGATATTCGCCACCAGTAAATAACCCAAACCGAATTAAGTCTGTTCTGCGATAACCTTCCAATTGCAATTCACGTGCTCGTTCTGCCAATACTGATTCTGGAGTAATTGACGCCGCATTGTTCGATGCATCACCGTAAGCGCGCTCACGTAAAACATTTACATAACCCAATCCTAAACCTACATCACCAGCGCCACGAGCGGCACATTCGGCATACATTAAATATACATCTGCTAAGCGGAACATTGGGAAATCGGTATCTACATAATTTCCAGTAGCATCTGAACCAACCGCGCCTGTGCTTGTAATATTTCTCCATTTAGCTACTGGCCAACCTACAACAAACTGTCCTAATTGTGCATCTTCGGTAAATTCAAGTGTTTGTCCATCTAAAAAAAACATATTTCTTGAATCATCGGTATCAGGAAAATTAGCCGCATATTGAGGTGTTGAGCGGTTGCCGGCCCAACCGAATTGAACACCAAAATAAGATGAATCTATAGCACTCATTGCTTCACCTCCAATTGTGGAGTGTGTTAAGAAAGTTGTTCCACCAAATGTTTGGGTAAACATACCGTCAAATGTCACAGGGAAAATTATTTCATTTGAGTTGTGATTATCGGCCATAAATAAATGATCATAAACCGGTTCAAGTGAATAGCCGCCGTCGTTAATTACTTTGCTACAGTATGTTGCGCAATCGGCATAACGTGCCGTGCCTGTATACACCTCAGCATTCAAATAAATTCTTGCCAATAGTGTTTGCACCGCCGCTTTAGTTGTGCGACCATATTCATTAACTGATGGAATTTCAGATTCAATTGCTTTTAATTCTGATTCAACATAATTAAATAAATCTGCTCTTAAAATTCGTTGCGGCGCATTAGCACCCAATTCGTTTTCTTCGGTAACAAATGGAACATTGCCGAATAAATCCATTGCGTGATAATAACTTAATGCACGCAAAAAGCGCACCTCTGAACTATAACCGCGAATTAACGCTTTATCTGCTTCAGAAAATCCACGTTCAGTCATTTTATCATCTGACGCTTCGCGTAAAAATTCGTTGGAAAGTGGAATTTGGAAATAAATACGATAATACATGGCGTTTACAAATGAGTTGGTTGACGACCATTGCATTTTATTTAATTCAGGAATACCAGGGTCGTTCCATGCACACTTAATGGCATCGGTAGAAATTTCCTGTAAGTTCCATAATACACGAACATACTGTGAAAAACCCTCGTCAATACCCAAAATATCTGGATTGCCAGCAGGACCTTGATTTCCGGAAATTGCTAATCCAGCATAAATTTTTGCTAATACATGAATGTAATTATCAGGATTTTCATAAACAGCAATAGAATTTAATCCATAAGCCGGCTCTAAATCCAAATCATTAAAACACGAAGGTGTGGTAATACTAACTAATGCGAGTAGCATTGCCGAAAAAATTAATTTATTTTTCATCGCTAATTAATTTACAGTTTAAGGTTTGCACTAATTGAGAAAATACGCGGGCGCGGATAAATTGAATTGTCAATACCACCTGCAATTTCTGGATCTAATCCTGAGTAAGGTGAAATAACAAATACATTTTGAACAATTGCTGACACCGACAAGGCTGCATTACCTTTAAATACAGAACCAAAGTCATAACCAACACTTATATTATCCATGCGCACAAACGATGCACTTTCAATATAATAATCTGACAAAATCTGATAAGTCTGGAAGTTGCTTTCCAAATAGTCAGACGTTAAATTTTGCATATAACTAGCAGGAGGAATGTTTTGATAAACACCGCGAGTTGATGCAATATTATTATAAATATGATTACCAAATTCACCGCGTAATGAAAACCCTGCAGTCCATTTTTTATATCTAAAACTTGCATAAAATCCTGCATAAAAATCAGGTGTTGGATTTTCACCAAAAATTAAATCGTCGGCATTTATAATAGAATCGTTATTTTGATCAACATATTCTCCTTCAATTGGGTTACCGCTTTCATCATACACTTGTTCATAAGCATAAAATGTATTGCTAGCATAACCAACACTCTGCACTTGAATCGTGTTGCCAATACCACCTGCTATGCCGCCAACTAAAATACCAGGCGAGTTCGGATCTTCTACTTTAGTAAGGTTGGTGATTTCATTTTTGTTAATGGTTCCATTAATACCAAATTCTAGACCCATATCTTTTTTGTTGATGGCAATCACATTGATATTAGCCTCAACACCAGTGTTCTCCATACTACCAACGTTTGTAAGAATTTGATTGGTGAAGTTTGTTCCTGCAGGAATTGGAATAGTTGCCAATAAATCGTCTGTTGTTTTTTTGTAGAAATCTAAACTTCCTGAAATTTTATCACCAGCAAAACCGAAGTCAATTCCTACGTTGTAACTAGTTGTTTCTTCCCACTTAATATTAGGATCATAGCCATCGGGACGCAGTAAATAATAAAACACATCACCAAATTGATATTGTGCCGTTGATGTACTTGAATCGTAATTCGCAATGTATGGATAATCGTTAAATATTTCCTGCTGTCCCGTAACACCATAACCAGCGCGGAATTTCAAATACATTTTTGATTTTGACATAAATTTTTCGTCACTCACCAACCAAGCTACTGCAAGCGATGGAAATAAACCCCAACGGTTTTCGGGACTAAAACGGGAGGAACCATCTTCACGCAATGTAGCTGTCAATAAATATTTTTGATTTAAATTATAATTCACACGACCATAAAATGATATCAACGTATTTTCGGTTTCACCAGGAATGCCTGCGGGTGTAATCGTATCCCCTGCAAAATTTAAGCTTGCAAATGCTGGCTCTTGTCTAAACCAGTTTTGATAAGAATAACCGGCAGTGAAATCAATTCGGCTTTTTATTTTATTTAAATCTTTTTTGTAATTAAAATAAGTTTCCAATAATTTGTTGTTCTTGCTCTGCTCATATTGGTTATTAACACCGCCATTAGCATAAGACGAAGCTGCTTCTTCAGGCACAACTATTGTTCCGTTACTTCTTGAAATATCAACACCACCATTTATTACACCATGAAAATCTTTAAATAATTCAAGATCAAATTTTAGGTTGCCAATAAAACGGTTAACGTTGCTTTCATCGTCACGCTGATTTAATAACCCAAGCGGATTTTTTGGCGCAAGGCTAAATAATCCACCAGCATTTTGCCATTCATAGTATCCACCATAAATAGATGCCGCATCATAAATTTGTTGTGTTGGGTCAAAAGTAATTGCCGTTCCAATTGATCCTTGGTCTGCAAAAAAGTTATCAGTATGATAAATTTTTCCGTTCCCTTCTGTTTTTAATTTACCATTAAAATATGTCGGATTAAGCGAAAGCGAAGCACCCATTCTGTTTAATTGAGAACGATCAAGCACGCCTTGCTCTTGCATGTATTCAAGATTTAAGCGATATGGCAAGTTTTTAATTCCTCCAGAAAAAGTAATGTCGTTATCGGTAACAATCCCTAAGCGGAATAATTCACTTTGCCAATCAGTATTTTCGTCACCCAACAAAGCTTGCTGTGTTGCTGTACCGTTTGCATTTATTACTTCGCGTAACTCATCTGCAGTTAATACATCAACCATTTTTGTAACTGTTGCAAATGAATTGGTAGTAGAAAAATTGATATGTAATTTTTTATCCGCAAAGCCCTTTTTAGTTGTTACAATAATTACACCGTTTGCCGCACGTGAACCATAAATGGCAGCAGCAGACGCGTCTTTTAAAATGGTTATATTTTCAATATCATCAGGATTTATAAGACTCAATGCATTGCCAGAACCTGAAATACCGTTATTATCAATTGGCACACCGTCAATTACAATTAACGGATCATTACTCGCGTTCAACGAAGTACCACCTCTAATACGAATGCGGCTTCCAGAGCCCGGCATACCGCTGTTCGAAGTAATTTGAACTCCTGAAACCTTACCTACAATTAATTGCTCAGGCGTGGTAACTGCACCTGTTTGAAAATCTTTTACCCCAATATTAGTTATCGCTCCTGTTAAGTCTTTTGATTTAACCGTTCCATATCCAACTACAACTGCCGTTTCCAATAACAAAGCATCTTCTTCTAATTGAAGGTCTTTCTTCATGTTTTGACCCGAAGTAAGTGTAATTGTCTGTGTCATTTTTATAAAGCCAATATAGGTATACGAAATGGTATACGTACCAGCATTATCAAACGCAAGTGTATACGATCCATCAATATCAGATATTGTTCCCTGTCCCGTTCCATCTAATAAAACAGTAACTCCCGGAAGGGTTTGCCCTAACGGATCGGTTATAATTCCGGAAAGCGTAGCTGCCTGTCCCCAAACAAAGGCGGGCATTGCCATACAAACCAGAACAATTGCATTTCTGACTAGTAAATAAACATTCTTCATGAACTTTTAAATTTGGTAGTTAAATTATTATTGATTCGCTGCTTTAATAAATCAGCCACAATGGGTCAAATACAATGCAATTTTAATAATTGTTAAGCGGAAATTAAGATTTTTGGTAAGGAATTTTCTACTAACCTGTCTGTTTAATGTTATGTTGTACAATCGGTTATTGTAAAAAAGCCAATAAGTTGCCATTTTTTACACCATTATCGCAAAATTCATCTCATTTTTTGTCCCGAAATGATGATTTTACATTTATTATTGTATTAATATTGCTTTAGCATGAAGGTAAGGCGCTTCATTTATATATAAATTTGAGGCAGCAGACGCCTATGTTCAACTCTAAACTCATACGCCTTTACGTGCCTTTCTTGCAATTCGGTTTGCTTATGGCGTTTGCGCTTAATGTCTCTATAGGCCAAAACACACTTTTTTCTTTGGTTCCTGCAGATTCAACCGGAATAAAATTTAATAACCTCCTAAGTGAAACCGAACAGTCAAACGTTTTAATTTATCAATATCTTTATAATGGTGGCGGAGTTGCCGCTGGCGATATAAATAATGATGGTCTTGTCGATTTGTTTTTTACAGGCAATATGGTGCAAGACAAGCTGTATATCAACAAAGGAAATTTTAAGTTTGAAGATATTACAATTGCTGCGGGTTTATTAGCGCCAACTGGGTGGAGCACTGGTGTTACAATGGCTGATGTAAATGGCGATGGTTGGTTAGATATTTATGTTTGTAAATCTGGACAATTTTCAACTGCAAATCGACATAATTTATTATATATCAATAATGGCAATAATACATTTTTAGAACAAGCGAAAACATATGGTTTAAACGATTCCTCTTTTTCAACTCAAGCCGCATTTTTTGATATGGACCTCGATGGCGATTTAGATATGTTTCTCCTAAATCACGCAGTTGCGCAACCACGAAGTATACAACTTGGTAACTTACGCAACGAGCGTGATCAATATGCTGGAAATAAATTGTTTAGCAACAACAATGGACTGTATACCGACGTTAGCACGCAAGCTGGTATTAAAGGGAATTTAATTAATTTCGGATTAGGATTAATTATTGGCGATATTAATAATGATGGATATCCCGACATCTTTGTAACAAACGATTATAATGAACAAGATTTTTTTTATCTCAACAATAAAAAAGGCGGGTTTACAGAAATTTTAACTAAAGCGATGGCACATATTTCAAACTTTTCGATGGGTTGCGATATGGCTGATATTAATAATGATGGCTATCTCGATTTATTTGTTGTTGACATGTTGCCAGAAGATAATTATCGACAAAAACTTTTAAAAGGTCCATCTCGATACGACGCATATGAACTCAGTGTTGAAAATGGTTATTACCATCAGATAATGCACAATATGCTGCAAATTAATAATGGAAACAACACCTTTGCAGAAATTGCTTACAGCGCTGGAATTGCAGCTACAGACTGGAGCTGGGCTCCTTTGTTTGCCGACTTCGACAATGATGGATATCAAGATGTTTACATTACTAATGGATATCGTCGCGACTTTACAAATATGGATTTTCTAAAATATACTTATGGAAATGCGGAGAAAGTTGCTAGCGAAAAGGGTGAAAAAATAAACACGGCCGAAGTAGTTAAACAAATGCCAGAAGTAAAAATTTCAAACTATTTATTCAAAGGTAATGCAGCTTTGCAGTTCGAAAATATTTCAGCAAGCGCCGCAATTAATATTCCCTCATTTTCGAACGGCGCAGCTTATGCCGATTTTGATAATGATGGTGATATCGACATTGCTGTAAATAATATTAATGATAACGCATTTGTTTTTCGAAATAATGCTACCGCAATAAATAATAATAACTTCTTACGAATTAAATGCATCGGCGAATTAAAAAACACAAATGCAATTGGAACACGTATAAAAATAATAACAGATTCCACAACCCTCACGCGAGAGCTAATGCCAACACGGGGATTTCAATCATCGGTGGATCCTGTTATTCATTTCGGATTAGGAAATAGCACAACAGTAAATATTGAAATAATTTTTCCTTCTGGTAAGCGATTGTTTTATGAAAATCATCCTGTAAACACAACCATAGTTGCCGAAGAAAAAACAGGCCAACAACTAACTGCTGCAAAAATAAATACGGGAAAACTTTTTTTCGATGTAACAACAACTTTGCTCAACTATGCGCATGCAGAAAGTAACTATATCGATTACAAACGCGAACCACTGTTGCCTTATAAATTATCTGAACAAGGGCCTAAATTTGCCTCCGGCGATTTAAATGGCGATGGCAATGAAGACATTTTCATCTGCGGAGCAAAAAACAAAAAAGCGCATGCATTTATAAGCAATAACAATGGCGTGTTTACCGCTTTTTCGGGTATATGGGAAACAGATTCAGCTTTTGAAGACACCGATGCACTTATTTTTGATGCTGACAACGATGGCGACAACGATATTTATGTTGTAAGCGGAAGCAACGAATATGAAGATGGTAGCGCTTTTTATCAAGATAGACTCTATATAAATAATGGAATTAATTTTGTTAAATCGCACGTTGCACTACCCAAACTCAATTTTAGTAAATCTTGTATTAAAGCAAACGACATTGATGCAGACGGCGATCTTGATTTATTTGTTGGTGGTAAATTAATTCCCGGAAAATATCCTCTGTCGCCACAAAGCACATTATTAATTAACAACAAAGGAATATTTACAGATGCAACAGTAACTATTTGTCCCGAATTATTAACCATTGGCAGTGTTAACGATGCGCAATTTGCCGATATTAATAACGATGGCAATTACGACTTAATAATTGTAGGCGATTGGATGCCAATTAAAATTTTCATCAACAATAAATCTTCTTTTACTGAAATCGCCTCAAACGCAGGCCTGATAAACACTTCTGGCTGGTGGAATTGTATAAAAGCCACAGACATTGACGGGGATGGAGACGTTGATTTTATAGGCGGAAATAGGGGCACTAATCATCCTATTAAAGCTAATGTTGCACAACCTGCAAAAATATATCCATACGACTTTGATAATAATGGTTATTTAGATCCTATAATTACACATTATTTTAATAATGGAAAAAGTTACCCCGCAGTTTCTCGCGACGATTTATTAAATCAAATTCCGAGTTTGAAAAAACAATTCATTTATTACGAAACGTATGCAAATGCTACTATTAATCAGGTATTTCCTGAAATAAACTTTGATACCATTCCCGTGTTATCAGCGCAACAATTTGAGTCCGCAATTTTTCGTAATAATGGTGATAATACTTTTACAACCGAAATTTTACCCGCCCAAGCACAGTGGTTTCCAATAAACAGCATTGTTGTGCACGATTATAATGCCGATGACTTGCTCGACATCGTTGTAGCCGGCAATAATTACGACATACGCCCCGAAAGCGGTCGTATCGATGCTGGGCGCGGGTTGCTGCTTACAGCAAATTCAAATCACAGCTTTACACCAAACGCTGCATTAACCTCCGGCTTATATTTACCTGGCGAAATAAAACACATGGAAATAATATACCTTTCGGGAGATAATTATCTTTTCGTATCCAAAAACCGTGGCTCAATGCAGGTGCTAATGCTTGGTAATTAATCATCTGCTTCAGGTTTACGCACTTTCTTTTACCAAATCACCATTGTTTTCAGTTGATATCCTTCAGCAATTGTTGGAGTTCTACTTCTACATTGCGTAATTAGCTTGCTACACTAATTTAACTTCCCTAAATTTATACCTTATGAAAAATAGTATTCTTATTTTCTTCCTTTTGCTCACAGCCAACTCCCAACTGTTCTCCCAGGCTCCCGAAATCGAATGGCAGAATACAATCGGCAGTACCCTTTTCGATGAACTAACATCAATTTGCCAAACATCCGTTAACGGATATATTCTAGGCGGTTCATCATATTCTCATAGTTCAGATGATAAAACGGAAGATAGAATTGGCGATGACGACTATTGGATTGTAAAATTGAATAGCGAAGGAACGATAGAGTGGGATGAAACCATGGGTGGGACAGGATTAGATAACGTGTATGCTATTTAGCAAACAATGGATAGTGGATATATTATTGGCGGAGAGTCGGTGTCAAATGCCTCTGCTGATAAATCAGAAAATAAAATGGGAAAAACGGATTACTGGATCGTAAAAATAGATGCTGTTGGAAATATTGAGTGGGAAAATACAATTGGTGGTGCAAATGAAGATTATTTCCGCGCACTGGATCAAACATCTGATGGTGGATTTATAATTGGTGGATATTCTCATTCAAATTCTTCTTGCGACAAAACTGAAAATTTAATAGGTGATTATGATTTCTGGGTTGTAAAATTAGATAGTGATGGAAATGTTGAATGGGATAATACAATTGGAGGGGCAAAAGATGAAAATCTTACTGCACTAGAACAAACATCTGATGGTGGATATATTGTTGGTGGATATTCTTATTCAGAAATTTCAGGTGATAAAACTGAAAATACAATCGGAACAGATTATCAGCCGGATTATTGGATTGTCAAATTGAATAATGACGGAAATGTGGAATGGGATAATACCATTGGCGGCGACGATATAGATTTTTTACAGGCAGTTCAGCAAACGCCGGATAACGGATTTATTTTAGGTGGCAGATCAGCCTCAAATGAATCTGCCGATAAATCAGAACATCGATTGGGATTTGGTGACTATTGGGTAGTGAAAATGGAATAATAGAATGGGATAATACCATCGGAGGAGATGCCAATGATGATTTATACTCAATAGATCAAACTACAGATGGGGGCATTATAATAGGGGGCGAATCCACGTCAAATATTTCAGATGATAAAACCGAAAACATGATTGGAGCTCCATTTGTTGTTGATGACGATTACTGGATAGTTAAAATTAATAGTAGCGGAACAGTTGTTTGGGATAATACCATTGGCGGAACTGACGAAGAAGATTTTACCGCTGTTGTTGCCACAAATGATGGTGGATATATTATAGGCGGTTTTTCTAGTTCAGGAATCTCTGGAGACAAAACAGAAAATTCTATTGGCAATTCTGATTATTGGGTAGTGAAAATCAATCCCGAAATTATATGTAATCCGCCCTCTGGAATCTATGCTGATAATTTAACATCGTCATCAGCCAAAATACATTGGAATCCAGTAACCGGTGCTACAAAATACCAAATTAATTATCGCCCCATTGCTGGCGAACCCTGGTTGAAAAAAAATTCTTTAACAACTACAAAAAATATCACTGGCTTAATTCCTAACACAATATATGAATATAAAATAAAGGTTGTTTGTGGTGATGAAGCAAGCCCGTTTTCTCCTCTAAATAATTTTACAACATTACCATTAAAAGAAGGGGGCATATCCAACGGCTCTATTTCAGAAAATAATTCAATTGTTATCTATCCAAACCCTGCCGACGATAATTTATTTATTCAATTAAACAAATCAATAAGTAATCCGCAAATAACAATCCTCGACAAGTACGGAAATAAAGTTTCAAACATAAATTCCTCTATTAATTCCGATTTAATTTCCATCGATATTTCATCCTTACCAAAAGGAGTGTATATTTTGCAAATTCAAAATGATCAATTAAATAATTCAATGCGGTTTGTGCATCAATAATTTTAGTAATAGCTATTAATGATAAATAAGGGCGCTGAAATATTAATGCTTAAGAACTTATTTTCAAAGTAAAAAACATTAAAAAGGGGGTTCCGCTAATCCAATTCTCCTCCTCGAATTAACGCCATAAACTCCTTTTTATACGTTTCTGAAACAGGAATACGTTGCTCGCCAATTTTAAGTCTATCTTTTTCTATAGATTCAATTTTGTCCAATGCTATCATATATGATTTATGAACCCTTGTTACTATTGTGTTGGGAATCAATAACGCCAACTCCTTAAATGTCTGCAATGTCATTATGCTTTTTCCTGGTAAATATATTCTTCGGTAATCACGCATGCCTTCAATGTAAATGATGTCTGCCAACAACACTTTTTCTAAGCGATACGCTGTCTTTATAAAAATATACTTTTTATCAACGGCTTCTGCCTTTTGTTTTAATAATTGAGCCTTTTCTACGGCTTGAAAAAAACGCTCGAAAGTGAATGGTTTTAACAAGTAATCCGTTACATTTAATTCATAGCCTTTCAAAGCGTAATCAGGATAAGCGGTTGTAATAATTACAGCACAATCAGGTTTCAACGCTTCCAGCATTTGAATACCAGATAATTCACCGAGATTTATATCTAAAAACAATAAATCAACCATGCTGTTTTTAAGGAATAGCAATGCGTCTACTCCATTATCAAATGTAGCAAGCAGCTTTAAAAAAGGAAGTTTTTCTACATACCCTTTTGTGCGCGCCAAAGCAAGCGGTTCATCCTCAACAATAATACAATTCATCATGAGCAATCAATTGTTAAAGCTACGCTATAAATATTGTTTTCGGCACTTATAGCCAATTCGTGTTTATCGGGGTAAAGCAACTGAAGCCGCTTGCGAATAAGGCCATCGCCTAATCCACTGTGAGCCGCTATCTTCGTTTCTAACTTGAAATTATTTTTACAGGTAAAATAAATCTTATCACTTTCAATAGTTATCACAATGCCAATGGCCGGCTTAGCCTTTTTATCGGAAACATGCTTAATAGCATTTTCAATAAACGGAATAAATAACATGGGCGCAATCATTAAGTTGGGTGATATGTCTTTAACATCAAATTGTATATAATCATCATTGTTACTTCTAATCTTATGCAACGCAATAAATTTTTCTATATATTCAATTTCTTTACCTAATAAAATTCTATCTGGTTTTGTTTCATAAAGCATAAATCGCATAATATCCGATAGCGCTATTAAATATTTAGATGCTAATTCAGGATCTTTATTTATAAGTACATCAATATTATTAATGGTATTAAATAAAAAGTGTGGATTAATTTGAGATTTAACAAGCGCAAGTTCCATTTCAAAATTTTTCTGCGCAAGTTCTTCCTTTACTTTAATTTCAGAATACCAAGTAATAAAACCGCGCATCACCAGTCCAACTACACCACTTAACATTGCCACAAATGAAAGAAAAAATAAAATTGAAATCGCAGTTCTGGCATCCTTGTTCAAAATAAAATCCCTCCCCATAAAAACATTGAGCGAACCAGCCAATGCGCCTATTGCCGCAGATAAAACAGCAACAATAATTGCTCCGATAAAAAATGCAGCAATTTTTCGTTTGAGTAAAAAGCGCGTAAACAGCAATCCGTAATAGCCATAAAAACAAATAACCGCAGGTAAAATAGTTGTACCAAACATCAGCTTTAACCACTCATACAAACTATTAAAATCTCTATCGGCGTCACCCGCAGTTGCAGCATTGCTCAACCCAAATAAAACAGCTAGCAGCAATGTAAATACCAGCCAGTATCCAATATGCAATAATACTACCACCGACTTATTCATAATTCAAATTTACAATTTATTATTTCAGTAGTAAATTACCCTTTTTCAGATTTAGTTATATACAACACAAAACTAATTGTCATAAATACCGCAAAATAAATTATGCTCAACCAATAAATGTTTACCTTCTCCATTATTTCCGGCACTCCCATCATTGTTAAAGCACCATAACTGTATGGACTTAAATAAGCATATTCCCAATTGCCAACTATAATTAAAGTAGCTACCAATAACACCAAACCCACACCAATAGGAACAAGAAAGTTTTTAAACTTTAAACTAATTAGAAATTGTAATGCCAGTATTGGCAAACAAGTTAAAAAAATCTTGCCGTTGCTTACAAAAAATTGCTCGTAAGGAAATACGGAATCCGGTAAGGCTTTATCGAATAATAAAGAGGGTACAATTCCCGACAAGATAAATCCTAAATTAAAATAAAGAAAAAATTGCGCTGTCATTCCTAGAATTACAATAAACTTGGCCGCAAAAATGGTATGATATTTTTGTGGCGTTGCATGTAATTGTTTCCAAGTATTATTACGGAATTCCATTTGGGTAATTAAACTCGTTGCCAGCACTAGGCCCATAGGCAATAAAAAAATTACCATTGCCTGCCACACCTGAAAAAAATGCAATGTCCAAACATTACCTTCATCGCCATACATAGCAAGTGTTTGGCGATTATATAAAAATCCAATTAAAAAAATGAGCGGAATAAATAGGCCACCAATTATACACAACCACGCCGCGGCGCTTTTACGGGTTTTAAGCCATTCGCTTTGAATACTATTAATTAATTCCATTTCTTACTATTTTACTAAGTCAATAAATATCGATTCTAAATCATTCTTCACCGTGCTAATTTGATACACTTTAATTTGCTGATGCACCAATTGCTCGTTTATTTCTGCAATCGCTTCCTTTTTAATCATTGGAATCGTTAGCCCGTTTCCATTAACAACAACTTGTAATCCCTTTTCCATTAAAATTTGTTTTGTTAATGCCGTATCGCCAGTTTCGAAACTGATAAATGAACGTTGCTGTTGTGCTGCATGCAAGTCATCCATTGTTCCTTGAAAAATAATTTTTCCTTTGTTTATAATACCAACATGGGTAACCATTTTTTCTATCTCTGCTAATAAATGACTTGATACTAAAATTGTCATTCCATTTTCTTTATTCAACTGCTTTAGCAACTCACGCATTTCAATTATCCCGTTTGGATCTAATCCATTGGTTGGCTCATCTAGAATTAACAATTTCGGTTCATGCATTAATGCCATCGCTATACTTAGCCGCTGCTTCATGCCTAACGAAAATTTTCCTGCACTTTTTTTGCCAGTATCCGACAAGCCAACTATGTTTAACACTTCGGCAATCCGCGATTTTTTACACTGATACACTTTTTGAAGAATGGCAAGATTTTCCTTTGCCGACAAATGAGCATATAATGATGGCGCCTCAATTAAGGAGCCCGTTTTTTTAAGAATTTCAATTCTGTTTTCTGCAAAAGGTTTATTAAATATGCTTATTGCACCGCTTTGCTTTTTTAAAAGACCTAATATCAACCTTAGTGTAGTTGTTTTACCAGCTCCATTGGGACCCAAAAAACCGTAAATAGAACCTTGCGGAACTTTTAGGTTTATATCATTTAAAACCATTTCTTCCTTATTGAAATAATGTGTCAAGTTTTCAGTTGAAATGCAATACATAATAATTATTTGTTTTTAATGTAACTACCGCAAATGTAGTTCTATACACCACGCTACTAAATTGTTTTATGCAAATACGCCTCGTTTCTCTGCAAGATGGCATTTTTGTGCTGCAAAATCTTTTGTTTTTTAATTAGTAGCTTCTTAATATCAAAAAGTTTCATGCATAAAAAAAGCGGACAAAATGCCCGCTTCTAAATATTGCAAATTGTTAATTATAATTCAACAACTGTCATTTTCATTTTTAAATCTGCCAACGGCCTGTCGCCATAAGCGGTTTTAACTGCTGCAATTTTATCAATAACGTCTATACCTTTTATTACTTCACCAAAAACAGTATAGTTATTATCTAAAAACGGTGTTCCACCAATTGTTGAATAGGTTTCAACCTGCTCTGGGGTATACGTAATTCCATATGACTTGGCTATTTGATCAAGCTCTGCTTTGCTCGATACTTTTCCTTGCACTACATAAAATTGTGAGCCCGAACTTGCCTTGGTTGGATTAACCTGATCGCCCTGGCGCGCAGCACTTAATGCGCCTTTCTTATGAATTAATGAACTATTAAATTCAGCCGGTATAGTATAACTCGGTCCGCCTGCGCCTAATTGCGTATTCGCAGATGCGTTGCGCGATGCAGGATCTCCACCTTGTATCATAAAATCTTTGATTACGCGGTGAAATAATAAATCGTTGTAATAACCTTCTTTTACCAACTTCAAAAAGTTATCGCGATGTTTCGGTGTTTCATTATATAATTTCACCGTCATGTCGCCGAAGCTCGTGCTAATGTTTACATAATACTGAGTTGTGTCAATCTGATTTTCCATTGTATTTATTTGTGTTGTTGTTTTAATCGGCGCAGGTTCTTCCTGAACCGGTGTTGTTGTTTTTTCTTTACACGCAACAAACGCTATAAAGCATGCTGCAATTAATGCTGTTTTTTTCATATTAATTTGTTTTCTTCAAAATATCTGATGATGTTTAATTTGATAACGCGCTCCTGCTCTTCTGTTGTCCATTGTGGCAAAATGCCAACCACCTCCCAAAGTGGCCAATTGTCGTCGTCCCACCCTGCAAGATTATAATAACAGTCGTAACTCAATAACTTGCATACCGCAACATGCATTAAGTCTTGCTTTTCTTCCTTGGTGAATTTTTCAATTATTCTTCCAAGTTCATTCATGCCTATTAAGAACAAAACAGCTTCTAATTCTGGTTTTTTGCCGAACCGATCTTTCATCTGTCGCAGTACTGCAAGCCATCGGGGGTCAAAATCAATTGGTAGCTCTTCGCGGGTTAACTCGTTCACGGTGCAAAAATAATAAACCGATGGTTAGGGATAAGGGAAATAATAATGGAGCGTCGGTTAAGCGTGTTGAGAATAAATGGGAATATGCCATCAATGGGTAGCGTGCAATTATGTCACCCCGCTGGGGTTGGGGACGAGTGGGCAGGGAGGGCTGATACAATTATGTCACCCCGCTGGGGTTGGGGACGAGTGGGAATGGGGGCTTATACAATTATGTCACCCCGCTGGGGTTGGGGACGAGTGGGAATGGAGGGGTGATACAATTATGTCACCCCGCTGGGGTTGGGGACGAGTGGGAATGGGGGCTTATACAATTATGTCACCACGAGGGGGTTGGG
>Ga0163144_10002525_pt1 | contig 42139 bp, 44 predicted proteins | sample OliLak19BULKMAT1_FD_123175 | JGI IMG/M metagenome (GOLD analysis project Ga0163144, IMG submission 123175) | Freshwater microbial mat bacterial communities from Lake Vanda, McMurdo Dry Valleys, Antarctica - Oligotrophic Lake LV.19.BULKMAT1 | ecosystem: Environmental > Aquatic > Freshwater >...
ATCTTGTCGTCCGCGCTCCAATGCCGTCTTTCTTTTTTCAAGTTCTCGCTCCAAAGACCTCTTCGACCATTTTTCACTTCTCGTTAACCGATTCCTCCGGTTTCAGCTGAGGCAAAACACACCCTCTGGCGGTGGAATGAAGAACTTCACTACTCCGGTATCGCGCGAAACCACTGGCGCCCGTTTCGCGAGATAGATGCCAATCGCGCCGAGAAGGAGAATCGAAACCGCAGCCGCCTGCCAGATCCGGCTCTGCTGCAAACGATTAGGACCCGCAGGCCCTGCTGGTGCTTCTACTGATTCCAGTTCTGGCTGCAACGCCTCCACGATTGCCACAAACCGATAGCCGCGGCGGGCTTCTGTTTCGATGTATCGAGGCTGCTCGGCTGAATCCGATAACACCTGCCTGAGTTTCGCCACCGTTGCATTCAGGCTGCGTTCGAAATCAACGAACGTATCCTCAGGCCACAACAGTTCCTTGAGTACCTCTCGGGTGATGACTTCCCCTGGCTGCTCAAGAAGTGCGCGCAGCACGCGGGCAGGTTGCTCCTGGATGCGCACACGCAAGCCGTGCTTTCGCAAAACACGCGCAGAAGCGTCAAATTCAAACTGCCCGAATCGCCAGCGATTGGGCGTAGCGATAGGCTTTGGGCTCATCGAATTGCTAAGTGGACTCAGTATACAGCAGATGACTTGTTACTAGTGTCCAAAGAAATTCCGATTGATTTCAATTACTTAGGGGGAAGCCTGCATTTCAGGTTTAAGTATGATTTCGCTGCATTGGCTGTGTGCACGATCCGGGCATGCTCGCAATTTTTGCACGGCTTCTCCCACTCGCAATCTGGATTGATCCCTGCATGGCTTGCTCTGCCTGGGAGCCCTTACCGATAAAACTCTTCAATGATGCCGAGGCCTCGAGCCTGGTTGTAAGTCAGGCAAAGACGGAAGCAGCTTGGCTTCTCAAAGCTGCCTACTTTGAAATCCATTGGATCCCTTGCCAGGTGATCACAGTCTCGAACCTTTTAACCTGTGAGGGGCCCGCTCTTGCCATTGAGTTCCACATTCTGGCCTCAACATCCAGTAGCGACCTGACGAAGAATTCAATGGGTATCGCCTTCCCAAACAGCGCCGCCAGCCGCGCTGCAGTGTTCCTGTCCCGAGTGCGTCAACTTGTGGCTGCCAATGCAGGAATCATCGATGAGGGAGGCCTGCTGGGACATGTGATGGCACATGAAATTGGACACCTTCTGCTGCATTCCACCAATCATTCCAATGAAGGGTTAATGCGGGCAGAATTCAATCAGGGTGACTTGAGAAAGGCTGCCCAACGGCAACTTAAGTTCACCAATGATCAAATCCAGGCGATTCGACGAAACTTCATAGCTCGATCCAATTGATGAATCCAGCACTCAAGGCAACGAGAACGCGAAGATCCCAGACCCTGCCGGCATCACCACCATTTGCTTGCCTTTGACGCTGAACGTCATCGGATTTGAACTCATCGTGCCGCCCAGATTGATGCGCCACAACTCCTTGCCCGTTTCGGCATCCAGTGAGAAGAAGAAACTTTCCATCGCTGTCTTCTCGCGGCCAATCCAGCCACCTGTGCTGCCAAACAAGATCCCTCCCGCTGTCGTCATCACGCCCGACCATGGCTTGGTGTGCATCTTGTGTTCCCATACCCGTTCTCCGGTCTTGGGGTTCAACGCGCGGATTGCTCCCCAGCCGGGTTCATCGGGAAGATCGATCTCCGGCACGCTTCCGATGAAGCGGTTGCCTGGAATGTACTCGGCATCGCCTTTGCGGTAGAGTCCCTTGTTCTCCCAGGCCGTCAGATAAAACAAGCCGGTCTGCGGGCTATAAGAAGGCGAGTACCAGTTCGTCGCTCCCTGCACTCCGGGCCACACGTAAGTACCTTCCGGTGACGGGTCGATGTTCGGCTTGCGAATCGGCCGCCCCTCCTTTGTGAAGCCGTTGTTCCAGGTCTGGGTCGCGAACGCTTTCCCAAGCAGGAACTCCCCATTCGTTCGGTCGAGCACATAGAAAAATCCATTGCGATGCGCCCAATAAACCATCTTCCGCGGCTTGCCTTGCCATTCTCCATCCACGAGGACAGGCACCTGCACCGCGTCCCAATCATGCGTGTCATGAGGCACAAACTGATAGTGCCACTTGAGTTTGCCCGTATCTGCATCCAGGGCGATCGCGGAATCGGAGTAAAGGTTGTCGCCGGGTCGGACATCGCCATTCCAGTCTGGCGAAGGATTGCCCGTTCCCCAGATGATCAGATTCTGTTCGGGGTCATAAGCGCCGGTCACCCAGGTTGGGCCTCCGCCGTGCTTCCAGGCATCGCCGCTCCAGGTATGGCTTCCCGGCTGGCCTGGCTCTGGAATGGTCCAGAACCGCCAGCGCAGCTTGCCGGTCTTCATGTCATAGGCATCGAGAAAGCCGCGCACTCCATACTCGCCTCCAGCGACGCCTGTGATCACCATGTCCTTGACGATCAGCGGGGCACCGGTTAAGCTATGGCCGGTCTTCGGATCAGCAACAGGAATATCCCAAAGTACCGCGCCGGTCTTGGCATGCAGCGCAACGAGATGCGCATCAACGGTCCCGACAAACACGCGATCACCAGACACCGCCACGCCGCGGTTTACTTGTCCGCAGCAAACGTTGATCTTGCCTGGGAGGCTGCGGTGGTAGCGCCAATAAGGCCGCCCCGTCTCAGCGTCGAGCGCCACCACATTCGATGGCGGTTCGGTCAAGTACATCACTCCATCGATCACCAGCGGCGTTGTCTCAAGCCGTTCGGTAATGGGCATCTGGTAGACCCAGGCCACCTTCAGCTTGTCGACATTGCCGCGGTTGATCTGGTTGAGTTGACTATGCCGCCAACCGTTGTAAGCGCCCGAGTAAGTTGTCCAGTTTGCCTGCCCAAAGCACAGCGCGGCGGCAAGTATAAGAAGCCATGTCCGTTTCATTCCGTCCTCCGCGGTCTTTGCAGCGACCACAAATAGGCCACCAAATCTTGCAATTCTTCCGGTTTCAATTTGCCTTGATAGGAAGGCATCGATGACGTTTTCAGGATTTCGAACTTGCGAAAGTTGCGCTTGGGGAGGGTCACCAATCCCGTTGTTGGGTGCAGCATCTGCGCGTGGTATGTGTCTTCATTCAAGAGGAAGCCTCTATACGGCGTGCCATCTTCAAGGATGATGTCCGCAGTCCAGAAGGCCCGGTCCACTTCAGCGTTCGGCTCTTCAATCGATTTGCGGATCTGGGTCGCAGGACGCTGCGAGCCAATGAAAGATAGCTCCGGGCCATTGACGCCACCTTCCCCGCGAATCAGGTGACAGCCAATGCAACCCTTGTTTCGAAACAGTTGAGCCCCCGCTGCGGCATTGCCTTCAGGCGCCTTCGCCGAGCCTTTCGCACTCAACGTTCGAACATACGCAACGATCTGCCACACCTGGTCGGGAGAAAAGAATTGTCCAGGCATTGCGGTTCCAGTAATTCCTTCAGAGATGTTGTACAAAAGAGCAGCATCAGAACTGCCGTGAAAAAACTGGCCGGTCGTGAGGTCCGGACCCTTGCCTCCCTGGCCAGTCAGGCCATGGCAATCCGCGCAGTGCGAACGGAAGATCTTCGCCCCGGCAGCGACGTCGGCGGCATTAGTATGCGGGTTCTTATCTTGCGCCAGACAACTGGCAGCAAGGAGAAGCGTGAGCAGGACGGGTCTCAAGTTCAACCTCCAGAATGGCTGATCATATCGCATGTTCAAACTTTGCGGCTGAACGGTGTCGCCTTCACGATCCCCGAACCTTCGCGCACAACCACCAGTTGGTTTGCGGCTACCTTGAGCAGCTTCTCGACTCCGCCATTCGGCCAGCGAATCTCAACATCTGCTTCCGTTGCTGCGCCCAATCCAAAGTGCAACCGGAAGTCGTTCACGGAATAGAAGCTCGATTGACTCAGGACTTCCTGCGCCTGTTTCTTGCCGCCATAAGTCAAAGTCACTCTGCCGCCGATCGCGCTACGGTTTGACTGCACGCCTTCGAGCTTCACTTTCAACCAGTGCGCGTTCCCGCTCAAGTCATTGCGCAACAGCGACGGCGGCTCATGCAGATTGAGAATCAGGATGTCCATGTCGCCATCATTGTCGAAATCTCCGAAGGCGCAACCACGGCTCGAATGCGCCTCCCCGAGCGCCGGGCCGGCCAGGTCAAACAGCTCTTCTACTTTGCCGTTCCCCAAATTGCGAAACAAGACTCGCGGCGTCATGAACGGATAACTCGGCAACTTGGCCTCCAACTCAGGGTAGACGTTGCCGGTCACATAGAACAGGTCCGGCAGCCCGTCGTTGTCGAGATCCACAATCCCTGCGCCCCAACCGATGAACCGGGTTTCGACGCCCAGGCCGCTTCGCGCGGTTATGTCCTGAAACATGCCCTTGCCGTCATTTTGGTAAAGGACATTCGAGTCATCCGCAAAGTGCGTCTTCAAGATATCGAGGTGGCCATCGAGGTTATAGTCGCCGATGCCAAGCCCCATGCCGGCCTGCTCCATGCCGTCTTCATTCAGCGCAACGCCTGTCTCCAGGCCCACCTCGGCAAACGTGCCGTCATGGTTATTGCGGAACAGAAAGCTTGCAGTTGAATCGCAAGCCACATAGATGTCTGGCCAGCCGTCGTTATCGAAATCAGCCGCAACCGCCGTCATCCCGTAGCTGCCCCGAGCCTTGGCGATCCCCGACTTCACGCTCACATCGGTGAAGGTTTCATCTCCATTGTTGCGATACAGCGAATGACGGCCCGTTGGCAAGCCTCTCGGGCCGCAATTGACAGCCACGCCCTTCCAGTTGCAATTCGAATTCTGCCCCGGCTTTGGCACCTTGTTCATGTCAAAATCCACGTAGTTCGAAACAAACAGATCCAGCTTTCCGTCGCGATCGTAGTCGATGAAAGTGCAGCCGGCGCCCCAGCGGCGTTCTTTGTCGAGCAGGCCTGCCGCAGCCGTTACATCGGTGAAGGTGACCACACCTTTGCTGTTGGGGCCATTGTTTTTGTACAGAACGTTCTGGCCCCAATAGGTGATAAACAGATCGTCCCACCCGTCGTTGTTGTAGTCGCCCGCGCATACGGCGGAGGCCCATCCAGTGCGCTTCAACCCGGCTGCCTCTGTCACATCGCTGAAGGTTCCGTCGCGATTGTTCTTGTAAAGCCGGTTGGTAGCCGTCGATCCCTCGAGGGTCGTGCCGTTCAGGAGGAATATGTCGAGCCAGCCGTCGTTGTCATAATCGATAAACGCCACACCGCAGCCAATCGTTTCAAGCAAATATTGCTTGGCCGCTCGCCCACCGTAGGTGGATGGCTCAAGCAACCCTGCCTGTTTGGCCACATCGACAAACTTCGCGTGGAAAGGCAATCCCGATGGCTTGCCCCGGGGCAATGCCTTCACCACGCGCGAAGCCACTCCTTGCCCGTCCAGAGCGCAAGCAGCCGCGAGCAGCGAAAATAACGATCTGCGAGTAGTTTTGTGCATTCTGAATTCTTGGGAAGTATTAGTTCTCGACAACCTGACGGGCAAGCTCGGGAGCCAATCGCTTCAGGAGCTCAACTTTACCGTCGCTATTAGTCATCATCACAAATCCGGCTTTGCGTTCCACGTTCATTTGCGACAGGCAATGATAACCCGGATTGTCACCGCCATGACCTACGAGAGTTGCTGACTTCGACCGTGCAATCCGCCAGCCCAAACCCCAGCTAATCCTGTAGTCTTTGGCTTGCTCTACCTCAACCTGCGGACGAAACATTTCCCGAATGCTGGCCGGCGACTTCATCATCGCAATCAGGAATCTTGCGTAGTCCGATGGTGTCGTGAGCAACCCGCCCATTGCGCCATACCTGGCGATGCCTGGCCCTTGGCGATCCTTATCGGCAATCGAATACGAACTCAATTTCATCTCCAGAGGGTCGAGTACATTTGCCTTCATGTAAGCTTCAAAATTAGTAGCGCAAACCTCTAAGCCTGCCTCAAATTGGGCGCAATTGCCGCGATCCACTTTGCCAACGAGGTGCGTAACAACGGACTGCAAATACGCAAACCCTTCGCCGGAATACATCCATTTCTCGCCGGGCTTGAAGTGGATCTTCAGGGGCAAATCTCCCGAGCGGGTGTTCTGGAAGCCACTTGTATGTGAAAGCACATGACGTGCAGTAATTTGCTCCAACCTCGGGTCGCCGGCCAGAAAGCGCTCACTCGTGTACTTCGTGAGCGGAGTATCCAGGCTCATCACTCCGCGCTCGCATAGCTTCATCACCGCATAGGCAAATAAGGGCTTGCTCATCGAAGCAGCTTGAAATACGGTCGCCTCATTCGCAACTCCATAGCCGCGGCTCCACGCCAGTCGCCCGCCTTTCACCACTGCAATAGACAGCCCGGGCGTGCTGGTTTTTCTAAGGATCGCTGGGATGCCCTTTTCGAAATCCGCGAGGCCACTCCCCAGCAATCCCGATTGCTTAAGGAATGACCTGCGCTGCATCTTATCTGTACTCGTCCTGCAATTCGTCGAGGGCCGCCGATCCGGGGCAAAGCTTCTCATAAGCCATATCCCGCAAAGGCGTGGCCGAGGTTCCATTCAACTCGTGCAAGTCCGGCGACTCGATATCGATAAAGAGCAGCCCTGTGAGTATCTGACCTTCTTTCTGATGCTGGTCCAGATAAGCAGATACCTTTGCCCTGTCCCTTGGGTCGTAATCCTTCGGCACTGCCTTGAACAACACAGTGCTGCCATCGTGCATCTTCACCGAGGTCGAGCCGGCGCTAGTGATCTCGGCCACGATCTCTTCCGCCTTCGGAACAAAGTCAGTCTGCACCAACGGTTGAGAGAAGCGCCGTGTATGCAGGTAGCTTTTCGTAGAACCTGTGTGGTCGTTGAAGGTCACGCAAGGTGAAATGACATCGATGAGCGCCATTCCGCGATGTGCGAAGGCCGCTCGAAGGATCGGCACTAGTTGCTCTTTGTCGCCCGAAAAACTGCGTGCGATGAAGGTCGCTCCGAGGCTCAATCCAAGCCGCACAGGGTCAATCGGCGCCATCCGGTTTGCTTCCCCACGCTTGCTCTTGGAGCCCAGGTCAGCAGAAGCGGAGAATTGGCCTTTGGTCAAACCATAAACGCCGTTGTTCTCGATTACATACACCATCCGCAAATTGCGGCGCAACGCGTGGCTCAACTGTCCCAAACCGATCGAAAGCGAATCTCCGTCGCCTGAGACTCCGATGTATGTCAGGTCGCGATTGGCGGCGATGGCGCCCGCAGCGATTGCAGGCATGCGGCCATGCGCCGAATTGAAGCCATGCGCACCACTCACAAAATAGGTAGGCGTCTTGGACGAACAACCAATCCCGGATAGCTTCGCGATCCGGTGCGGAGGCGTGGATTGCTCCCACAGCGCGCGAGTGATCGCAGCGGTGATCGAGTCATGTCCGCAACCGGCGCAAAGCGTCGACATCGCGCCTTCGTAGTCGCGAATGGTGAGCCCGAGTTGATTGCGTTGCGCGGTCGGGTGAGCCGCAATGGGTTTAGCGATTGAGGGCATTTACGCGATCTCCTTGCTGATTTTGTCAACTACATGGCTCGCGCTGAGCGGAAAGCCGCCGTAGACAATCAAGCTCCTCAATTTGTCTTTGGAAATTGGTGTTTCGAGGGTGAGCAGCGACTTCAACTGTGCGTCGCGATTCTGCTCCACGATCACATTAAATGGATGATCTTCGAGGAACTGCACCACGCTTTCAGAAAACGGGAAACCGCAAATTCGCATATAGTCGACTGGAATATTCTGCGCGGCAAGTATGTCGATTGCTTCTCGCACTGCCGGGTCGCATCCGCCGACGCATACCACCCCGAACTTGGCGCCTTCGCGCCGTTCGATAACAGGGGGCGGAACAAACTTTGCGGAAGCCGAATGCTTCTTGAGCAATCGATCCGTGACTTCCTGATACTCGTCGGGAATTTCCGTATAACCGCCAAATTTGTTGTGGCCTGATCCGCGGACAAAGTAGGAGCCCTTGGAATCGACCCCAGGCAGCGTTCGCGCCGCAACGAAGTTCTCATCTTCCTGGTTGTAACGCTGGAACTTGGCAATCTTGGCCAAGCCCTCGGCATCGAGCACACGCCCGCGATTCGGGCGGTAAGCATCTTTCCACTCAAGCCGTGGAACCACCCAGTCGTTCATCCCAATGTCGAGATCCGAGAGCATCATCACCGGCGTCTGAAACTGCTCGGCCAGATCGAAGGCTTGAACCGCCATATGGAAACACTCATTCGGATTCGCCGGGAAAAGCAGGATGTGCTTGGTATCGCCGTGCGACGCATAAGCGCAAGAGAGGATATCGCCCTGCTGAGTACGTGTCGGCATTCCGGTCGAGGGCCCGACGCGCTGCACGTCAATGACAACGGCTGGGATCTCGGCATAATAGGCCAAGCCCAGCAACTCACCCATCAGCGAAATTCCGGGTCCGGCGGTCGAAGTGAACGAGCGCGCGCCATTCCACGATGCGCCAATCACCATGCCGATCGCCGCCAATTCATCTTCAGCTTGCAGGATCAGGTAATTGTTCGCGCCCGTCTCGGCATCCTTGCGGAATTTCTCGCAGAACTCCTTGAAAGCATCCATCACCGAAGTGGCCGGCGTAATCGGATACCAGGCCGCAACCGTCGCTCCTGCATAAACGCAACCCAGCGCTGCCGCTGTGTTGCCGTCAATCAGAATCTTGTCCCGGTTGGCGTCCATCTTTTCCAGACGAAACGGCAGCGGAGAAGGGAAGTGATCCCTCGCGTACTCGTAGCCAAGCAACAGCGCCTTCGAATTGGAATCGCGCAATGCTTTTTTCTTCGAGAACTTCTCGTCAAGCAGGGCATTGACGACATTCATATCGATATCGAGGGCCGAACAAAGCGCACCCGCGTAGGCGATGTTCTTCATGAGAATTCGCTCGCGCGGTTCGGCAAAATTCGCCGTACACATCTCCGCCAGCGGGATTCCGAGATAGGTAATGTCATCGCGCAGCAAATCCGGATCCAGAGGCCATGACGAGTCATAAAGCAGGTATCCGCCGGAGCGCAATTCCTTGATGTCGCGATCGTAGGTCTGCCCGTTCATCGCCACCATCAAGTCATATTCGAGCGCCCGCGCCGAATAACCATCTTTGTTCACGCGGATCTCATACCAGGTGGGCAAGCCTTGAATGTTTGAAGGAAACAGATTTTTGCCGCAAACGGGAATCCCCATCCTGAATATCGCCTGCATCAGCAGACTGTTGGCGCTAGCTGATCCCGTGCCATTCACGTTGGCCAGCTTCATCGCAAAATCGTTCACTCGACCCGGAGCTATGTAGTGCATGTTGTTCCTGCGTAGGGAAGAATCAAAATGTATTTCTGCATGTCCCACGCCGCGGTAGGACATCGTTCCGCGCACAATCCACAGTGCACGCAGACGTCTTCGTCTTTGACCATCAGCCGCTTGGTTTGAGGCAACGGTTCTGACGCATAAATCGCCTGATCCAGATTGGTGGCAGGCGCCGATAGCCGCAACCGCAGTTCTTCTTCCTCCCCGTCGCGAGCGATAGTCAGGCATTGCACCGGGCAAATGTCGATGCAGGCGTCGCACTCGATGCATTTCTTGGGTACAAAAACGGTCTCGATGTCGCAGTTCAGACACCGCTGCGCTTCACGTGCCGTCTGCTCAAAATCAAAGCCGAGCTCGACTTCAACATTGAGCTGCCGGAATCGTTCAGCCAAATCCACGTGCTGCATCTTCTGGCGTTTCGATGGATTGTAGTCGTTGTGGTAGCTCCACTCGCTGATGCCCATCTTCTGGCTGATCAGATTCATGCCTTGTGCTGGCCGCTCGGTCATCGCGAGGCCCTGGCAGTAGTTGTGCATCGAAATGGCGGCTTCATGCCCGTGCGCCACAGCCCAGATGATGTTCTTCGGCCCAAAGGCGGCGTCACCGCCAAAAAATACTCCCGGCCGGGTACCTTCAAAGGTTTGCCTGTCAACCACGGGTACTTCCCACTCATCAAACTCGATCCCCAGATCGCGCTCGATCCAGGGGAATGCATTCTCCTGACCGATTGCCAGGATCACGTCGTCAGCGGCCATGAACACAGTCTCGACAACCTTCGACTTCTTAGCCGCCGAATCCCACTCGAGTCGCTCCATCTCCATGCCCTTGAGCACGCCGTTCTCGATTACGAAACGCTTCGGAGCATGATTGATGACAATCTCCACTCCCTCTTCTTCGGCGTCATCAAGTTCCCACGGCGAAGCCTTGAAGTATCCGCGAGGTCTGCGCGCCATTACCTTGATTTCGTTGCCACCCAGCCGCCGCGAAGTACGGCAGCAATCCATGGCAGTGTTGCCGACACCGATGATCAGAACCTTCTCGCCAATCTTATCGATGTGACCGAAAGCGACAGATTCCAGCCAGTCGATGCCAATGTGGATGCGGTCCGTACCATGACGGCCTGGGATATCCAGGTCTTTCCCGCGCGGCGCGCCAGAGCCGACAAACACTGCGTCGTAACCCTCGTTGAGCAGCGCACTCAGACTCTGCACCGGAGTGTTGTAGCGAATATCGACACCCATGTCGAGAACCATGCCCACTTCTTCATCCAGCACCTTTTCGGGCAACCGGAACGAAGGAATATTAGTACGCATCAGCCCACCGGGTTTGCTTTGCTTCTCAAAGATTGTGACTTCGTATCCCAGCGGCCTCAGATCGTTGGCAACGGTGAGCGAGGCGGGGCCAGCCCCGACCAACGCTACACGCTTGCCGTTGTTCTGGGCAGGCGCCTTCGGCAGCATGTGTGCGACGTCGCCTTTCAAGTCTGCTGCAACTCGCTTTAACCGGCAAATCGCAACAGGTTGTTCTTCAATGCGTCCGCGGCGGCAGGCCGGCTCGCAGGGCCGGTCACAGGTTCTTCCCAGAATTGCCGGAAATACGTTCGATTCCCGGTTTGTCATATAGGCTTCGGCGTATTTGCCTTGAGCAATGAGTCGGATGTACTCCGGCACATTTGTGTGTGCCGGACATGCCCATTGACAATCCACCACTTTGTGGAAGTAGTCTGGGTTGCTTACGTCGTTCGTTTTCAGATTTCCCTCGTTCCCTGAAAGCTGCGCAGCCTTCGGTCGATCATCAATATATCAGGAAGGGCTAGGAAGGGCATTCCGACGGCTGCAGGAGGCAAAAATAGTCATTTTTACTACCTTAGAACCGACAAATATTCGGCCCACGGCCCAACCTCCATTTTCATGCGTTTGGCCATCGTCCTGTTCACCTGAACTAGATGCGAAAGGTCGTGCGCAGTCCACGTAGCCAGCAATTGGCGCAGCGTTACTCGCCCTAGGGCCGGGTGCATCCCCTCAAGTGCCAATTGCTCAGCCTTCAGATCGAAACTTTTCAATCGGACCAGATTTGCCGCTCGCAATGTACTGAAGTGATCCAGCATTTGCGGCAACTGTTTCCTGGCGCTTTCACTAAACTGCGCCTCTCGATCAAACGGTTCAAACGCAAGACTCGTGCCGTGTTTGAGAATGATTTCCGTCCTGGGCATCCAATCCGCGATTTCCCCATGAATCAGGTGGCCCACAACATCGTGTGGGCTCCAGGTGTCCGGGCCTTCCGTCGCCGTTGTCCAGGCAGTTGGCAGATTACGCAACTGCTGATTCAGCACTTCAGGTGTGCGGCTGAGTATCGAGATGCACTCGTCGAGGAATTCTTCGCTCATGCTTCAATTTACTACCTCGAAACGCCTTCCTCCAACAGCACGTCCGCTATTCTAGAGATGCCATTTTTTCTCGTGTTCGCCTTACTTTTCATGACTCAAACCACAGCTGAGACTGCCCCACGACGATTGCTGGACGTTGAATATGCTCAGATCGGAGGCATCAGCCTGCGATTTGATGCGTCGATCCCAGCTTCCGCTGCTCCCTCACCGGCCGTCATCATTGTGCACGGAGGTGGCTGGGTGCGCGGCGATCGGCGAACCAATGTCGAGCCGCTCTTCAAACCGCTGTCCGACGCCGGGATTGCCTGGTTCTCGATCAGCTACACACTCGCCGGTAATCCCTTTCAGGTTGGTACGGCAGTTTCCGATGTCGAAGCGGCCATTCAATATATCCACAGTCATGCTGCCAAATACAATATCGACCCAGATCGCATTGCGTTGATTGGTGAATCTGCTGGAGGGCAATTGGCTTCGATGGCCGCACTGGGTGCTTCGGTTGGAAGCCGCGTCAAAGCAGTGGTTGCGATCTACACGCCCACCGATATGGTTGCGCTGGCACGCAACAGCGACTTGATTCCGGCAGAGATCCGCAATCAATTGAACGGGACTCCCTGGGAGAGGCTGATCCTCAGTCGTCTGGCTCAGCTTTCGCCCCAGTCGGCCATTCGCAAAGGCATGCCCCCATTTCTGCTCATCCACGGGGACAAGGACAAGGTGGTTCCGATCGAGCAATCCCGCCTGATGTGCAAAAGCATGTTGGCAATCGGCGCAGGTTGCAAGTTGGTGACTGTGCCAGGTGGAGGTCATGGGATCAGGGGTTGGGAACCATTTCCTGAGAGGTCAGAGCCGTATAAGCGCGAGCTCGTCCAGTGGCTTAAACTGCAACTCCTGGCCGCTTAACTTAATTGTTTAGTTTTTCGGCTTCTTTTTCGAAGTGCGATCTGATTGCTTCGACCAGTTCGCCCTGTCTCCTGCTCTCAAAGCCCAAACTGCTCTCCTAGCGGATCACCATCTTGCCCAACGCTTCGCCACTCGTTGGCAACTCCTCGCTGCCGGCCTTCATCCCATTCGTCTCGAGGATGTAAGCAAGGATTTTGGAATAAGCATCGGCCGACAACGATCCAGGATCTGCCGGAGGCATGGTCTTCACGGACTTCTCGAACAGCGCCAGAACAGAGCGCCCCTCCCAGGCTTTCTTGAAATACTTTCCGGCCAGTGGCGTTCCAAACGTTCCGTTCATCATCGTGCTGCCGTGGCAAACGGCGCAGTTTGAATTGTAGGCAGTCTTGCCGGCTGCCGCCTGCGCTGCCGTGAACTTCGGTGCGATTCCGCCTACAATGATCTCCCTGCGATCCTCGTCAACTGGTCTGGCGCTGCTGACCGTTCGCGGCTCTTCAATCACTCCGCCGCCCCCCTCTCCAACGTAGGTAAACGCCAGGATCGCGCCTCGATCCTGCATGCGTCTGGTGACTCCACCAGTGGCTGATTCCGCGAGTCCGCCCGGATCGGTAGCGACGTAGATGGTCTTGCCGTCCGGGGTCAATGCCGTGTCGCGATATCGGTTCTCCGATTGGAAGTAGCGCGAGATAAAGCCCGATGCAGCCTTGCCGTCGGGTGTCAGCGGCACCACATACAGCGACCCGCGCTTCAGCGCCGTCACAAACAACACCTTGTCCCAGCCCGGAATGCCGTTGCCGTTCGACGCGTAATATTCAACACTCGAGACGGCAACGGTCGGCCAGCAGATGTAGTCCACTCCCTTGCAGGCCGGGTCGCTGAAATTCGTCCCACTCGGAACAGTGAACAGCGTTGCCAATGGATCCACCATCGGTTTCTTAAAGGCAGATTCCGGTTCGCGCGGCACGGACGGATGTATGGCAAGATCGCTGAACTTCAATTGCGAGCAAGGCGTCTTGGCCTCTGCCCAACGGGCAAATTCGTAGCCCTTGTTGTCCTTGAGCCCAACAACGTTAGGCCAGCCGTAGTTGCCGCCGGCCTTCAGGATGTTCACCTCATCGTCTGACTTGGGGCCCTGCTCGGAAGAATAGAGTGTTCCATCCGGACCGAAATCGAGACCCTGCGGATTGCGATGACCATAGGTATAAACATGACTGACAACGCCCTCGATCTTGGGATTGTCCGGCGGTACAGACCCATCCAGATTCAGCCGCAATGACTTGCCGACGTACGACACATAGTCCTTGGCCTTCAGTTCCTTCTGGGTCGGAAGGCGCTGCGATTGAACGGCAAGACAGACGTTTCCGAGCTGGTTGTTCCCCTGATCGCCAAGAGTTAGGTACAGCTTCTTATCCGGCCCAAACTTCAACCGGCCAGCGACGTGATCGTTGCCGGCGGGTAGCCCCGCAATGACTGTGGTCGGTTCAGCCAGCGTGCCTGTTTTAGCATCGTAGGTGAGCCTCAAGATCTTGGCAAACAGAAACCGGTAGGGGCTTGCTGGATCAACGACGCTCAGGTCCGGCGCATGACTCTTGTCCAGATAGGTGTAGGCAACATAGACATAATCATTACCTGTGCCTTTCAGAAGCTCAGGATGCAATGCCATCCCCAGCAGGCCGTCCTGCCCGCCTGGCGCCAATACTTCATCGATGGTGATTGCTACGGTCTTCTCGCCCGTGACTGGGTCGATCCGTGTGACTCGTTTGCCTGTGCGCTCGGTGACCCAAAGCTTCACGTCGGGTCCCAAGGTGACTTCCCAAGGCCCCGCCAGCCCCGAGACAATGACACGTTTCTTAAACTGCTTTGTCGGGCGCAATGCGGTTTCAGGTCCATTCTGCGCCAGCCCCAGGCAGCCAACTCCGGCCAGTACAACTGAGGCCAAAAACGAATATTTCAAAGTTCTCTCCAAACAGGAATCAATTAGTGCGCGTGCTGCGAAAGGCTCAGTACATTGCCATCGGGGTCCTTGAACCAAACAACCTTTGCCGCGCCATCCGGTGAAGCCCAGACTCCAAGCTCGTCTTGCACGAGAAATGGATACTTTTCCAGACTCACGCCTGCCTTCACCAACTCCGACGCAGCAGTCGCAATATCCGGTACATTCCACCCCAATACCGTGTGCTGAGCCGGCTTGTGGCCGGGGATGATCGTCACTCGCAGGTGAATGCCCTTCGCCTCGAAGACGACCGCGTATGGGTCCTGGCTGACATACTTTAGTCCGAGCGTGTCGCCATAAAACGCTTTTGCGCGCGCGGCGTCACTGGTAATTACAAAGGCTTCCAAGTTGTACTGACTAAGCATGACAATATTCTATCCTTGCGGAGCTCAGATTCTGATCTCCTGGAGAGGTTGGAACTCCGCTGAGTTCCTGGTGAGGAGAGCGGCTTCAACAGTTGGCGGTTGGTTCCTGTCGCATTACAATCAAATACCCAAAGCCGGGGATCACCTCACCGTTGATAACTGGCGGCTTGAAGTCGTGGGTATGGATAGCAATCGTGGACCCCATTCGCTGGATCGGCATTGGTTCCGGCTAGTTCGGTGCCTGATGGTGTACTTCCTCGGCCTCTCGGTGGACCTCATGTCGCTCGGCGGGGGCACCGCTTTGATGACGTGCATTCCGTCACCTTTTCAACGTCTATGGGCTCAGGCAAATACTCGGCTAGATGTCCGTGTCGCGTTAAGTCGACTACCGGCTTCTCTTGCCCCACGCCTTCTTGACTTTACTCGCGAATTCCTCAGCAGCGCGGCGGCGGGAATCATCATCACCGCTCAACCGGAAGGTATGCCAGGCGATCACTTTGTTCGTCGTAACGTCGCGCAATTCCAGACGATGGGTCTCATCGCGGCCAAGCTTGTGTTTGTAGAGAATCTCACCGTAGGCTGAGTGCATCCTCGCCAGGTTCGCCTTCATGTCGGGCTGTTTGTCTTCTTCGATAAAATCGAATGGCAGCTCGACCGCCTGGAGCGCCTTTTCGATAAATGGCTCCAATCCTTCCATTCGGTCCACATAGATGGTCTTGCGATCCTGAGCGATCGAGGAAAGGGCGAGGGTCAAGATGGCGGCTGCAATCAACATCGTTTTCATGTCATTTCTCCATTGACTTTCCCACTGGCGTCGGTGGCTGGCAGGCACCCGCTGTTGTGGTCGATCATCCCCGGATTCTCCCGCAACTGATTAGTACCAGTATATCTGGCGCCAGTGCGGATCGAAATACTGACTACCGATGAAAAGCCGACTTCAGGTGGCTGCCAGCCGCCCCCAGAGGGCTTGCGAGTCTGCCTCGAAGCCTCGTGCGTCACCTCCACCAGGCGTCTTCTGACGCACCCCGTTCGCTTCTTCATCGCGATCGAGTTAATTGCCGTGGAGGAGACGAAAATGCCGGAAGGCAAGTGGACGAAGCAAGTACTCTTCTTCCGAGTGCAACGTCGCCTCGAAGCCGTTAAGATTCGGCATCCCAATGTCCATGATGCGCGGCGGCCTGCACGGCAATGCGTCCGTCCCGGCTTCGCCCACCACGTCGAGCATGGCTGTAAGCAAGCCGCCGGCAAGATCCTGACCAGCCCGAATCATCCCGGTATTGATGCGCTTCACCTCGGCGAGTGCGTCGTGAAAGAGTTCAACGCATACACTTTGAAGATGCCGTTCAGAAATGCTGTCGCGCTTCTCTTCGCATCCTTTGCCCTGAGTGTCGCTTCGGCCCACCAAATCGCCACTTTCACACTCGCTGGTGATTGGGATGTCCGCATCCAGATTCCTGGATCAGAGGTTCAGATTCTCCACGTCGCCCCGCCTTTAATGGTTCACGTAAAAGCAGAAAAATACGCATCCCTCCCGGTCTTCAATCCTAAAGTTGGTGGCTGGTTGAGAGGGGTTCAACTTCAGGGCGTGAAGGCGCAGGAAACCACCAGCCCCAACTTGCTCGATCCCGCCAGCTTCGAGTTGCGCGCAGGTCCGGAGCCAAACGCTGCACTGTTCACCAGTGGCGTAGATTACGAACTCGAGGCAGGATGGGGGACCGTCGGCCGCCTCGCCTCCGGCGGGATCAAGCCGGATCAGCCTGTGTTCGCAAGCTATCGCCACGCACAGATGCGCCTCGATTCGGTGGTGCGCACGGGCAATGGGCAAATTGTTTTGCGGCAGGGCGAGCCTCGGGCCGCAGCGCCCAGCCTCCCCATTCTGAAGACTGGCGATCAGCACCTGGGCAATATCTACTTGCCAGGCTTCATTGCAAAGCTGGAAAGCGATCACCTCTTCCCGATTCTCGAATCCTCATATCCGGCAACTGCCGCCAACCGCGCACCCACCATCGAGCGGCTGATGAAAAAGCTCAATACCAATCAACCGCTGCGTATTCTGGCATGGGGCGACAGCGTCACCGATGGATCGTATGTGAAGCCAATCGAGCGCTGGCAGGAGCAGTTCGTTGCTCGCCTGCGGGAGCGCTTTCCCAAGTCGCGTATTGAACTCATCACCCAGGCCTGGGGCGGCCGCAACACGGGCACCTATCTGGCCGAGCCACCGGGAAGCCCGCACAACTACCGCGAAACGGTGCTCGCCATGAAGCCGGATCTCGTCATCTCGGAATTCGTCAACGATGCGGGCCTCGATACGGCTCAGGTCGAGGAGCGCTATGCAAAGCTGCTCGCAGACTTCAAGGCAATTGGCGCGGAATGGATCATCCTCAGTCCTCACTATGTCCGTCCCGACTGGATGAAGCTCACCCGTGAGCGCGAGATCGATGATGACCCTCGACCCTATGTAAAGGGCTTGCGGGCATTTGCCGCTACGCACGATGTTGCGCTCGCTGATGCATCGCTTCGCTATGGCCGTTTGTGGCGTCAGGGCATCCCCTACAACACGCTGATGCTCAACGCCATCAATCACCCGGATGTGCGAGGCATGCGTATCTTTGCCGACGCATTGTTGGCGCTATTTGAGTAAGCTGCTAGCGGTAAAACGGCACCCAGGTGATCCAGCGCGGCCCATAATGCGGCGCACTTATGTTCAGCTCGAGGGCACCCAGGTCAGGCGCACTGCCGGTGAACCCGTCGTTGATAGTTGGCATCACCGCCCCTGCGTCAACTGCCTTCGACCCAGCCTTGAGCTTGAAATTCAAATCCATCGAATGGTAGACGTGATGGCGCCTGGCAAGATCAGGAGCCGCCAGCTTCTCAAAGACGTCGTAATCGATTTCTATCCCGTGCGCCTCCTGCCCGGTCGCCTTCTGGAACTCCGATAGCGTTGTAAAGCTGAGCCAATCCGAATCTTTGGCCCCATGCGCGGTTGCTCCTTTTGCAGGCGCCAGCCAACTGTACTGTTTAGCAACATTCCGATTCGGCCGGTACCCGTTGTAGTCGGTGCTGTATTGGTTGGTCGCATTCGCCCAGGTCATCACTCCTTTGCCTGGCGTATCCCTCCCAAGAAACAGGTTGTTCTTGTAGTGCGCGTTTGAATAAGCCTCGCGCGCAGCTTGCTCGCCGATGAACGTGTTGTGAAAGACAAGGATTCCGGCAGGCGAGGCATTGAACTTCATTGCTCCTCCCGCAGCCACGTGATAAAGCAAGTTGCGATAAAAGTAGACCGGCCCGCCAAACATCGGCTGAGCACTGTAACCGTTGTGCGCTGCATTCACACCGCGGTTTTGAAAGACGCGAATGTTGTGCGTGCCTCCGTCCGATTCAATGAAGTCATCGTTCGATAAGTGGATGTCGTTGTTGTAGATGTCAATCGAAGAAGCGCGGCGCTCGGGATCCGCATCCGGCGGGCCGTAGGTGGAGATGCAGATGCCATCGTGAAAGTAGGCAATCGCGTTGTGCGCGATGACGTGGCCCGGGCCATACACCTTGATGGCGAAGAAACTCCGCAACTGGTGAGAAGGATAAATCCCCGCCGAGCGCTGGCCTGCCTGATTCCAGCCAATGAGGCGCATCTGGTCTTCGCGGCCCAGGAAAAGATTGTCTGTGATGACGAAGTCCTTCGAATCCGCATTCTCGGTCCAAACGCCGACTCCAATATCTTCAAAGCGGCAGTTGCGAACCGTAAGCGCGACTGCGCCCATTACTTCCTTTTCGCCGGCAAAGATCGCAACTTCGGTGTTGCGAAAAGTAAGCCCGTCAAAGATGTGGTGGTGCGTGGCCACCACATCGAAGAGCTTGTGATTGCCTGCGCCGTCGATGATCACTTCACCATCGCCCGCGCCCTTGATGGTGATCGGCTTCTCGGCAGTCCCTTTCAATGAGAGCGACCAGGTGCCGGTAAAGGGAGCGCTCAATGGGTCTACATAGTTCAAACGGTCCGGCCGGTAAAGGCCAGCATGCATGAGGATCGTATCGCCCGGCTGGGCCTTGGCCATGCGAACGGCGGTCCAATCCCCACGGCCTTCTCCGTAGTAGGCGGCCTTGAGCCCAATGAAACTGGGCTCCAGCTTCGGGCCCTCATGGTCGGCTGGATAAACATGCAGAACGCGCCCGCCTGCGTATGGCTTCGGCTCCGATCGTGTAGCAACAGTCACGCGTTGCTGCGCCTGCCCCGTCGCCCCGTCCGGATCGCGAAGGGTAAATTCGCACTCATAGCTCGTGCCTGGTTCCAGATTCAGGATGCTCCCGGCAAATCCGTCCGGCACGATGTGACTCATCTTCTCGCGCTCGCGATACACACGCTCCCCGCCGATGCGCAACAACGGAAGCGCGGGCCGCCATGCCTCCGTCCCGGTTTTGCGAAAGCGCACGTCGACGCTCGCATTCCGGTTCGCATCCCCCTCTATGGCCCATTCAAAGCCAAGGTTTAGCAACGTTGGATGTTCGACGTGGAACCGGCCGGCTCGTGTCGAATTCTGGGCCTGCAGTGTGCAGCTAACGATGAGAAGCAATAGGATGGCGCGCATGGGGATGATTCTCGTTGATCTTATATCAACCCCTCCACTCATACCCTTGTGACAAACTGAATTCCGTATGAATTCAACTGCTCTGCTCAGTAGCGCGCTGCCATTCATCTTGCTCATCTCGTCTGCCCCCGCATCCGCGAAGATCCTGTTCAAGGCAGGCTTTGAAACCGGAGACCTGAGCGAGTGGGCCAACACCGGCACGCGCGGGCAGAATGCAACGCCTCGAAACATCCAGCCCGTAACTGATGTCGTCCACCAAGGCAAGTACGCCTCCAAAGTTACGATCCATGAAGACGATGTCTTCAACGCACAACAGTTGCGGGCTCAATTGGGCGGGCCGCGCGTAACGGTGCAGGAAGGGTCAGACACATACATGTCCTTTTACATGTATATGGCGGAGGCCCCCAAAGATCGCGACAACTTTTTCTATTGGGAGGGCAATCCTCCCCCGCGCTACAACAACGTGATGACCTGGTGGGTCGAGCCCAAGCCCGGCGGCGGCGCATGGATCAAGTACGGTACAGGCAATCTCGGCAGAAACGGCACCCATTGGGAAGCCGACTTTCCAATCGGCAAATGGCATCAGGTGGCCATGCACATCCATTGGTCTGAAGACCCTGAAAAAGGCAACACGCGTATTTGGTTCAACGGGAATCTGGTGCTCGACAAAAAGCTCAAAACGAAGGGAGCAGAGTCTGTTTACTTCTGCCAGCCCGGCATCCACCGCAGCCCCCATCGGCCCTCTGTCGACTCAATCTACTTCGACAGCTTTGTCCTCGCCGACACTCTCGAAGAAGTGGTCAAGTTGAAGCCGCTCGATGCGAAAGACAGCGACCCGGTCAAGCTGCAATGGATGGTCGGCGCTCCTCCTCCAGCGGACAAACGCATCACCTACAGCAACGGCAATTTCTTTCACTTTCCAGAAAGCCGCTGGGCGTTCTCGAACATGCGCCAGTTTGTGCCGACCAAGCAGGTGAGTCGCGGGCAGGCGGCCGCCTCGCCCCTTCCCAAGGCCCTGCGCACAGACCTCGACTCAGTGAGCTTCAAGCCGATTGGCTCTGAAACCACAATGACCTGGGCCGAATCCCTGCTTGCCAACTACACCGACGGGATCCTCATCCTCCATCGAGGTCGAATTATCTACGAACGCTACGTTGGCGTGCTCACTCCCACCAAGCCACACATTGCGTTCTCGGTAACCAAATCCTATGTAGGTACGATCGCCGCAATGCTGGTTGCGGAAGGCAAGCTGAACGAAACCGCCACCGTGGCCACCTACCTGCCTGAGCTCAAGGAAAGTGGCTACGGCGATGCCACGATCCGGGACCTCCTGGACATGACCGTCGGCCTCGACTACTCCGAGAACTACGATGACCCTGACTCCCCGGTCAACGCCTACAAGCGCGCCGGCAATTTTCTTGAGCGGCCTCAAGGATACGCGGGGCCACTGTCCTATCGCGACTTTCTGCAATCCCTGAAGAAGGCTCGCCCGCACAGCGAGCGCTTTACCTACATGACCGTAAACACGGACGCGCTGGCCTGGGTGATGCATCGTGTCGCGGGCAAGTCGTTAAGCGAACTGATGGAAGAGCGCTTCTGGTCCAAACTTGGCGGGGAGCAAGACGCCTATTTCAGCGTCGATCCCGCGGGCACGGAGTGGGGCAGCGGCGGCCTCAATCTGACACTTAGGGACATGGCCCGCTTTGGTGAGATGATGCGTCTCGACGGCAAATTCCAGGGCAACCAAATTGTGCCCCAAGCGGTGGTTGCGGATATTCGAAAAGGCACGGACCGCGAACGCCTTGCCCGCGCCGGGTACAAGACCCTGCCCGGAGGAAGCTATCGCAATCAGTGGTGGGTTCTTCACAATGCCCACGGCGCTTACAGCGCGCGCGGAATTCACGGTCAGGCGATCTACATCGACCCCAAAGCTGAAATGGTGATTTCACGCTTTGGCTCTCATCCGCTGGGGGCCAACTCGAACTACGATGCGACTTCGCTGCCTGCCTATCAGGCCATAGCCGAACACTTGCTGGGAGCCAAGCGGCGCTAGGGTGTTAACTGACGCGCCGGGGATCGAGCGCAACGATTCCATCGGATGTGCCACGCAATAATCTCAACCAGAAGTCACCCTGCGTGGCAGGCCAGTCCTTTCCTGGCGCCGGATTTTCGTGCCACATGCCAAATCGACCTTGTGTTCGCAGCCAGTCTTTCACCAGCCCGCGCGGCCTTAGCCGCAATCGCCGTTGCCAATGCACAGGCAATGAGACTCGAGTCGAGGCCCACTCGTTCACCTCACTCAGCCCTGGGTGAAAATCCCATGCCGGATGCTGCATCGCCTCGATCCTTCGTATGGCAAACAGTAATTCCCGCTCAAGGGTTCCTCGAGGCGCCAACTCAAGCAAACCTTCTTCACATGCGATGAACCCGGCAAACCGCACTAGAGCATCGCAGGCTTTGAGTGCTGCCTGCATGACTTCGCCTTGCCCCTCTAGTGCCACCGCCGGCAAACGCGCAAAACTTTTTCCTCCCCCCATCCCCGCGATTGCCGCTCGCGCCGCAACATAATACGCATAATCGCCACCTGCAAATAACGGCGCCTCCCCCGGCGCCTCCTCGCTCAACCTCATCAGCCGTTGCCAATCTTCGCTGCCCTTGAAGCTTAAGCCTGCCCGATAAGGGTGCAGTTGCTCTCCCCAGGGCACAGGCCCATATTTTTCTTCGAGTCGAAGCCATAACCGCGACAACATGCGGTTCACCTTTTCATCGATCGAGTCCTGGTATGCGGCGATCTCAAAACTCCGCGCTCCTTCCGCATTGGTCGACTCGATGTCCAAAACGCGCCGCATTTCAACCCAAAATGCGAGATCCATCTGGATGCTCATCGGCGCACTTCCAGAATCCACCGATCCAAGTCTTGCGAGTTCTGCGTCTACGCGCTCAGCATCGATCTCACCGTCCCTAACCTTCTCGTATCCATACGCATGAAGATTCGCAAGCTCACCAGTCCAGCGCGTCCTGCATGTGTCGAAATAATATTCCCTGCACGCCAGTGGCCTCGCTTCGTGCACTCCACAGACGCGCCTCGGAGTGCCATCCTCCTCTCTGATGTACTTCAAAAAAATGCACGGGCTCGAAGGCAGATTGGCCCGGCGTCTCAGCCACGTAACCGCGCTCGACTCCGGATCATCCAGGTAGGGCCTCCTTTTGGCTTCGCTATCCTCTCCTTCAAAACGGTCTTGCGTGAATCGCAGCATCCACTGCGCCGGGCTGAGGTCGAAAAAAGTCGACAACCGAAGGATGTCAAATGCGGTAAGCGTGATCGGGTCCTCGCTTGCGCAACATCCTCCGCTCAGGCAACCCTGACAGACATCCTGCGGGCTGACGGGGCCGTGCATCTTGCCGCCTTTCACAGGATAAATTCTGAACATCGATTCGCCGCTCATGCTCATCGTCGGCCCCAGTTCTCCACCATAGGCATCAGCTCGGGAAAGGAGAGGCCCTCGCGCTTCCAACTGAATTCTCGCAATCCATCGAGGGCCGCCCAGGTTGCGTGAAATCGGCGGTAATCAATCATCCCGTCGCGCGCCCCCCAACTCCCATCTTCGTTTTGGCTCTCAATCAAAAACTCCATCGCATAGCGAATTGCCGGGTCCTCTTCTGTCAAACCAAACGCCCTCAGGCTGTCCAGAAACTCACCCGTCATGTCCGGGTCGTTGGCTTCAATGGGCGCAGCCCAGTGCTTCCGCAGAAACTCGTACTCGACGCCAAGCCACTGGGGCTTCAACAGGAAGCGCCCGTAGTCATTGAGCGTGTAGACCAAATGCGTGATGCCATACACCGAATCATGAAATCGATTCCAGTTCCGGGCTGGTCCCCGGTACTCACGCATTTGCGGCAGCCATTGCACCGCTTCAGGAAAGCTCACGCCAAGCTTGACTCCATATCGCTGGCCGCAGTAAGCGCTGATGAAGCACAAGTACCAGGCCCGAATCGCCGGCGTCCAATCTAGCCTCGCTCCACAAGCCACGCACCTTTTCGCCTTGCGCACGTTCTCAGTCCCGCATGGGCATGACTCAGGGATATCCGCGGGCGGTGGTTCAATGCGCGCGTCGAATCCGTGCATCGCGATGGGATCAAACGATGCCGCGATCTGCCGCAAATGCCGCTGCAGCCGCGGGTAGCGCCTGCCTGCCCGAGCCATGGCATCGAGCGTCTGCACCGCCGCCGTTATAGAGCTTGCCGAGCCGTCGTGCAATGCCTCCCGGTTCGCCTCGCACCACGATGCGAACGCGATCATCGTGACCTGCCGCGCCCTTCGCTTCAGGTTCGGATCCGGTGTTGTTGCGGCCAGGAACCCGCAGCAATACAGCAAACCGCTGCCAAAACGTTCCAGCCCTCCGCGCCCCTGCGCCAACCGCTCGAGAAAACTCATGGCGCGTGCCACTGCTCGCGCCCGCGCCTGATCAAATCCCCTCGATCTGGGCATGCCTTGCTACCTCCTAAGGCCATCTCTCTAAATAATGACTCTAAAACAAAAAATGCCTTGCATGTTTTAACAATCCGGCTATAAATAAGGTCAGGCCGATATCTGCCCTAGTCGGTGAGCCCTCACGAGGCGATGTTCAAAAGATGAGGAGAACCCAACATGCCAAAGCTCCCGCAACTTCCAAAGTTGCCCAAGCTCCCGAAGATTCCGAAGATACCCGATCTTCCAAAGCTTCCCAAGTTACCCAAGTTGCCTAAGCTTCCCAAGCTTCCGCCCAAGTTTCCCAAGCTGGTTCCGAAGTTTCCGAAACTTCCTCCGAAGCTAGTGCCGAAGTTGCCGAAACTTCCACCGAAGCTAGTGCCAAAAGTACTTCCCAAGATTGTCGTCCCGAAAGTGATCAATCCTAAAGTCGTGCTTCCCAAGATTGTGATCCCCAAGCTACCGCCAAAAATTCTTCCCAAGCTTGTTCCAAAAGTGGGACCGGGTCCCGGACCGCGCCCGTTTTAAAGTACAAACTTAGCAACTCAAAAGTGTTCGAAACGGACGCCCTCCGCGGCGTCCTTTTTGCGTCTTGCGCGTTATGACGGAACAAAGGTCTTCCCCGCCGGTGTTCGAGTACATGATTCAACTTGATGGCTTTGCCGCTGCAGCGCTCTGCTGCTTCGCTATGACTTCGTTGTAGTTGGCGTGTGCGGGAACCTTCCCCGAGCCATCCCGCCCATGAATCGCCCAGTCCAATGGCGTCCCATCGAAAGCAGCATCGCGCAAATTAACTCTCGCCCCTCGTTCGAGTTACAGCGCTACCGTGTCCGCCATGAGCTGCCCAATGCAATCCGGTCTGCCCGTGATGAGGTAGCTTCTGTCCAATTTCGATTCCGCGGTCCAGCAGGAATTCCACCACATTGCCTGTGGCCCTCCGCGCCGTTTGCGGAAACGAAATGCAGCAATGTCGACTGGTGGTCCCGCAATGACTGTGCCTTCGCCAGTTGAGGGCTCTCACTCAATAATTGCCTCAGCGTGGATTCGTCACCCGAAACGACTGCATCCACTGCAACTTCAAACTGCTGGGAAGGTTCATTTACAAATGGAAGTGCATCGGACATATCAATACGCGACGGTCAAGAGTCCACCCGCTCCGGCTCGCCTTCTTCTGGATCTTCAGGCTGAATCCTGTCTTCTCGATCTTCACGCTTATCCTGCTCGATTCGCATCCTGCGCTCTTCTCGTTCTTCGATTCCGTCGCTCATATCATCTCCATGTTCCAGTTTAAGTTGCGGATCACTTAAGCAGGTGTAGGCTATTCAACTCACTCACGTCTCCGCAGACGATCCGCCATTTCTGCTCATTCATGGCGGTGCCGAAAAGACCGTGCGATATAGCCAGTCAGAGGCTGTGGCGGCCGCGCTGAAGAAGGTAAACGTGATGGTGAAGTTGGTGCGCGTCCCCTGCGGCGATCACGGCTCAGATTTCCCCGGCAAAACACAGACGCTCTGAGCGCGAGACCTCTAATCGACCAGCGCCTGATACACCGTAGACATGAATTTCGCCTGCACGTCGCTCGAATTCGGAAGCAACTGCAGCATCAGTACAACCACCATCCGGCTCTTCGGGTCCACCTGGTAGCTCGTCCCATATGCCCCACTCCATCCGAACGCTCCAACTGCCGCCATCCCGCTAGCCCCATAGCGATCGACTGTTTGGAATCCGAAACCAAATCCGAGCCCAGTCGCCGAGTGCAGCATCCCCGACTGATTACTCGTCATCAGCCCCACTGCCCTGGGCCCGAGTACGCGCTTGCCTTCGAGAACGCCGCCATTGCGCATCATCTCCAGAAATCGCGCATAATCATGAGCTGTCGACGTCAACCCAGCGCCACCGGCAAAACTCTTGCGGGGCCCATCTACGTAAGACCCCTGTCCGCGCGAACCCTCGGCTGCCCGCACAATCTTTCCATCCGGCCCGGCCGTATACACTGCTGCCATTCGCTCCCGCTCCGCTGCCGGAACATAAAATCTCGTGTGTTTTAAGCCCAATGGCCCGGTGATGCGCGTCTGGATGAATTCGTCCAGCGGGATCCCCGAGGCCTTCTCAACCACGCAGCCCAATATGTCGGTGTTGTAACCATACACGTACGTCTCCCCGGGTTGCGCAACAAATGGCAGAGTCCCCAGCCGCTCCATCGTTTCGCAAATCGGCTCATCCTTATCAGCCGTATACCAGCCATTGCCAGCGGCCGGCCCCAGCCCCTTCGCCTCATACAGTGCAGAAATCGTCACCTCTCTTCCATAAGAGATCCCCGCTGTATGCGTCAACAATTGCGCAATCGTAATCGGCCGATTCGCATCCAAGATCCTCGTTGTGCCGCTTTCATCCTTCACAGCCACAGTTGTCTTCTTGAAACTTGAGATGAAGTTCCCAACCGGCTCATTGATCCCGATCTTGCCTTCTTCAATCAACGCAAGGATCGCCGCACTCGTTATTGACTTCGTCTGCGAAGCAATCCTGAAGATCGTATCGGTTGTCATTTTTCGTTTTGCTTCCCGATCGCTCCACCCCACCGCACGTTCATAAACAGGCTTGCCGTCACGTAAGACGAGTGCTACAGCCCCGGCAATCTTGTCCTGATCCACATACTGCTGCAGCAGGCGGTCTATCCGGGTCAATCGCTCTTGAGGCAGGCCAGCAGAGGCGGCAACAGGGCGCTGCTGTCCAAAGCAAACAGAACTCAACAGCAACATCCCCAGCAAAACGGTTCTAATCATCCCACTATCCTAATTCTTCTCTCCCCACCACAGAAGTCGTACCAGCGTCGGATCCATCGCCGCCGCCCAACGTTCATATCCTGCCGCCGTTGGGTGCAGATAGTCATTCATGATTTCGGGCAGGATCGAGCCATCGGTCTCCAAAAACACCTTGCCAATATCCAGAAACGAAACTGAGTGCTTGCCGTCGAGCCAGGCAATCAATTCATTCACAGCCATCGTCAGTCATAGTTCTTCCAGTCGCGGTTTTGCGTCACCTCAACCAACGTCGCAGGCATCGCTTGAGCCTCCACCAGCAGAGTCGCGCTCTGCTCTGAGCCATCGCTTGAAAATGCCCGCGCCCGCACCGTTCGCCCATAAGGAATCCCGACCGGAGCCAAATAGGCGCCTGCCGACTTGTCCGGCTCCTTGTCTTCGAACGTGTAACGAATCACAGCCGCAACAGTGGTAGTAGAAAACGTCACCTTCCCATCCTCCAGCCGCTGAAAAGTCGGAGCCGCCACCTCCTCCCAAAGCCCATAAGCAAGCATTGCGAACAATATCCAAAATTGCATGCGCTCATGTTACTCCACGATCTGCGTCCGCAGCCGGGAGTATGCTAAACCAGTAGAACCACGAACAAGCCCCGGATTCGCTTGCACCAGGAATTCAATCCGGGGATCAGCCAAGAATGTACACCGCATACCGTCGAGCGCTTCAATATGCCGCACCGTATTGGCCGCGATTCCTATGGGTCTTCGTCGTCGGCATGCTCGCTAGCTCCGTCGGGTTGCTGCAGCCTTATTTTTCAAAGCTGCTGATTGATGAGGCCCTATTAAAGGGTGACTTCAATGCGCTGCTCTGGATCAGCGGCGGAATGATTGCCGCTACCGTCGCCGGCTTTATTCTGAACATTCTCTCCAGCTATGTCTACGTTCGAGCCTCCTCCGGTGTCCTGTTCGACATGCGGCTCGACCTATACCGCCACCTTCAGAGCCTCTCTCCCAGGACTTGGGCCGGCATGAAAATGGGCGACGTCGTCTCGAGAATTAATAACGACATCTCCGAGGTGCAGAGGGTCACTTCCGACAGCATTATGGGCATTCTTACGAATGTCATTTTCTTCATCGGTAGCGCGGTCATCATGGCCTCGCTCAACCGCAAGCTGATGCTCCTCAGCCTGGTCGCGATTCCTCTCAGTCTGCTCGCGACGCAGTATTTTCAGGGCCGCCTGCAAACCCGGGTAAAGATGATGCGCGAGCGGAGTTCCGAAATCGGCAGCTTCCTGCTGGAGACTCTGCTAGGTGTTCGCGCCGTTGTTGCCTCGCGGGCCCAAGGTCGCGAAGAAACGCGGTTTGGTCTGAAGAACGCATCGTTCGTTGATGCGCTGCTGCAGATGCAGGTCGTTTCATTCATGGCTGGTGCTATACCCGGAACGCTCGTCGCGTGCGCCTCAGGAGCCCTGTTTCTCTATGGAGGCAAGATGGTCATTGATGGCGAAATCACCATTGGTTCGCTGGTGGCAATCATGGCCTATCACGCCCGGATACTGTCGCCAATCCAGAACCTGATGGGCCTCTACACTTCCATGATGACTGGGGCTGTCTCGCTCGACCGCGTATACGAACTGCTCGATACCAAACCCGAAATTGCCGATCTTCCAGGGGCCGTCACTCTGCCCCCGGGCCTAGGCGAAGTTGTCTGCGAAGGCATTACTTTCCGCCACGGATCCCAACTTCTGTTCAACCAGTTGTCCTTCCGGGTTGCTCCTGGCACAATCTGCGCTCTGCTTGGCCCAAGCGGCATTGGCAAGTCTACGCTTGGCGAATTGATCGCGCGCTATTACGATCCCGAATCGGGTGTGGTTCGCCTCGACGGCCACGATATTCGAAAGCTCACTGTGGAAAGCGTTCGTCGCGCGGTAATGGTCGTCGATCAAACTCCCTACCTGTTCCACGCAACCGCCCGCGAGAACATCTCATACGCTCGTCCAGAGGCGACACAGGCCGAAATCGAAGAGGCCGCCAGAGCAGCAGCCATCCACGAACGCATCCTCGCACTGCCCGATGGCTACGACACACTCCTCGCCGAACGCGGCCAAACCCTCTCCGCCGGCGAGCGGCAACGCATCGCCATCGCTCGTGCCCTTCTCGCCAACCCCGCAGTCCTGATCCTCGACGAGCCCACCTCCTCCCTCGACGAAGCAAACGAATCCGCTATCGCCGAGACTCTGGCCCATGCACTCAAAGGCCGAACTGTAATCCTGATCACCCACCGCGCCGGCCTCGCCAGGATCGCCCAACAAACAATCGATTTAGGTGAAGGTCTCGGCCGAATCACCCAAGGTGCTGCTTGATTCAAATGAATCATCTACGCTCAAAAAAACTGTAGAGCGAATTCTGAGCGATCATGTCGTCATGGGCAAACTCTTCTTGTTGCTTTTCTGTGGATGCTTGTGGGCTACGACTGCGGACGATGCGCGAAATACGCTGACTGAGGCTGCTCACAACAAAGAGGGAGACCAACGGCGCGAAGTAGCGATAGCTCTCAGCCTCATTCCCGCCAAAGACACCATCACATCCTTGCTTGAAGAAATGCTCACCGACAAGGACTACCAGGTTAGAGTGGCGGCGATCGAAACCCTGGGCGAGCTGAACGACAAGACAAGGATAAAGGATCTCAAGACAGCTCTCTCAGACGACGTGCCCGAAGTCGCCTTCGCCGCCGCCAAAGCGTTATTCACCCTCAACGACCCCGCCGGTCTCGCCGCCCTCGAGGCAATCTACGGCGGCGACCTCAAAGCCAAGAGTGGCTTCTTCAAAAAAGAAATGATGAATAGCTGGCGCCGGCTGAAGACCCCCCGCAGCGCATTGCTCTTCACTGTCCAACGAGGAATCGGCTTCGTTCCAGTTCCTGGCATTGGCGCGGGTTACGGAGCGCTGACCGGGATGCTTGCTGACGCTGACTTTAGCGCTCGCGCTGTCAGCCTGCTGATGGCCTGCACGTCACGAAACAAGACCTGCGACGAGATGCTCGCCTCTTCGTTCACCGACGAAGACTGGACCGTACGTGCTGCCGCAGTCCACGTCGTCTCGACTAGAAACCTGCAAGCCATGAAACCGAAGATTGCCGAACTCATCGCCGACGAGAAAGACAAAGTCCGCCTGCGAGCCGCCGCCGGATACTTGCGGCTGGAATCCAATCGTCCCCTCAAAGCCCCTGCCCGCCCGCTCAACAAATAGCAATGGCCTCAGCACCGTTTTAGCAAGCGATAAAATCGTGGGCATATGACGGTCACAATTAACGGCAAGTCTCATACCCTCGACTCGGCCCCAGAACGGCCGCTGCTCGAAGTCCTCCGCGAAGACCTCGGCCTCACTGGGACCAAGTACGGCTGCGGCGAAGGCCAATGCCGCGCCTGCACTGTCCTGCTCGATGGCAAGCCCGTCACCTCCTGCCTAACTCCCGCCCGTCTGGCCAACGGCAAAAAAATCACCACTATCGAAGGCCTGCAAAAAGGCGATCGTCTCCACCGGGTCCAACAGGCATTCCTCGACGCCGAAGCAATGCAGTGCGGCTATTGCGTCCCAGGCATGATCCTCCGCACAGTATCGCTGCTCGAAACCACACCCAAGCCCACAGACTCCCAAATCGCCGATGCCCTCAACGGCAATCTCTGCCGCTGTTGCGGCTACATCCGCATCCTCGCCGCCGTCCGCCTGGCCGCCCAAACGGAAGGATCAAACTCAGATGCAGCATGAACCCGAACGCTACGAATTGAGTGAAGCTCCCCGCTACCAATTCCAACTCGATCGCCGTGAATTCTTCGAAGCCGCCGGCTTCATCATCCTGCTCACCGCAACCGCAAATCTAGACGCCCAAACCGAAGCCAAGCCGAAAGCCCGCCTCGCAGTCGCCCCCGACGGCACGGTCACCGTCTTTTCCGGCAAAGTCGATATGGGTCAAGGCGCCGCTACGGAACTCGCGATGGCAGTAGCCGAAGAGCTCCGCATCCCGGTCTCAAAAGTTCGCGCCGTTTTGGCTGACACAGACCTTTGTCCCAATGACGGCATCACCGCCGGCAGCCGCACAACGCCCTCCACCGTACCCGAAGCGAGAAAGGCCGCGGCAGCCCAACGGGGCGGGGAACTCACGCCGCCACCATCGTGGAAGATCCTGGGTAAATCCCACCCCGCCGTCCAGGCACGCGACATCGTCCTCGGCCAGCACCAATACCCGTCCGACATCCGCCGCCCCGGCATGCTCTACGCCTCAGTTCTACGTCCGCCCAGCTTCGGAGCAAAGCTCACCGCCATCGACACAACCACAATCAAAGACAAGTCGATCGCCATCGTCAACGACAACGGCTTCGTGGCCTGCGCGGCCCCGAGTTCCTTTGCTGCCCGACACGCAATCCAGCAACTTTCTGCCACCGCCAGTTGGGAAACCAAACCACACCCTTCGAGCAAGGACCTCTTCGCGCTCCTCAAGAAGACCGGCCAGCGTCCGCGCGAAAACACCAGAGGCGACGTCACAACCGCCCTCAGCGCCGCCACCAAAAAGCTCAGCGCCACCTACCAGACGCCCCACATTCAGCACGCGCCCATGGAGCCCCGCGCCGCCGTCGCTGAATGGGTCGATGGCAAGCTCACCGTCTGGACCGGCACCCAAAATCCCTTCGGTGTCCAGCAGCAACTGCAGCAAGCCTTTCGTATCTCTGCCGACAAGGTCCGCGTAATCGAACCCGGCTCCGGCGGCGGCTTTGGTGGTAAACATACCGGCGAAGTCGCGATCGAGGCAGCCCGCATGGCCAAAGAAGCCGGCAAGCCCGTCCACCTCCTTTGGACCCGTGCTGAAGAATTCACCTGGGCCTATTGCCGCCCTGCCGGCTTGTTCGAAATCGAAGCCGCCCTCGACGCAAACGGCCAAATCACCGCCTGGGATTTCGCAAGTTACAACGCCGGCGCTGCCGGCCTCGACACTCCTTACAAAGTGCCCAACGTCCGCACTCGCTTCTACACCTGCGACTCTCCCTTGCGCGAAGGCTCCTACCGCGGCATCGCCGCCACCACAAACAATTTCGCTCGCGAATGTTTTATGGACGAACTCGCCGCCCTCGCTAACCTGGACCCCCTCGCGTTCCGCTTGGCGAACTGCGAGAACCCCCGGCTCCGGGATGTAATCACGGCCGTCACTGATAAATTCAATTGGAAATCCCGTCGCAAGCAACCCAAGCCAAACACCGCCTCCGGCCTCGCCGCTGGCTTTGAAAAAGGCTCCTACGTCGCCGCCTGTGCCGAAGTCACCACTGACCCCAAGACCGGCTTCGCCATCACTGAATTCCACATGGCCTTCGAGTGCGGCGCCATCCTGAACCCATCGAACCTACGCGCTCAGGTGGAAGGCTCGATCATCCAGGGCCTGGGTGGCGCACTCATGGAATCGATCCAGTTCGAAAACGGACGCCTCACAAACGGAACCTTCGCTCAATACAAAATGCCAAGGTTCAAAGACGTCCCGCCGATCACCATCACGCTGCTGGACCGCATAGACCTCGCGCCAGCCGGCGCGGGCGAAACCCCAATCGTTGTAGTCGCCCCCGCCATCGCCTCAGCAGTCTCTGAGTTGACAAAGCAACGCCAACGCAGCCTGCCGCTCTGGAAATCCTGAACCTGCGACATTCGGCCAAAAATCAACGACCAGCTCCGCACCATCGTCGAATCCTCAATCAACTCGTCGAGCGTGCACGCGAGGGAACTGGATCCGGGATAGCCCCAGGCTGAAGCTCCGGTACAAACGCAAGTGCGCGCTTGACCGCATCCATCGCGCTAGATGGAAGACGTCCAAGTTTACGCTCCAGGTGCGTTCAGGGACTTGGATCGATCCCTACGGTGCCACGCGAGCGCATCACGTCCAGCACTTTTTCGTCTGCAAGTTCAGTGACTTCCGCAACTCGCTCTCGGACTTGCGCAGCCGTCTCCGGGCTCCACACCCGCAGTTTTGTATCTAGTATTTCAGCCAAGGCGTCCATTCGGAACCTTCTACGCTGAGTCTACAGCAGCTATAGTTCCGCATGCATCCTGTATCCTCAAGCCTGAGGCAAAGTGCATGGCGCAAATTGTAAATTCCCGGTGCGTATTAGCGGTCCGCGATTTGGCTGTATCGATCCGCTATTACATCGACGTCCTCGGATTCCAAGAGGATCCAATCCACGGCGAGGGTTGGAGTTTCCTCTCACGCGATCGCTTCCGGGTGATGCTCGGCGAGTGCGTCGATGAGCGGCCGGCGGAGGAACTCGGAAACCACTCTTACTTCGCCTATTGGAATGTTGAGGGTGTCGATGAGCTTTATCGGGAGTTCGTCGTTAAGGGCGCACTCGTTTCTTCCCGGCCAACCAACAAGCCCTGGGGCCTGAGGGAGTTTGGCCTGAGCACACCTGATGGCCACCGGATTGTCTGTGGTGAAGTGTTCTAATCAACCACCCTTCAACTCGCCTTGCAGCGAAGCCATGGCCCGCTTGAGCTGCGAACCTCTCGCTGTCGCAGTTCGTGCAGTAGCCAGTTTCAGAATCACCGCGTATTGCTCCGTTTTGCCGAGAGCCTCAAAAGCGGCAGATGCCCACAACAGCATTCCGCTGCGACGCGTAAGCCGCCGCCCATCGCCCATCCGCTTGCGCATCCTGAACTTCAGCAATCCCCGGCGCTCGCATCCGCCCCGCGGCGAGCAACTCCTCAACCTTGGCAACATTCACTTGCGAGCAGACGCTGCTAACCGCCTCCACCCCCGAACCCTTCTTTGCCATCTTCAACCACAACCCTGCCTGAAAGCCGTGATAGATCTCCAGCCAGGCCTCGAACTGAGAGTCATCCCGGAACAAATTCACTCTGGCTTAGCTACTGTCCGGCTTCGCGAACTCACTCGCTGATCGCGCAGTTGTCATTCTCTAAGTTTCGCTTCGTTCCCCTACCCGCTTTGTCCGGCATCGTCACGATTACGCGTGCCTCTTTGGCACTCTGTTCCCAAGCAAATGTTGCATTAGAGGAGCAACAGACCGGCGAATGCAGCCCGCATTTGGTTCTCTGAATCATGATATTTCCTCGGGATTAAGGTTCTGCACGATAGCCTATCTCCGGACAGAACTCGCCGCAAGCTCACGGCTACCCGACACCGCTGCCCGAACCGTCGAATGAATTCTCGCGTATGCTGCGGCAGCGCCAAAGGTTAAGATGGCACTAACTATGGTTCGTCGATCTTTTCTCGTCTCTGCCGCTGCGGCATCTCAATCCTGGGCCGCCGCAAATGACCGCTTACGTGTCGCCATCGTGGGTCTTGGATCTCGTGGCACCGCCCACATCAAAGAACTGCTGCTGGTGGCCAACCTGGAGATCGCTGCGCTCGTTGAGGTCGACGGCGCGCGCGCCGAGGCTGCCTCACAGGCCGTCTTCGCAAAGACTGGCAAGCGCCCGCTGATCTTCACCGATATGCGCCGCGCCTTTGAGGACAAAAACATCGATGCAGTGACGATCGCAACCACCAACCATTGGCATGCCCTCACGGCCATCTGGGCGATGCAGGCCGGCAAGCACGTGTATGTCGAGAAACCTGTCTCGCACAATATCTTCGAGGGAATCCAGTTGGTGAAGACCGCCCGCAAGTACAACCGCGTTGCTGCCGGTGGCACGCAGCGTCGTTGGTGGGGACCCTTCCGCAAGGCCGTCGAACTCCTGCACGCTGGCACGATCGGGGACATCTATCAGGGCAACTTTGTATTCCCGGGCAATCGCGACTCGCTTGGCTTCAAGCCTGTAACGCAGCCCCCCGCCAATCTGAATTGGGACCTCTGGGTCGGCCCCGCGCCGATGCAGGATTACCATGCGAATCTGGTCCCCTACAACTGGCACTGGTTCTGGGATTTCGGCAATGGGGAATTGGGCAACAACGGAATCCACATGCTCGATGTCCTGCGCTGGGGCATGCAGAAAACCCTTCCCGTTTCTGTGCGCTCCATCGGTGGCCGCTTCGGCTACAAGGATCAGGGGCAGACCCCGAATACGCAGAATGTCACTTGGACCTATGCCGATGGCGCCTCCATCGTGGGGCAGTTGCGAGGGCTCTACACACAAGAGCCGATGTCATGGGATTTCTTTGGATCCAAAGGCCATATGCATCTGATGGCCAACGGTGACTTCCGAATTACCTTGGGACGCAGCAAACAACCCGAGCCTGCGGTGACCTACCCTGCCAACCTCGATCACTTCGCGAACTTTGCCGACGCCGTCCGCGCCAATGACCCCAAGCTTCTGCATGCTGAGATAGAAGAAACAGCCATCTCAACAGCGCTTTGCCACATGGGGAACATTTCGCACCGGCTGGGAAGGGAACTGCGCTTCGACCCGGTGAAAATGGTATTCCCGAACGACGCCGAGGCGAATGCCATGTTGACCCGTAAGTACCGCGCGCCCTACGTTGTGCCTGAAAAGGTCTGAGGACCGTTGAATAGCCAGGAAGCGGATCGAACGACTGAAGCAGTTAAACTAGAAAGGATTCACAACAACAACCCCCAAATACTTCTGCCCCGCATTCAGGTCCTGCGACAAAATCCTTCCGCACCTGCCACGTTCTGCAGCCGCAACAATCATCCCATCCCAGAAGCGCAATCCATATGCCCCGTGTGCTTCCACTCCTCGCCTTACAAGTTCGAAGTCCTGCTGAATGATGCGCACCGGCGCCAAATTGTCCAAAATGAGATTCAATTCTGCTGGCTTTGCTGCAGGAGTCACTTTATGAAGCAACACTCGGGAAAACTCTGCCAATACCTGGGCCGACCAGATCGCACCTCCATCCAATGCCTGCTTCAAGCACTTTCTGGCGATAGCCTGTTTTCGTACATTCGTTGAGTCGTAGGCGTAAACCAAAATATTGGTGTCCAGGAAATCAGGACCGTTCATGCAATTCGTCTCGCGTCCATTTCCGTTTTCCCACTCGAAAGTCGAAAGCAGCAAATCCTCGATCTAGCCCGGGCGGAAGCAGCGGGAACATGAAGCGCTTGACAAAGTCTAGAATAGAGGAAGGAGACGGTCATGGATGTTGCGCTGCCGATGGATCTAAGAAACCGGGTCGAGCAGGAACTCGCTAGCGGACACTTTCAGAGTAGCGATGAGTTGATCGAATTGGCGGTTCGGCAATTCTTCGATCAGCGCCAACGTGGCGAGCAGCGGCTAGGTGCACTCCGCAGAATCGGCCAGGCGGCTGATGACTCTGGCATGTATGAGCGGGTTCTGCTTCCCAGCCCGAAATGACAAGCACGCCGCTGGTGGTGCTGGACGCCTGTGTCCTCGCTAACTTTTCGTTGTGCGATACGCTCCTGAGGCTAGCGGAACCTCCACCTATTTTCGAGCCGAAATGGTCAGAGGAAATTATTCGGGAAACAACGCGCACCCTGGAATCGAAGCTCCGTTGGCCAAGTTCTCTAACCGCTCATCTCGAAGCGGAATTGCGTGCCCACTTCGGCGAAGCTTGGATCAGCGGTTACGAAGCACTGATTCCCCGGATGGCGAATGACGAAAAGGATCGCCATGTGTTGGCTGCCGCGGCCTATGCCGGGGCCTCCACAATCGTGACGCTGAACCTTCGCCACTTTAGACAAGAGCACCTGCAGCCGTGGAAAATTCGGGCTCTACACCCACAATCGTTCCTAATTGAAATCTTCCGCGAAGACCAGATGCTCGTGATCCAGAAACTTGAGCAACAGGCGGCCGACCGTCGGCGCAGCTTGCGGGAACTTCTACATGTGCTGGCCGCCACCGTTCCAGACTTCGTCGACCTCGTTTGCCCTGCTGTATTGAGTGATTAACGCCAAGTTAACGCGAGGCGTTGGATTCCCTTGAATCGGTCGCGATCAGCGGCGGGCTCCATTCGTTGAAACTCCCCCCATCATTTCAGCGTTCGGTCCCTCCGCCCGATAACCGTGCCCCCGCCCCGGGGCGAGGCTGAACATCGGGCTCCGCCCCACTTGCTACCTGGCTGGGCTTGACATAGATCCGCAGCGGATATAGTATCGAACTATGGCGAAGAAGGACACGGCGAAGGCTCCGCTGACTCCCGCAGTGCTACACATCCTGCTGGCGCTTTCGACGGGGGAGCGGCACGGCTACGGAATCATGAAGCAGGTGGAGGCGGACTCGCAGGGCAAGGTGAAGATGGGCCCGGGGACGCTGTATGGCTCGATGGGGCGGATGATGGAGGCCGGGCTGATCCGGGAAAGCGTGAAGCGGGTCGATCCGGAGATGGACGACGAGCGGCGAATCTACTATAAGATCACGGGCCAAGGCCAAGCTGCGCTAGCGGCAGAGCTGGAGCGGTATCGCGGCGTGGTGGCGGTGGCCGAAGGACGTTTGTCGTATGGCATCTGAACTTGCGATTCGCCGATACCGGGCGTGGTATGCGGTGCTGCTGCGGCTATATGCGCGGCCTTTCCACGAGCGGTTCGGCGAGGGGCTGGAACAGACGTTTCACGACCTGTGCCGGGAGCGCAGTGGCGCGAAGCGGGGACTGTTCGGGTTCGCGCTGTGGATCTTTTTCGAGACGTTTGTGGAAATCATTAGGGAGAACACAACTCGCATGACACAACTGAGCAGGACGATTCTGCGCGCGGCGGTGGTGGCGCTTTGCCTGTTAATGGCGCCGGTGGTGGCATCGCAGTTGGTGGATGGATGGAACTGGAACCTGGGGACGTTTGTGTTCACGTACGTCCTGTTTTTCGGGACGGCGTTGGCGTATGCGCTGATCGCAAAAAAGATGGGCGCGTGGGAGTACAAGGCGGGTGTCGGATTGGCGCTGGTGGCGGGATTCGTGATGGGGTGGGCGACCATGGTCCATATGTCGGAGTCGGAAAACCCGGCGCACTTGGTGTACTTCGGTGTGCTCGCGGTGGGAGGCGTCGGGGCTTGGCTGGCGCGGCTGGAGGCGCGAGGGATGGCTCGGGCGTTATTCGCGATGGCGGCGGCGCTGGCGGTGGTGTGGCTGATCCCCCTGATGCTCTCCTCGTCGGAGCCGTCGGGGCTTGTGCGCAATATGATGGTCAGGCATGGTGTGTTCGTGGCCTTGTTCACCGCGTCAGGTCTGCTGTTCCGGCGCGCGAGTTTGGCGGGATCGAAGTAGGAACGAGGCCGATTGCAAATCAGCCGCCGGTTTGACGTGCACCGGGTCTTGGCCAAGGTTACCGGGTATAGACGCCATCTCTTAACGACGACATCACTGATTCCAAGGTGAGCTAGTCCGATTCGTGTCCGGATGGATATATTGGGATGCTCCTGATGCGCGACGGTCAATCTCTCTTCTTGACTAGCAGCGATATCAGGTATGCCTGCGCGGTTGGCTCCGTCGCGATGTTCTCCCAGGATTGAAATGCCTGTTGAACTGACGACACTTGCGATAGTGCCTCCGTCTTCGTCCAAAACTTTGCGTTGTCATAGTCAGCGACGTGGCGTTGTTCCTGCAGTTGAGCGAAAGTCTTGGCAACATACCTCAGATCGTAAACAACTCTTGGGTCTTCGCCCGCAAACGGGAATTGCCGGCTGTCCTGGATGCGGTTGGATGCCGATTTCATGCTGCTATGGTCAAAGGCTCGGCCGAGAGTGGCTCTCAAATCTTGGCGCTTCCAGTTCGCAACACACGCGCTGATTAGAAGGTGGAAAAGCGCATAGTAGGCAGTGGAAACAGCTCGGCGTAAGCTCGCCTGCCTTGGCTTTCTAGGTTCCTTATGAACCAGCATCAAGGCTTGATCGAGTAGATCGTTGTGATAGGCCAAAGCTTAGGCCCACTCTGGATCGTTCCGATTTTCCTGTTCGGAGTTGCTGCGGAAATTGAAGTACGGAATCAGTCCCCAATTTTCATGTGGGCGCAACTCGTCGAAGAGCGTCCCTGAAAGGCGACCCGTGACTTCCGCGAGTGAATCTGTTTTGCTAGCCAAATCGGTCAAAACGATCCGGAAAAATATCGCAGGATCACCAGTTGAGTCAACCCCAATACTATGCCTGACGCGGACAACCTCCCTATCTGGGAGCTTCGCGATTGCATTCTTCAGCTCATGATCGAGCTGGCCCTGATGGACGAAACCGGCGGGTACAATCGGCACAGCCTCCATTATCCCCCATTCGATCCTCCCAATTGTTTCCGGATCGCCCCCGAATGACGCGCAATTCGTCAATTGACGCAAAGCCAACCATCCGGCAGTTGGCCGATTCGCTAAACACTGCGCCGCTGATGGGGTTCTACGCCGCCTATCATTCGACAGTTGCCATAAGATGGAAGCAAATACCCTAATGTTTACCCGCGAGCAACGTGGTCAACTGCGCTCCGATCTACTCGAATACGCTGCCAACGACCGGCGCATCGGCGCTGCTGCGATCACTGGTTCGGCCGCTGCCGGCAGAGAAGATTTGTGGTCGGATATTGATCTCGCTTTTGGCGTTGCCGATGCCGCCGAAGTGCAGCAAGTCCTCACCGATTGGACGGCGTTGATGTACGACCAGCACGGAGCCTTACATCATCTTGACGTGAAGGCCGGGGAATGGATTTATCGCGTGTTTCTTCTTCCCACAACTCTGCAGGTAGATCTCGCCTTTGTGCCCGCGGTGGAATTCCGAGCATTAGGCCCAACCTTCCGTCTCGTGTTCGGAAGGGAGAATGAGCCCAGACATGTTCCGCCGCAAGCCCCCGGAGACATCATTGGCCTCGGATGGTTATACGCACTCCACGCGCGAAGCTGTATCGCAAGACGAAAGTTATGGCAAGCCGAATACATGATTAGTAGCATTCGCGATCTCACGCTGGCGCTGGCCTGTATTCGACATGGCCTCCCTTCCGAGCATGGACGCGGCATCGATCAGTTGCCAAGTGGAATTGCGACCCAATTCGAGGACTCCTTGGTTCGTCATCTCGACACCGCCGAACTCTCTCGGGCGTTCCAGGTTACAACTCTAGGATTACTGAGCGAAATTCGAAACATCGATGAGGCACTTGCAGTACGCCTGCAGGAAACCCTGATCCGCTTGAGCGAGCCGCCCGCACTGACAACGCCGGCCTAGTCGCCCAGCGTTTACCCAGGCATTCGGCCCGTTCTTCTAGCTTCGTCGTCAGCCAGGATTCGCAGATCTGACAGGTGCATGTCATGAATGGCAATATGCGCAGGATGGAAAGCTTTAGTTAGAAGTGACGCGCATCCACGGCGCTGGGAAATTTGATAAAGTTTTTACCCTATGACCCACGCTGAATCTGTCACCCGTCTTCGCGGAGCGTTCTACCGGTGCCGGTCGATCCTGCGCTTGCCGACCTTTCTCTTGATATTACTGTTGGATATAAGTGGCAATGCCTGGGCGCAAGGAGAGGTGATCCGGCTCTGGCCCGGTGTTGCCCCAGGTTCCGAGAGTTGGACGCAGAAGGAAGTGAAGTTTAATGATGCGAGACACGGAGGTGAAGCAATCCGAAACGTGGTTGATCCCACTCTTACAGTGTCCTTGCCAGCACCCGGAACAGCGAACGGAACGGCTGTTATTGTTTGTCCGGGTGGCGCGTTTCAGCTTCTCGCTTGGGAGAAAGAGGGTACCGAGGTCGCATCCTGGCTGAACCGGCAGGGAATTACTACGTTTCTCCTGAAGTACCGGCTGTCAAACACAGGCGAGACAGACGCGGATTTTGGCCGAGCCTTGGGAGGAATTTTTAAAGCGTTGACGACGGATAATGCGAATGCCATCGCATCGCTGGAGCCAGCGGCCGCCATCGCCGCTGCCGATGGTCGAAAGGCAATTGAAACTGTCCGCAAGAACGCAGCCAAATGGCAGCTTAGACCAGATCGCATCGGTATCCTGGGCTTTTCTGCCGGCGCGGCAGCGGTGATCGGCGCGGCTACGCGACACGATCCGCAGAGCCGCCCGGACTTCGCAGTCTCGGTCTACGGACCGCCGTTGCTCGGTGCCGAGGTCCCGCCCGACGCCCCGCCGTTGTTTATCGTCTGCGCCTCCAATGATCCCGTGTTACCGGTGGAGGGCAACCTTGAAGTCTTCAGCGCCTGGAAGAAGGGAGGCCATCCCGTCGAAATGCACATCTATGCAAAGGGCGGGCATGCGTTCGCAATCAGGAGGCGGGATCTGCCAGTCGGCCATTGGACAGATCAGTTGGAAAGCTGGCTTGCAGCAGAGATCTACGCCAACAATCGCCGGTGATTGAAGCAAGAATGTTTCACGCCTTCAGTTACTTCGCTCAAGTACCGGAATGTCTCGGCAGCTAAACCAGACTGAATCAGGTCCTCAGACTTCGGAATTGACCAATTGCCAGTTCCTCCTCATAATTGCCGCCTAGTGCGCGCCAATGCCGGATTTGCACCTGGCTAACGCGCAATCCGGAACCTGGCACTCAACTTCCGAATCGCCGACGATAGGGAAATCATAGCCGGGGATTCGAAGTGGCCCTACTCGCCCGACGCTGCGAACAGCTGCCTTCCCCGTTTTTACGTGCCGCCGGTTTTGATAGACTTCCCGATCATGCGGATGCTCCTCGTCCTCTTATTCGCGGGATACCATCTGGTCAAGGCTGAAACACCTGCTGATGTGCTTTTCTCGCGCCTTGGGCCCCAGAGGCTCGGCTTATTCTTAGCCGACGCCGACGGGACGCATGAGCGCGCGCTTCTGCGGCCCGACTCACTCGATTACAACGGATCCTTTTCCACCGACGGAAGATGGATCGTCTTTACCTCCGAACGGAACGGCTCAGCTGACATCTATCGTACGCGTCCGGATGGCAGCGGACTGGAACGGCTCACGGATAACCCGGCCTTCGATGATCAGGCGGCATTATCGCCCGATGGCTCCACATTGGTGTTTGTGTCCTCGCGGGACGGAGGCTTTGTGAACCTCTGGAAGTTGGATCTCGCGACTCGCCGATACACTCCCCTTGTGAAGGCCAACGCCGGCAGTTTCCGGCCGAGTTGGTCGCCAGACGGGAAGTGGATCGCTTTCACCTCGGACCGCGACACGCAACTCGCCTCGTGGTACGGCGGATGGGAGCTAATCCAGTCCATTGCCCTGTATGTGGTTCGTCCTGACGGGAGTTCCTTGCGCCGCCTAACGGGATTGAGTGGCTACACAGGCTCACCCAAGTGGTCTCAAGATGGGCGCCGGATCATTTTTTATCAATCGACTCCGAAAGACGTGTATCCCGGAAGCACGGGTACCGCGCGGGGACCGGCTGCCGTATCGCAGATTGTCTCGATCGACATCGAA
>Ga0163144_10002526_pt1 | contig 42130 bp, 30 predicted proteins | sample OliLak19BULKMAT1_FD_123175 | JGI IMG/M metagenome (GOLD analysis project Ga0163144, IMG submission 123175) | Freshwater microbial mat bacterial communities from Lake Vanda, McMurdo Dry Valleys, Antarctica - Oligotrophic Lake LV.19.BULKMAT1 | ecosystem: Environmental > Aquatic > Freshwater >...
GGGTGCGGTGCGGAGGGCGTCGAGCGCGGCGACGAATTCCTCCGTGCCGTTCGCGTGGGCGAAACCGAGCTCGGCGAAGCCCTGCATGAAGGAGCGGCGCGTCGTCACGTTGACCGCGATGCCGGGTTTGCCCGCGCGCCAGCCGTCGATCAACGCGGCCGAATATTCCGCCGCGCACACGTCCGCCTGCGCCAAATCGTCTTCGATCCGCGCCGTGGAGAGTGAGAGATTGGGCCGCCCGGCGTGCGCGACTGCGGTGGCGATGCGGGCGCGGGCGCCGGCACCCTCGTGCCGCGGATGCTCCATCGTCGGATGGGCGCGGAGGATGACGCGCCAGTCGGGCAACCGGCGGGCGGCGTCGATGCCGGCGGCGACGAGCCGATCGTTGTCGCTGCGGTTGATCAGGCTGCTCCAGTCGCCGGCGTGGCCGAGCAGGAGCAACAGGGTGGCAGGCGCTGCCGGCACGCGCGCGGGTGAGAATTCGCGCAATGCGAGGAACCCAGGCGGGCGCACCAGCGGTTGATCGAATCGCTGGAACCACCGGGCCGACAGCGGATCGGGGCAAACGAACTCCGCGCCGCGCAGCCCGTCGAGGTAGGTGCGCGGATAATTCGGCGGCAGATAGCCGTCGACGAAGACGCGCACGGGCCGGCCGAAAGCATGGAGGCCGGGCGTGTAATCATGGAGGCCGACGGCCACGCAGGCGCGAGGCGAAGCGGCGAGGGCATCGCGCCACGGGAGCGTTTCGGGTGCGACGCCGGCGGAGATCGGCAGTCGCCGCAGGCTGGCGGCGAAAAGGTATTCCTGATCGCCGTCGCGCACGCGCAGCGCAGTGCGCGGTCGGGCGCGCCGGCGGTGCCACGTATCCGCGGCCGCCTGCCAGGCGGGCCGGGCGCGCAGCCTTTCGCGCCAGCCGAGGTGCGGCGGCAGCAGGGCGGCGCCGGCGGCCTGCCAGACGCGGGCGTCGAGGCCGAGCCCGTGGCCGGCGTGAAGCGTGGCGGAGGGGGAGAGACCTGCGGCGCGCAGCGCAGCGAGGAGCGCGGCGTTCTTGCGCGTGCGCGCGCGGGACTCGAAGTGCACCGAAAACTGACCGTGGCGCGGCGGTGCCGAGAGCAGTTCCGCCGAGGTCTCGTCGTCCACCGCGGCAAGCGCGGCGTCGTCGAACAGATCGGCGACGGAGGTGAACGTGACGCGGGCGGGCGCGAGTTGCGCCTCCCAGGCGGTGCGCTCGGGCGCGAAGAAATGCTGGGTGCCGACCAGAAGCACGTCGCGGCGGGAGCGCGCCGCGCAGGCCCGCGCGATGGCCGCGGCGGGCGTCTGGTGGTTGACGACGAAGACCGCGTCGTGGCGCCCGGCTTCACTCATAGGCGATGCCGTGCCGCGCCAGCCAGTCCTCGCAGAGGAGCAGATCGCGCTGGAGATGCACGTCGATCGATTCCTCGACGACGAGCGGTGACACCCGCGGGCCCATGAACGACCACGGCGGATCGCCGGCGCCGTGGCGCACCGAGCGGTGGAGGTTCAGCGACCAGAAATTGTGGCAGAGGTAGTAACAGTCGGGGAGATCCTGCCGGTTGGTGGAGATGTTCTTCCCGCCGAGATCGAGGAAGGCGCGGACGGTGCCGTCGCCGGCGTCGATTCGCTTGGCGCGGAACGGATGGTGATCCTGATCCTCGTAAACCGGCACGACGGCGGAGAGGGCCGGATCGGCGGCGAGCCGCGTCAGGCTTTCGTCGATCCACCCGGTCTTGATCGAGATGTTGTTGGCGAGGAGGACGACAAGGATGTCGGGCACGTAGCCGTCGAGCCGGAGCATTTCGTCGAGCGCGTGGGTGATGGCGTCGACGTGGCGCGACTCGGGCTGGCAGAGCGCGGGCGGCCGGACGATGCGTCGGTAGCCGAGCGCGGCGGCCGTATCCAGAATCACCGGACTGTCGCTGCTGGCGTAGAATGCATCGACCTGCGCGCAGCGGCGCGCGGCCATCGCGGGGTAATACATCAGCGGATGGCCGCGGATGGGGAGGACGTTCTTGTCCCGGAGCGTGTTGTTGCCTTTGCCGGTGAGCAGGGCGGCGATTTTCATGGGGAGACGGGAGAGCGGGGCGGGAGGAGGAAGAGGGCGCGGAGCTGCAGGCGCAGGATCGGACGCGTGCGTGCGTCAAGGGCGTTGCCGAGCACATGCGCGGTGGCGAACGCCGCCACCGTCGCGACCGCGGCGCCGGCCGTGCCCCAGCGGGGGATGAGCACGAAATGCAATGCGACGCCGACAATCATGCCGAGGAGGTGCCGCCACATCGCGAGCGCGAGGAGCCGCTCGTTGAGATACCAGGGCGACACGGCGACCCCGAGGCCGATCAACACGAGGCCCCAGGGCAGTATCATGAGAACGGGGACGGCCGCGCGAAACGCCTCGCCGAAAAGGAGCGGCAGCACCCAGGGCGCGGCCAGGGTGAGCGGAAGCGCCATGGCGAGGCCGAGGCCCGCGAGCAGGCGCGCGAAGCGCGCGAGGTCCGCCGGGTAGCGCGCCGGGTCCTCGGTGCGCAGCCGGGTGAACAGCGGCGTGGCCGAGGTGACGAGCGCAATGGGCACGACATACCAGACTTCGACCAGGCTGGCCGCGGCGGAGTAGAGGCCGACGGAACGTTCGTCGGCCAGCTCGCCCAGCAGCACGCGATCGAGCCGCATGTAGGCCATCACCGCGAGATTCGCGATGATGTTGGGCCAGCACTCGCGGAGGAGCCGGCCCGTCCAGGCGCCTGCGAGCTGCGGCCGGGGCACCGGGACCCCGGCGCGCCGGGCGGCCCAGGCAAGCGCGATCGCGGCGAGGAGGGTCTCGAGCGCGGCCAGGGCGGCGAAGGCCACGACGGACGCGTGCGCGAGGATCAGGGCGATGCGCCCGGCTGTGACGAGCAGGAGCGCCAGGGTGCGCGCGCGCACGGCGAGGTCGGCGCGCAACTCGGCCTGGAACCAGCCATCGAAGGTCTCGCCGACGGCCCAGAGCACACCGAGCGAAGTCAGGGCCGTGAGTATCACCGCGAGGTCACCGCTGCCACGGAGGAACCAGGCGGTGGCGATGGCGCCGATCGCGGCGAGGCCGCCGCCGATGAGTCGCAGGCCGAGCGCGGTGGCGAGGATGGCGCGGCGCTCCTCCGGCTGGCGGACGAGCTCGCGGACGACGAGATTGTCGACGCCGAGCGTGGCGAGTCCGCCCCAGAGGCCGGCGAGGGCGAGCGCGTAGCCGAGCTGGCCGTAGCTGGTCGGCCCGAGATAGCGGGCGAGCCATACGCCGACGATCAAGGCGGCGGCCCAGCGCACGGCCTTCTCGGCGAGGAGCCAGCCGGAGTTTTTCGCCAGGCGCGCCCACCCGTCGATCGCCGCGGGGGGGCGAACCGGTTCGGGGGCGTGCGTGAGGTCGGCCATCGCGGGAAACGTTGGCCGCGGCGGCGTCGCGCTGACAATGCTATTGCTGCTCCGGCGGACCGGGCGGCGCGTCTAAACACTCGCTTTACCCGCCCGCGGCGGCGAAACACTCTCGTCCTGCATGTCCCTGCTCCGCGAACGCTGGCGCCGCGAACATTACCTGCCGAGTCTGCTCGGGTTGATCGTCAACCCGTTCTACTTCGCGCGGCGCGGGCTGCGCGACGAGCTCGGCCGGCACTTTCCCGCGCTGACCGGCGAGGTGCTCGACGTGGGTTGCGGCTGCAAACCGTATCGCGCGCTCGTGCCGGCGACGCGCTACGTGGGGCTTGATGTGGACAATCCTTTCACGCGGAAGGTGGCGGCGGCCGATGTCTTCTACGACGGCGGCGGGTTTCCGCTGCCGGACGAAAGCTTTGACGCGGTGCTGTGCTCGCAGGTGCTGGAGCATGTGTTCATGCCGGATAAATTTCTGGGCGAGATCCACCGCGTGCTGCGGCCGGGCGGGCGGCTGCTGCTCGCGGTGCCGTTCATGTGGGACGAGCATGAGCAGCCGCACGATTTCGGGCGGTATTCATCGTTTGGATTGCGCGCGCTGCTGGAGCGCGACGGCTTCGAGGTCATCGAGCAGCGCAAAAGCATGGCCGATTTTGGCGCGCTCACGCAGTTGGCGAGCGCGTGGCTCTTCAAAGTCGTGCAGACCCGCAGCAAAAGGGTGAACCTGACGACGCAGTTGCTGTTGATTGCGCCGATCAACGTGCTCGGGGCGTTGCTGCGGCTGGTCCTGCCACGCAGCGAGGATTTTTTCCTGGATAACGTCGTGCTCGCCCGGAAGCGGACGCAACCATGAGCGCGCGGGAGCGATGAATCATTACGCGACCTATTTCGATCGCGGCTACCTCGCGCAGGGCGTGGCGCTGTGGCGCTCGCTGGCGCGCCACGACCCGGAGGCGGAGCTCACGGTGCTGGCGCTCGACGACGAAGCCGCGGCAGTCCTGGGCGCGATCGGCGGCGCACGGTTGCGCGTGCTTCCGCTCGGCGAATTGCTGGCGGCGGAACCGGCGCTGGCGGCGGCACAGGCGGAGCGGACACGTTCGGAGTTTATCTTCGCGCTGACGCCGTGCCTGGTGCGGCACCTGTTTTCGACGCGGCCCGAAGTCGGGCGCTGGATGTATCTCGATGCGGATCTGTTTTTCTTCAGCGAGCCGGGCCCGATTTGGGCGGAACTGGACGGCGGTTCGATGCTGGTGGTGCCGCATCGCTACCCGGCGGGGCAGGACGATGCGGCCCGTTACGGGCGCTTCAACGTCGGCGTGGTGGCCTGGCGCAACCACGTGGCCGCGCGCGAATGTGTCGAGTGGTGGCGGGCGCGCTGCCTGGAGTCGACGGCGCTGGCGGGCGATGGTGCGCGGTTCGGCGACCAGAAGTATCTCGACGAGTGGCCGCGGCGGTTTGCGGGCGTGGTCGAGTCGGCGCATCCGGGCGTGAATGTCGCGCCGTGGAACTGGGCGCGGCATCGGTTCGAGTGGGGCGCGGAGGGTGCGGTGCGGGTCGATGGTTTGCCCCTGGTGGTGTATCACTTTGCCCAATTCAAACGGGTCAACGAGGCCTGGTTCGATTCGGGCCAGCTCGAATATGGCATCATGCCGCGGGCGCTGCGGTCGCGGCTCTACGGCGAATACTGGGACGCCCTGGGCGCGGCGGAGCGGGCGATTCGCGCGGTGCGGCCGGAATTCCGTTTGCCGCTGCGCGGCTGGCGCGCCTCGCTCGGCCCGTGGCATCTCGCGGTGCTGCGCCTCTTCTGGGGCCAGTTCTGGCGGCGCAGCGGCTCGACGTGGCGTTCGGGCGGGGTCGGGCTGGGCCGCTGGTCGGGTCGGGCGATGGGGATATATCGGCGCTGGCAGCGTCGTTCCGCATGAAGCTGCTCGTGCTCACGCCGACGCTGGGCGAATCGCCCTGGCTCGCGGAGACGGTCGCGAGCGTGGCGGCGGCGGCGCCCGGGAGCGAACACGTGCTGATCGCTCCGGACGCGGCGCACGCGAAGCTGGCCGGGCTTTTCCCGCGCGTGACGATCGTGGCCGAACCGGGGGGCGGCATGTATGCCGCGCTCAACGCCGGGCTCGCTTCGGTGCGCGGCTGGGATGCGTTTACCTACATCAACGACGACGACATGTTGCTGCCGGATTTTTCCTCCGTGATGGCGGCGGTGCGTGCCGGCGGCGCGCAGCTCGCCTATGGCGGCGTGCGGCTGATCGCGGGCGATGGCCGCCGGCTGGGGGCGATTCCGATTTCACCCGAGCCAGCGCTGAATCGTGCGCTTTACGCGCAGCGCCTGGAGCCCGTCTATCAGCATGGCACCGTGATGGCGCGGGCGGCGGTGGAGGCGCACGGCGGCTTCGATGGGGCGCTGTGTTTCTGCGGCGACTCGGAATTGCTGGCGCGGCTGTGCGTGCGGGGCGTGGCGAGCGTGTGCGCGACGCGGCGGGAGGTGGCGGCGTTTCGACTGCGAACGGGACAGCTCACGAAGAATCGCGCCGCCATGATCGCGGAGCGGGCGCGCGTGGATGAGAAACTCGGACTGCTGGCGCCGCCACCGGGAATCGCGCTGCGCTGGGCGCGCTGGCGGTTTCGGCTGGCGAATCTCGGCGTCTACGCAGAGCGGATACGCCGGCACGGGTTTGTGACGTTCGATGAGTTGCTGGAGCGCGGCGGATGAAGCGGTCGCGGCGTAAAGCCGCTCCTACCTATCGTAGGCGTTGCTGCGAAACAGCGGGCTGTCCGCGCGGGCGAAGGCGAGGTCCATCTGCCAGAGCGCGCCGTCGCCCGGGCGCCGCATCGGGTCGGCGAGATCGCAGCAGCGAAAGCCGCGGGCCTCGAGCCAGGTGCACAGCTCGTGGAAGCGGAGGCAGGCGGGCGTGAGCGGGAAGTTGTAGGTTTCGATCACCAGCAACTCGGCGGTGGCGAGCGCCACACCGGCGCCGGCGAGCACGGCGAGCTCGTGGCCGTGGGTGTCGAGTTTGAGGCCAAACGGGCCGGGACAACCGCGCGCCGCGATGATGCGGTCGATCGTCTCGACGGGCACGGTGCGCGCATCCGCGGCGCCGGGCGGCGCGACCCCGCTGCCATCGAGCGCCGGATCGACGGCGAAGGAGATCGTCCCCGGCGCGGCTCCCGCGGCGGCGGCGACGAAATCGAAGCCGCGGGTGCGCGCCAGCGCGGTGAGCGCGGACTGCCGCTCGGCCAGCGGCTCGAACAACAGGAAACGCGCATCGGCAAAATGCCGCTGCGCTTGAATCGACCACGCGCCGTCCGATGCGCCGACGTCGATCCAGGTCGCGATCTCGACGCCGCGGGCGGCGGCGCGGGCGAGGAGGCCGTCCATCTCGAACGCGCGCTCGCGTCGCGCGAGGTGAAGCCCGAGCGGGTGCAGCACGCGGTTCGCGCCGCGGCGGAGGCGGAGTTTCCAGGACTCAGCCATGCGCACGTCTCCGGCCGCCGACGAGTTTCTTGCGCAGGAAGCGCGCGACGGAGAGCACATCCCAGGGCAGGCAGCGGCCGAAGCTGAAATACCGGTGACGCACCGTGATTTCCTCACGGTAGCCGCGCCAGTCGCCGCGATCGCTCACACCGCCGACGCCGCACGCGGCGATGCGCAGCGGGATCGGCTTGAAACGGATGCGGCTTTTCCAGAGGCGGACGTTGAACTCGTAGTCGGCCATCACGGCGAGCGAGGTGTCGAAGAGGCCGTTCTCCTCGAAAAGTGTGCGGCGGTAGAAGGCGGACTGGTGGTGGACGAAATTGCGGGCGGCGGCGTTGACGTTGGAGCGGAGCTTGTAGATTCGGCCATCGTCGAAGGCCGCCTCCCCGGCCATCACGCCGGACTCCGACTTCCTCGCCCAGTTGAGGCACTCGCTCAGGATCATGTCGCCGGCGAGGCGATCGTCGGCGCCGAGAAAATAGAGCCACTCGCCGTGCGCGCGGGCGATGCCCTTGTTCATCGCGTCATAAACGCCCGTATCCGGTTCGCTGATGATCGTGGCGATCCGGTCGCGGTGGCGTTCGAGCCACGCGCGCGTGCCGTCGGTCGAGCCGCCGTCCACGACAATCAGCTCGGGCGCGACGTGGCGCTGCGCCCAGACGCTCCCGAGGGCGGTGGCGAGGCGGGAACCAGGGTTGAGACAAACGACGATGACGCTGACGGGCGGCGCGGCGGACATTGCGTTGCGCGCGAGCATCGCGCAGCGTCCGCGCGTGTCCACGCCGGAGTTGCCGCTGCTGTCGATCGTGATCGTCGCCTACAAATCGCGCGACGAGATCGGCGCGTGCCTCGGTTCGCTGCCGCGCACGCTGCCGCGTGCGAACGGCACGACCGGGGCAGTGGAGGTCGTGGTGGTGGACAACGCGCCGGCGGAGCCGGACGGCGTGGGTGCGATCGTGCGGCGGGATTTTCCGTGGGTGGACTATGTGGCGGCAGAAAAGAATCTCGGCTTCGGCCGCGCCAACAACCGCGGCTACGCGCGGACGCGCGGGGAGTTCGTGCTGTTTCTGAATCCGGACACGGTCTGCCACGACGCCGCGCTGGCGCACGGCGTGGCGCGGCTGGAGGAGGACGTGGAGATCGGGCTGATCTCGCCGAAGCTGGTGACGGCGAGCGGTGACATGGACCTGGCGTGCCGGCGGAGCATTCCCTCGCTGTGGGACGGCTTCTGCCGCGCGGTGGGGCTGGCGGGGGCGTTTCCGCGGGTGGCGTGGTTTTCCGGATACAACCTGACCCACCTGCCGCCGGACGAGACCTACGATGTCGGTGCGATCAACGGGGCGTTCATGCTGGGACCGCGCTGGCTGTTTGCGGAGGAGGTGGCGGCGGACGGGGCGGTGTTCGACGAGGCGTTCTTCATGTATGGCGACGATCTCGACCTGTGCATCCGGGTGGCGGATGCGGGCTTTCGCATCGTCTACGACGGGCGCGTGCAGATCACGCACCTGAAGGGCGTGAGCGTGGCGAAGGATTTTGACGCGATGGCGCGGGCGATCTTCGACGCGAACCGCGAGGTCTACCTGAAGCACTTCGTGCCGCGCGGCACGTGGCGCGAGCCGCTGCTGCGCTGGAAATACGCGGCGGCGTTTGCGATCTGGAAACGCGTCGCGCTGCTGCGAGCGCGGTGGCGCGGGCACCGGCAGGTGCGGCCGGTATGAGCGGGGCGGAGGAGAGAGACCGCGCGGCGGCTGGTCGCGGAACGGCTGCCCGTGCCGCATGGGGCGAGGCGGGGCTTCCGGACGGAACGGGCAGCCGTTCCGCTACGGGGCGGGGCGTCGTGGGTGGCGTATTTGGGTTCGTGCTGGTGGTGGATCTGATCCTCGTGGCGCTGGCGGGGACGGACATTCCTTTTCACGATCAGTGGAATATCGAAGGGCGGTGGCTGTATCCGGGCTGGCTTGACGGCAGCATCGGGTGGAAGGGTCTGCTGCAACCGTTCAACGAGCACCGGATTTTTTGGACACACCTGCTGAACCTGGCGCTCTTCGCGGCGAACGGGCAGTGGGATCCCCTGGTGCAATGCGCGGCAATCGCGTTCCTGCGGGCGGCGTGTGCGGCGGGAATCGCGGGCGGCTTCAGCGCGGCGTTCGAGGGGGGCACGCGGTGGGTCGTGGCGGCGGTCGTGGCGATCGCGTTTCTGCCCCACCTGGCATGGCACACGGTGCTGTGGGGCATCCAGTCGCATGCGTATTTCGTGCTGGGCTTTTCGCTCGTGGCGCTGGTGATCCTCGGGACCGGAGGGCAATCGCCACCGCGCGTGGTGGGTGGACTCACGGCGGGAATTGCGGCGCTGTTCGCGATGGGGCCGGGGGCGCTGGTGCCGGTGGCGTTGATCGGGCTTGGGGTGCTGCGGGCGATTGAGCGCCGGAGCGTTGCTCGCGGTGCGATTGTGGCGATCATGGGGGCGGGCGCGTTGCTCGGTGCGGCGTTGTGGTTGCGGGTCGATGAGCCCGGCACGGCGGAGTGGCGACCGGCCAGCGCGGGCGAATTCCTGGTGGCGGCGGGGCGCGCGCTGGCGTGGCCGCATGTCGGCTCGCCGATCGCGGCGGTGGTCCTCAATGCGCCGTTGCTGGTGGTCGTGCTGCTGCGGGCCCGGCGGGCGCGCAGGGCTGTGAAGGGGGAAGACTTCGTGCTGCTGGCGGGTGGCTGGAGTGTCGGCATGGCGCTGGCCACGGCGTGGATGCGCGGCGGCGGGGCGGAGCTGGGCGTGGGTGTGCCGTCGCGTTATGTGGATTTCCTCGTGCCGCTGCCATTGGCCAACCTGTGGTGCGCGCTCGTGCTCGCGCGCGAGGCGGCCGGCGCATGGCGGCCGCGGGCGCGCTGGGCGGCGGCGGGGTGGACGGTGTTTTTGGCGATCGGCTGGATCGGGCTTTCGGCGGAGGTGATGCGGCGGTTGATACTGCCGCGCGTGCGCGATCGCGAGGCGCCGGTGCGGGTGATGCAGGCGTATCAGGCAACGGGTGACGTCGGCGTGTTCGCGGGCCAGCCGCGGCTCCTGGTGCCACACCCGGATCCGGCGAACGCAGTGCGAAAGACGCTGGACGACCCGCGGCTGCGGGGAAAACTGCCGCCGTCGCTGCAACCGGCGGAACCGCTGGGGCCGCTGTCGCAGGCGGTGCGGATCTTTGCCGGCAACAAGGGTCGCGTGGTTCAGCCACGAAACGAGAGCGCTCCGCCGCCATGAACACCCGGAACCCGTGAGCGCGGCTGTGGCTCCCTTTTCACGTATTGCGTGAAAAGGGGTCAGTAGGCGTTCTTCCAGCGGACGAAGGTCAGCAGGAGGATCTGCACGTCGAGCCAGATGCTCCAGTTCTCGATGTAATAGATGTCGTGCTGGACGCGCGCCGCGAGGTCGCTGTCGCCGCGGAGTCCGTTGATCTGCGCCCAGCCGGTCATGCCGGGCTTGGCGAGGTGGCGCGGGAGGTAGTGCGGAATCTCGGCGGAGAGGCGGTCGACGTGATAGGGGCGTTCGGGGCGCGGGCCGACGAGACTCATGTCGCCGCGGAGGACGTTCCAGAACTGCGGCAGCTCGTCGAGGTTCCAACGGCGCATGAAGGCGCCGATCCGCAGGACGCGCGGGTCATCACGGGCCGTGCTCTGGCGCGCCGCGTCCGTCGCCGCGGCGTCGGGCGCCATGCTGCGCAGTTTCCAGACGGTGATCGGCTGGTGGCCGGTGCCGACGCGGGTCTGGCGGAAGAAGACGGGACCGCCGGGCGACTCGCGTTTGATCAACGCGGCGAGGATGGCGATCAGCGGAACGGATACGACGAGTCCGACGAGCGCGCCGAGGAGGTCGACGGCGCGCTTGAGCGCGCGGTTGAAGAGCCGGCGGATGGCGAGCTCCTCGACGCCGAGGACGGGCACGCGGCCGATGGTCTGGAGGTGGAGGCCGCTGAGAAAGATGTCGAAGGCACCGGGGACGATTTTCCACTCGAGGTAGTTGCGCTCGCAGGTCTCGACGATCCGCTGCACCTCGGCGCGCGGCAGGTCGAGCCGCGTGAGGATGAGGACATCGAGCTCTTGCCGGGCGAGAATGGACTCGAGTTCCGCCACCCCGCCCAGCAGCCGCGCCGCCGGGGCGGGAACCGACCCAATGTCACGTAATACGTGACAAGTGCCTGCGGCCTTGCTGGGAAGCGGAGAGCAATTGTCACGTAATACGTGACATTGTCCTGCGGCGGGCGCGGCGGCGGGGGACGGGGAAAAAGGGGCGGAGGTGTCGCGATCGAGGGTGATGACGCCGACGAGCTGGAAGGGGTGCGCGGGGTCGCGGGTGATTTCGGCCGCGAGGGCGCGGCCGTCGTCGTTCCAGCCGACCAGCGCGGCGCGGCGGCGGAGTTTTTCGACGAACGACGGGCCGGTGATGACAGCGTAGACGAGCGTGCGCCAGACGTAGAGCAGGACGACGACGCAGAGGAAGGCGATCAGGACGAACAGGCGCGAGATTGGCGGATCGAATTTGAGGACGAGCGAGATGCCGAGATAGGTGACGAGCCAGAACGCGGCGCCCTTGAGAATGGCGTTGAGGCTTTGGTAGCGGCGCAGGAGGAGGCGGGTGTCGTAGAGTCCGAATTGCGCGAAGGCGCCGATGAGCAGCGCGACGCCGACGAGCAGGAGCGGCAGGTAGCGGCCAAACGTGGCATCCGGAACGTCGATACCGAGGCCCGCGAGCGGCGACGCGTAACGCAGCCAGTAGCCCAGCGCGAGGCCGCCGAAGGTGACGAGCGTATCGCCGGCCAGCAGCGTGAGCGGCACGACGGTCTCTCGGAGCGGATGGGCGGCGCGGGGCACGGGTCAGGGTTTGGGCGAAGCTGGGGCGTCGAGCAATCTCAGGAGGACGGGCGAGGGCAACCAGCCCTTGGGCGGCAGGGCGCGAAGTTGCCCGGGCGGCAGAGTGGCTTCGCGCACGTCGAAAAGATCAATGGGGGCGTCCAGATCGAGATTGCGCATGAGCACGGGATAGCCGCTGCGGGTGCGGCGATAGGTGCCGCCGGGGCCGGGAGGCACGCGACCGAGTTGAGCGGAGTCGAGTGGGTGAGCGGGCGCGAGGGGACCGATCGACGTGAGCATCGACGCGAAGGCGGCGGCGGCCGCGTCACGCGTGGCCGCGATCGCCGGTTCGCGCCACCACGGTGAAGAGAGGAAGCGAGGGTCGTTCAGACACTCGAGGGCGAAGGCGTGCGCGGCCGCCGGGGTGTTACCTTGGTTGAGTCGGGCCAGCCCGAGGCCGAAGTAGACGCCGCCCTTGTCGGGCACGAGTTGCGCGGCGGCGCGGAAGTGGCGTTCGGCGGTGGCGGGTGCGCGGACGACGAGCAGCCAGCCGAGGTTGAAATGGGCGATCTCCTGATCGGGATTGAGCGCGAGCGATTCGCGGAGGAGGGCGATCGCGGGATCGGCACCCGCGGGTTCGCGGGCGAGCGCCAGGGCGCGCACATTGAGCTCAGGTGCAGGATCGCGCCGGCCGAAAAGAACCACGATTCCCACTCCGAGCAGGGCCGCGACCCCGATCGTGCCGCGCAGCCAGCGCCGCGATTTGTCATCTAATAGATGACAAATCGGCGCGAGCAGGGCGGCGAGGAGGGCGAGGGCGAGGGCGAAGATCGGGACGTCGAGCTGCCAGTCGGTGAGGGCGAAGGCGGCGTAGCCGGCGAAGGTGACGGCGGCGAGCGGGGCGCGGCGGCGGCCGCGAAACGCAAGGACGAGGCCCGCGGCGAGACAGGCGAGGCCGGCGAGGCCGAGCTCGGCCCAGACGTGCAGTGGGGTGGAGTGAAGCTGCAGGACATTCTCGACCCCGCCGGCGGCGATGGCACGATATTTTGGATACACCAGCGGGGTGGTGCCCGGGCCCCAGCCGAGCAGCGGCCGGGCGGCGCCGAGGTGGCGGCTGACTTGCGCCATGGCGAGGCGCTGGCTTTCGCTTCCCGCCACGAGCTGGCGGTCGGTGCCGCCGGTGAACGTCGCCCGGATGCGCGGGTTCGCGACGACAAATCCGAGGCCGGCCGCGAGGACGACGACGGCGAGGAATCCCTTCGCCTTTGACGGAATGGGCGCGAGGGCGAGGGCGGCCGCAGCGAGGGCGGCGAGGCCGACGACGCCGCCTCGGCTGCTGCTGGAGAAGAGCATCGCCAGCGCGAGAAGGGTTGCGATCGCGGCGAGCGTGCGCCAGATGCCACGCTGTCGCCAGAATCCGGATGCGGCGATCGGCAGGATGAGCAGCGCGAGGCCGGCGGTGTAGTTGGAGTGACCGAGGGGAAAGGCGTTGCGCGAAGCGACTGCCTCGCGGAGGCCGTGACGAAGCACGGTGGGAAACCACAGCCCGAGGCTGACGCCGCCGAGCACGACCGCGGCAATGAGACCCGTCCGCGCGAGCCGCGCGCGACGATCGGGCGTCGTGTCGGGACTGGCATGCAGCCAGTCGAAGGCCACCAGGAACAGCGTCGGTCCGGCGAGCAACGGTGCGCTCCAGCGCAGGCTGAGGCCGGCGAACGGACTCGTGAGCGCCGAGAGCATTACGACAGTGGCGATCGCAAGCGCGCAGCCGAGCCAGGCGCGCGCTGGCAGGATGAGCGGGGCGCGTGGGTCGAAGGAACGGACCACGAGAGCGGCGGCCGGCAACAGGAGCGACGCCAAGAGGGCGAGGGTCCAGGGCGTGGCCCACATGCGGGTGGCGCCGGGGCTCGCGAGTGTGATCACGGCGAGGCAGGCGAGACCGGCGAGAGTCAGCGCGCGGGCGAGCGTCGTCATGGCTGACGCGGAGAGCGGGGCGGAATTCGAGCAGGCAGCGGAGCGGACATGCGTGCGGCGGGAGCACACAGCAGGGCCCGGGCGGTCGCAAGCCCGCGCGCGGGGCCGGCGGCAACTTGGCGAGTTCTTGACGGTGCTGCGCGCGGGCAGGCAGGCTGGCGCGATGTCCCCGGAGTTGCCGCTGCCCAAAAAGAAGCTGCCGATTGCCCAGCTCGCAATCGGGGCGGCCGCGCTCGCGGCGGTGGCGGCGGTGGTGCTTTATCTGGTCGGCTGGCGCACGGCGTGGGATGAGACCAAGCGGCTGTTCGAAATGGCGCTGGACCTGATTGCGGCGGCGGGGCCGGCGGTATTTTTCTCGGCGATGGCGATCCTGCCCCTGTTTGGCGCGCCGATGGGACCCTTTGCGGTGATGAGCGGGCTGGCGTTTCGCGTGCAACTGGGATTGCCGATGGTCCTCGCGCTGGGGCTGACGGCGATGGCGATCAACATCTCGATCGCCTACTGGCTCGCGCGCCGCTGGCTGCGGCCGCCGCTCACGCGGCTGGTGACGCGCTGGGGCTACACCCTGCCGCAGGTCGAGAGCGGCGACGCGACGAACCTGATTGTGCTGCTGCGCGTCACGCCCGGGCCGCCGTTCTTCGTGCAGAATTATCTGCTGGGTCTGGCGGAGGTGCCGTTTGGCCGTTACCTCGTCCTGTCGTGCGCCACGCAGGGATTGCTGTTCAGCGGGCTGGTGGTCTTCGGTGACGCGCTGAGCCAGGGGAAGGGCAAGGTGGTCATGCTGGCGGCAGGCGCGCTCGTGGCCGTGATGGTCGGCACGCATTTCGTCCGCAAGCATCTCGCGAAAAAGAACAAAGCGGCGACCCTCTGAGATGAAAACACGCGAGGAATCGCTCTTCGCCGCCGGTGCCGGATCCGAGGTGGAGTCCGTATCGGAATTCACGCGACGCGTGAAGGTGCTGCTGGAATCGGGTCTCCGGCCGACGTGGATCCGCGGCGAAGTGTCGAACCTGCGTGCGCAGGCCAGCGGGCATTTTTATTTCTCGCTGAAGGACGCGGGCGCGCAGCTCGGCGCGGTGCTCTTTCGCGGCGACGCCCAGCGGCAGACGGTGAAGCTGCGCGACGGCTTGCAGGTCGTGGTCTACGGCGAGGTGAGCGTCTACGAAGCGCGCGGGCAGTATCAGTTGATCGTGCGCGTGGTGGTCGACGACGGCGTCGGCCGGTTGCAGCGGGAGTTCGAGGCGCTGAAGGCGCGGCTGGCGGCGGAAGGGCTCTTCGCCGCGGAGCGCAAGAAACCGATTCCGACGATGCCGCTGACGGTGGGGTTCATCACGTCGCCGACCGGCGCGGCGGTGCAGGATTTCTGCCGGATTCTGATTCGACGCAATTGGTGCGGTCGCGTGGTGGTGCTGCCGGCGAAGGTGCAGGGTGAAGGTGCGGCGGCGGAAATGACGGCGATGTTGCAGCTCGCGGAGCGGTTGGGGATTTTCGATCTGATCGTGATCGGGCGCGGCGGTGGAAGCCTCGAGGATCTATGGGCCTTCAACGAGGAAGTGCTCGTGCGGGCGGTGGCGGCGTGTCCGTTGCCGACTATCTCCGCGGTGGGGCATGAGATCGATTTCACGCTATGCGACTTCGCGGCGGACGTGCGGGCCGAGACGCCGAGCGCGGCGGCGGAGCTGATCACGAGTCATTTTGTCAACGGGGTGGAGCGGACACGAGCGGCGAGCGAGGCGCTGGCGGCGCGGGCGGAGGGTGGAGTGCGGCAGGCGACGGCGGAGCTCGACCATGCGCGTTCGCGGCTGCGGCTGCTCTCGCCGGCAGCGCAGATCGAGCAGGGGTTTCTGCGCATCGACGACCTCACGAATCGCCTCGGGGCCGCGCTGCGCCATTCGGTGCAGGAGCGCCGGCGCCAGTTGGGCGAGGTGCGCGCGGCGTTGGCCGAGCATTCGCCCGAATGGCGCGTGCAGACCGAGTCGCACCGGCTGCTTTCGCTCTGGAAACGGCTGCAGGCGGCGAGTCCGGCGTCGGTGCTCAATCGCGGTTTCGCGATCGTGCGCGATGAAAAGGGAAACCCGGTGATGCGCCGCGCGGCGGTGCGGCCCGGGCAGCGGCTCGCCGCGGAGTTTGGCGACGGCACGGTGAACGTGCGCAGCGAGTAGCGCCGGCACCCGGCCGGCAGGTTGGATTTACGATGGCCGGCGGCATGCCGGCGCACCTTTTGGTAAATTTGCGCTTGGCAGCGCCCCGCATTTAATAATTATGACCAAAGACTGCACCCCTGAGCACCGGCCTCCCGCCGGCAACCCTGAACGACCATGAACCCTGTGTCTTCCCACCTCCGCCGCGCGGCGTGCGCGGCATTTGTCGCCGTTGTCACGGCTCACGCTCAGACCACCCCTGCCACGCCGGCGAGCGCCGGCGGCGATGTGATCAAGCTTTCCGAGTTCCATGTCACGACCTCCGCCGACAAGGGCTACCGCGCCGGCAATTCGGTCTCCGCCACGCGCATCGACACGCCGATCAAGGACCTGCCGTTCGCGATCACGGCGTTTACCGAGCAGTTTATCACCGACATCGGCGCACGGGAGTTGAACGACATCGTGGTCTATGCGCCCGGCGTGACGACGGGGTCGAAGGAGTTCACCCAGGGCAACACGCGCCTATCGATTCGCGGTTTCGACGGCGACGTGACGCCGCAGCGCAACGGGTTCGTCGGTAACCGTTATGTGGATGCGGGCAATATCCAGCGCGTCGAGGTCGTGAAGGGCCCGTCGTCGCTGCTCTACGGCCAGATCACGCCGGGCGGCACGGTGAACTACATCACGAAGCGACCGGTCGAGCGCGCGTTCACCTCGATTCAGCAGCAGGTGGGCACGGACAATTTCCTGCGCACCGATCTCGACGTGAACCAGGTCGCGGCCCAGGGGCGCCTGCGGGGGCGGTTGGTCGCGGCGTTTGAGAACAATTTCGAGTGGGCCGAACCCGGCGAGACGACGTCGACGCTCTTCGCGCCGAGCCTAGCCGTGCAGCTTACGCCGAGTTCGTCGCTCGTGGTCGACTACGAGTGGCTGAGGCGCCGGGAGGAGCCGCTGGTGAGCATGAAGCCGAATCTCGCGGTCAACGTCGGCGCCACCGCGGCGAATTTTCCCAACGTCGCGGCGCGGGCCCGGGCGCAGGCTTACGTCGATGTCGGCAATCTCAATCTCGGCTTCATCAGCTACCCGCCGCTGCCGAAGGCATTCAACTACGTCGGCGAGCACGACTACCGGACATCCGATTTCGATACGCTCAGTGCGGAATACAACGTAAAGCTCGGCGCGAACTGGTCGGCGCGCGCGAACTATTCGTTCAACAAATTCTACATCGGCAACAAGCTCACCGGGCTGGCCGAATTCACCACGACACCGACGGCGGCGTATCTTGGTGCGACGGGCTTGAATCGCTTCGACTATGTGGCCGAGCTCAAGGCGAACCCGCTCGCCGTCCTGGCGAATCCGGCGAAGACCGCCTCGTCGATCCTGACGCGCCGCAAGCGGCTCGAGGAATCGTGGAACCAGTCGAATTCGTATCAGGCGGAGCTGGCCGGGCGGTTGGCATTCGGCGGCGTGACGGTGAAGCCGCTCTTCGGGGCCTTCCTCACGGCGGTCAAGAATGGCGCTCGCCGCCGGGAAAGCACGACGGCGCCCGCGGCGACGGTGGCGAATGCGGCGACGACGCCCGGGCAGCATTTCCAGCCGTGGAATTTCAATAATCCCGCGACGTGGGATCGCTCGCCGGACTACGATCCGAAGGCCGGCGTGTATAACAATCTCCGCACCGGCGGCGGCGAGGACACGGCGGTATACGGCCTGCTCAATCTCGGATTCTGGGATGATCGGCTTATCGCCATCGCGGGCGCGCGCTACAACACGACCGAATCCAAAGGCGTGAACCTGTTGACCAATGTGCAGGACGCTCCCTACGACACGAGCAAGACGACGCCGCAGGTCGGCCTCGGCTGGAAAGTGCGCCCGGATGTGCTGCTGTTCGGCAGCTACTCCGAGTCGTTCTACATCGAGGAGCGCAATCTCACGCTCTTCAATCCGGCCTACAACCCGGCGCAGCCCACCAGCGCGACCAATCCGCTCACGCTCAACACCGCGGCGCGGCCCACGACGGGCAAGGGTTACGAGTTTGGCGTGAAGACGGATCTGTTCGACGGCCGCATCTCGTCGACCGTCTCGTTCTTCCACCTCGAGCGCGAGGACCGCGTGCTGCGCTTCCGTGAGCTGGGCGTTGACGGCACGTTTCCGACCATCACGCGCCAGGGCACGGTGGACGAAAGCAAGGGCACGGAGATCGAAGTGACGTTCTCGCCGCTGGACAACTGGCAGGTGTATGCGACGGCGACGTTCATGGATATCAAAACGACGAAGGCCACATTGCCGCGGATCCCGAACAATCCTGACCCGGTGTATCAGACCGCGTATGTTGCCGCGTTCAACGAAGCGGTCGGCTTGATCCTCAATGCGGTGCCGGAGGGTTCCGCGGAGCGGCTCGGGAGCCTGTGGACGCGCTACACGTTCAAGCAGGGCGCGCTCAAGGACGCGTGGATCGGCGGCGGCCTGAATTACGTGAGTCCGAAGGCGCAGCGCACCGCGAATCCCACGCTGTTCTTCGATTCATATACGCTCTTCGACGCGGTCGTGGGCTACGACTTCAAGTGGGGTCGCACGCGCTGCAGCGCGACGCTCGCGTGGAAGAACATTGAGAACATAGAATATTTCCCAGCCAACCAGGCGCGTGGATTGCCGTCGCGGGCGATTCTGTCGCTGACGGCGCGGTTCTGATCGCCGCCTGGGTCCATCCAATCGGGATCGACCCAGGCGGTTTCGCGCAACCTTGAGAGCGAGCTCGCGGGTCCGTCCCGTGATAGTGGCCTCCCGGCTCGCCGTCATCGGCGGCCTTTTGTTTTTCGCGCAGCGGCTGGAAATAATCGGGGGCGCAGCGTAGTCTGATGTCATGGCCACCAAACCAGTCCCCGCCTCGACCTCGGCGAACGCGGCCTCGGAAAAATCCGCGTGCGGCCTGCCGTCGCACGTGGCGATCGACATGGCGAAAACGCCCGTGCAGCGCAGCGATGCCGAATGGCAGGCGCTCCTCACGCCGCTGCAATTCAAGGTCGCGCGGAAGCAGGGGACCGAGCCGCCGTTTCAGAATGCGTTCTGGGACCATCATGCGGATGGCGTTTATTTTTCCGGGTGCAGCGACACGCCGCTCTTCGACAGCCGGGACAAATTCGAGAGCGGCACCGGCTGGCCGAGCTTCACGAAGCCGATCGAGCCGGCGTTCGTGGCCGAGCACGTCGACGTGAGCTACGGCAGGCGGCGCGTCGAAGTGCACTGCGCCGTGGATGGCGCGCACCTCGGCCACGTGTTTCCCGATGGCCCGCGGGCGCAGGGCGGCCTGCGCTACTGCATCAACAGCGCGTCACTGCGGTTTGTGCCGCGCGCGGAGTATGAAGCGTGGACGGAGGTTTTCACTGCGCGAAAACCTAAATAATAGGTTTTCGCGCAGCAAAAATCTTCGGGAACTTCGTCCACTTCGCGCCGGCCTTGCCGCTCTTCACGACGGTCTCGATGAAGGCCATGCCGGCGAGGCCGTCGTCGATGGTCGGGAAATCGTATCCGGTCTTTGGGGCCTTGCAGCCCTCGATCGCGTCGGCGATGGCGACGCCGGCGCTGCGGTAGACGTTGGCGAAGGCTTCGATGAAGCCTTCGGGGTGCGCGAACGGCGTGCGCGTGGCGCCGGCGGCGGCGGCGGAAACGTAGCCGTTGCCGCGGCGATAGACTTGCTGCGGCGCGTCGGCTTTCTTGAAGTTGAGCTCGTTCGGATTCTCCTGAAACCACTGCAGCGAGCCCTTGGTGCCGAAGACGCGGATGTTGAGGTTGTTTTCCTCGCCGCTGGAGATCTGCGAAGCGAACAGGATGCCCTTCACGCCGTCGGTGAAGCGCACGAGGCAGTTGCCATCGTCGTCGAGGAGCCGGCCGGGGATGAAGGTCGAGAGCTCGGCGCAGATCTCCTCGACCTCGAGGCCGGTGATGTAGCGGGCGAGGTTGTGCGCGTGGGTGCCGATGTCGCCCATGCAGTTCGAGACGCCGGAGACATTCGGGTCCATGCGCCAGTTGGCGATCTTGCTGATCGTGCCCGCTTCGAGCGCGGTGATGGCGTAGCCCTGCGGATATTCGACGACGACCTTCATCAGCTTGCCGAGCTTGCCGCTGCGGACCCACTCGCGGGCTTCCTTCACCATCGGGTAGCCGGTGTAGTTGTGCGTGAGCGCGAAAACTTTTCCCGACTTGCGCACGACGTCGCGGAGCTTGAGGCCCTCCTTGAGCGTGAAGCAGAGCGGCTTGTCGCACACGACGTGGAAGCCGGCTTCGAGAAACGTCTTCGCGACGGCGGCGTGGGTGTTGTTGCGCGTGACGATCGAGACGAAGTCGATCCGCTGGTCGGCAGGGAGGGCGGCTTCCCGCTGCGCCATCTCCTGGTAGGTCGCGTAGACGCGGTCCGGGTTCAGGAAGAGGTCTTCGCCGGAGAGTTTCGATTTCGCGGGATCGGAGGAGAAGCAGCCGGCGACGAGATCGATTTCACCATCGAGACGGGCGGCCATGCGGTGGACGGCGCCGATGAAAGCGCCGCGGCCGCCACCGACCATGCCCATGCGGAGTTTGCGGTTGAGTTTCATTGTGGGGAAGGGGGACGGAAGATGAGGAATCGGAGAAACCGCTGATGGGCGCTGATTCGGAAAAGACAAATTCGGAATAACCACTAGCCCGGACATTTCACCCTCTGCCCGTAGGCGAAGCTACGCGGTGTCCGAAATCCCCTGCTGTATTCGTGGCGCTCAACGATGTCCGGGCTAGTGGACACTAATAGCTGGGAATTTTGGGAATAAAGACACCGAGATCTGAATTCCAAAAATTCCCTCACTATTAATGATAATCAGTGGTTTCTTCCGTGGATCGGAATTAGCGCCTATCAGCGAACATCAGCGGTTGCTTCCGAATCGGTATTTCAGAGCGTGATCGGCCGGCCGCTCGCGGCGGACTTGTAGGCGCCGTCGATGATCTTCATCAGCGAGAGGGCCTGGTCGGGGGTGTTGAGCGGTTTCTCGGTGCCTTCGAGCGTGCGGATGAAATTCATCGCGGAGCGCACGCGGCCCATCGGCGCGTCGAGCGGGACGATGATGCTGCGGTTCACCGGGCGGCCGTTCTCGTGCGTGTAGAGTTCGCACGCGTCGATCGCGGTCGAGTCGATGCCGTCGACGCCGAAGAGGCGCTGCACCATGCCGCCGGCCTTCGAGCCCTGGAACACGACGGAGACTTCCTCGCGCTTGTTCATCTCGGCCCAAGACACGGCGAACGACATCGACTGACCGCTTTGGAAGGTCACGAAGCCGTGCGCCGCCGCTTCGACGTCGGTCACGCCCTTGGCGACATCGGGGATGCCCCACGGGCCCTTGAAGGACTTGTCGTCGATGTGATCCTGATACGTGCGCGCGAGCACGTGCGCGGGCTCGGGGTAGCCCATGAAGTAGAGGCCGAGATCGATCATGTGCAGCAGATCGATCATGGGGCCGCCGCCGGAGAGGGCCTTGTTGGTGAACCAGCCGCCGAAGCCGGGGATGCCGGTGCGGCGGATCCATTTCGCCTGGCAGCTATTGATCGTGCCGACGGAGCCCTGCTGGATGTGCTCCATCATCGCGTAGCTCTCGGGGCGCGCGCGGTTGTTGAAGTTGAACATCAGCGTCTTCTTCGCCTTCTCGGCGATCGTCTTCATCTGCGCCATCTCGCGCGCGTTGAGGGCCGGCGGCTTCTCGCAGAAGACGTGCTTGCCGGCCTTGAGCGCGGCGATCGCGAGCGGGGCGTGAAACTTGTTCGGCACGATGATCGACACGGCGTCGAGCTCGGGCACGGACTTGAACATCTCGGCGACGTCGCCGAAATGGCGGCCGATGCCGTGCTTGGCGGCGGCCTTTTCGGCGGCGGCGGGATTGGCGTCGGCGAGCGCGACGATGTCGGCGCCGGCGTCACGAAAACCCTGGGCGTGGTAGGCGGCCATGCCGCCGGCGCCGATGATGGCGATTTTGGTGCTCATTGTGTGTGAAAGCGGTCAGCGATCAGCTTTCAGCGGTCAGCTTGGGGCAGCGGAGCTTCTGGAGAAGCTGATCGCCGATTGCTGACAGCTGGCAGCTTCTCAGCCCTTCTTCTCGAACTGCGCGTCGAAGGCGATCGCGCTGGAGGGGAAATCGATCTTGCGGACGAAGGCGGCGGCCTCGGCGGCGCCGTGGAAGCGATCCATGCGGCTGTCCTCCCACTCGACGGAGAGCGGGCCGCGATAGCCGACGTCGTTCAACGCGACGATGATTTCCTCGAAGTTGATGTCGCCATGGCCGAGCGAGCGGAAGTCCCAGTAGCGGCGCGCGTCGCCGAAATTCACGTGGCCGCCGAAGACACCCACGCTGCCGTCGCCGTGGCCCCACCACACGTCCTTCATGTGCGCGTGGAAGATGCGGTCGCCGAAGGCGCGGATGAACTTCACGTAGTCGACGCCCTGGTAGCCGAGGTGGGAGGGGTCGTAGTTGAAACCGAAGCGCCTGTGGCCCTTGACGGCATCGATCGCGCGCTGGGCGCTGGCGAGGTCGAACGCGATCTCGGTCGGATGCACCTCGAGGGCGAAGTTGACGTTGGCCTTGTCGAAGGCCTCGAGGATCGGGCCGAAGCGCTTGGCGAAGTCGGCGTAGCCAGCATCCCAATACGCCTGGGAGGTCGGCGGAAAGGCGTAGATGGAGTGCCAGATGCTCGAGCCGGTGAAGCCGTTGACGACGGCGGGGAAATCATCGTTGGCGCCGCGGCCGGGCTTGGCGTCGAAGAAGACGCGGGCGGCCTTGGCGGCGAGGGCGAGCTTGCGGGCGGCGCGCTTGCGCACGCCCTCGGGATCGCCGTCGCCCCAGACGTCGGGCGGGAGGATCGACTTGTGCCGTTCGTCGATGTGATCGCACACGGCCTGGCCGACGAGGTGGCTGGAGATGGCGCAGCAGGTGAGGCCGTGGTCCTTGAGCAGCGCCCACTTGTCGTGCGCGTATTTCTTGCCGCTCGTGGCGGCATCGACGTCGAAATGGTCGCCCCAGCAGGCGAGCTCGACACCGTCGTAGCCCATTTTTTTCACGAGCGGAGCCAGCTTTTCCAGGGGAAGGTCGGCCCATTGGCCGGTGAACAGGGTGCAGGGGCGGGGCATAAGTAAAGAAGTGAGCTTTGAGGGAGTAAGCGAAGTAGCGACTGCGGCGAGAAAAAATCCGTGTTTGTCGGGCCGCGACGATGAATCCTTACTGAATCTAATGTCGCTGAGCAGATGTTTCTCAAGCCTGGGCTGCCCGGAGTTGTCGCTGGGCGAGGTGTTGGCGCTGGCGGAACGGCAGGCGGTGCCGGCGGTGGAATTGCGCGCGCTGGGCGGCTCGGTCGAGCTGGCGGAATATTTTGCGCGCGAATATGGGACGCCGGAGGGACTGGCCGCGCGGCTGCGTGACGCGCCGGTGCGGATCGCGGCTTTCGGCGCCTCGCTGCGCCTCGTGGGCTCGACCGCGGCGGAGCGCGATCAACTGGAGGCGTTCGCGCCGTGGGCGGATGCGGCGGGCGTGCGCTGGCTGCGGGTCTTTGACGGCGGCCATGCGGCGGATGCGTCCGATCTGGCCGCATCGGCGGAGACGATCCGTTGGTGGCGGTCGCGGCGGCAGGCGCGCGGGTGGCGGGCGGATGTCATGGTCGAAACGCACGACTCCCTGTTCACCGCGGACGCGATCGGGCGTTTTCGGGCGGCGGTGCCGGATGTCGCAATCCTGTGGGACGCGCATCACACGTGGAAGAAGGGCGGCGAGGATCCGGTGGCGACGTGGCGCGCGATCCGCGCGGGCGTGGTGCACGTGCATGTGAAGGACAGCGTGAGCCGGCCGAGTGCGCGGCATCCGTATACCTATGTGCTGCCGGGCGACGGCGAGTTTCCGGCGGCGCCGCTGTTTGCGGCTTTGCGGGCGGATGGGTTCGATGGGCCGGTGAGCCTCGAATGGGAACGGATGTGGCACCCGTATCTGCCGCCGTTGGACGAGGCGCTGCGCGTGGCGGTCGAGCGCGGGTGGTGGTAGGCGGACGGAGAGGGAGAGAGGGAGAGAGGGAGAGACGGAGGGAGGGAGGGAATGAGAGGGAATGAGAGAGGGGAGAGGGAGGGGGAAATTGGGCTCGTGCCGGGGATTGAATCGCTCAATCCCTCTGTCTCTCCGTCTCTCCCTCTTCCGCCTCCCCGCATGAACCCTACCGAACTTGCCGCGTTTCTGAAGGCCCGTGTCCGCACGGTGCGCGACTGGCCGAAACCGCCGGTGAACTTCCGGGATGTAACAACGCTGTTCGGCGATCCGGATGCGTTTCGCGCGATTGTGAACGCCCTCGCGATCGAGAGCCGGCGGCTGCAGGCGGGCCGGATTGCGGCGGTCGATGCGCGGGGATTCATCCTCGGCGGCGCGGTGGCGTTTGCGACGCACACGCCCTTCGCGCTGGTGCGCAAGAAGGGCAAGCTGCCCTACCAGACCGTCTCCGCCGACTACGCCCTCGAATACGGCACGGCCACGATTGAAATCCATGCGGATGCGTGTGCGCCGGGGGACCGGGTCTTGATTGTCGACGATCTCATCGCCACCGGTGGCACGCTGCTGGCGGCGACGCAGCTCTTCCGTTCGCTTGGTGGCGAAGTGGTCGGCGTGGCCGCGGTCATTGATCTGCCGGAGCTCGGCGGCTCAGCGAAGTTGCGGGCGGCGGGGCTCGAAGTGCATACGCTGTGCGAGTTTTCCGAGACGGAATGACGAATGTGGAAAGCGGGAAAAAGGCAGGGAAAAGACCACGCTGCGGGGCGCCTCTCTTCCTGATTTCCTGCTTTCCACATTCAATTCAGAGAATTCCCGTTTTCCCACATGAGCCTCACGATTTGGACCAACGCGAAGTTTTCCGATGCCGATACGCAGCTCCTCGTCGAGGGCACGCGGGCACACACGCTGGTCTTTGCGCAGGCGGCGTCGGCGTCGGTCCTCGACGCCGGCAAACCGGATCCGGATTTGCCGCAGGCCGACGTTGCGTTCGGTCAGCCGGATGCCGCGCAGTGTCTCACGTTGCCCAAGCTGCGCTGGGTGGAGGTGACGACCGCGGGCTACACGCGCTATGACACGCCGGAATTTCGCGAGAGTTTCCGGGCGCGGGGCGCGGCGTTTTCCAACGTCTCGGAGGTGTTTGCCGATCCGTGTGCGCAGCACGTGCTCGCGATGATGCTGGCGCTGGGCCGGCGGCTGTTGCCGTCGTATCGCGATCAGTTCACGGACCGCTCGTGGCGCTATGCGGAGCGCCGCTACGACTCGCGGCTGCTCACGGGCCAGTCGGTGCTGATGCTGGGCTACGGCGCAATCGGCCGGCGGCTGGCGGACCTGCTCGCGCCGTTCGGAATGAAACTCACCGCGGTGCGGCGGCAGACGCGCAGCGAGCGCGGCGTGCGGATCATTCCCGAGGAGAGCGTGAGCAGCGCGCTGGCGGAGGCGGATCACGTGGTGAACATCCTGCCCGACAATGCGAGCACGCGAAACTACGTGAACGCCCGGCGGCTGGCGTGCTGCAAGCCCGGCGCGCGTTTCTACAACGTGGGCCGCGGCACCACGGTGGACGAGCGCGCGCTGCTCGAGGCGCTGCGCTCCGGCCGGATCGGCGAGGCGTTTCTCGACGTGTTCGAGACGGAGCCCCTGCCGCCGGATCATGCGTTCCGGACGCTCCCGAACTGCTTCATCACGCCGCACACGGCCGGCGGTCGCCATGATCAGGATACGGCGATCGTGCGCCATTTCCTGAAAAACCTCGCGGCGTTCGGGCGCGGCGAGGCGATGGTGGACCGGGTGGTGTGAGGGGGAACGACTGCTCGGGGTTCCGGCGCGTTCTCCGCTCGCCGCTAACCCGCCCGGACGACCTTGGTCCCGGCCATGAGATCGTGGAGGCAGCGCTGGTCCTCGCGGAACATGAAGGCGTAGTCGATCGCGAGGAAGACGAAGCCGAGGACCATGGTGGTGGCGTTCAGGAGGAGCACGATCGCCACGGGCACGAGGAAACGCAGCAACACGCCATGAACGAAACCGGCGGGCTGGCCGTCGGCGACGCGCACCACGCGGACGCCGAACATCAGCTTGCCGAGATTCTGGCCGCGCAACGCGAGCAGGATGCACTGCAGGGCCATCGCGCTGAACAGGCCGACCCACACCCAGATGACGCCCGCGATCAGCGGGGTGAGATCGAGTTGATCGATCCGCGGGAATCCGCCCTTCGCGAGTTCGGGATTCTGCTCAAGCAGCTTGCGACTCATGATCACCGAGCCGGGGATGGTGCAGATGAAATAGAAGAACGCATTCATCAGCGCGGCGCCGGTGCGCACGCCGCGGCTGGCGAGGTTGCGGGGGTCGATGACAAACGGCGTGGTGGGCGCGGCGGCCGGGGCGACCGGCTCCGACGCGGGGGCCGCCAGCGGCGGGGGCGTGGCCAGCGTGTCGTTGAACTCCGGGAAATCGCCGAGCGTCCGCCACTGTTCCGTGCCCACGGCCCGCGCCTTCGTATCCAGATTGGCGCGACCCGCCACGAGCCAGGAGCGAATCTGGCTGACCCCGACGGGTCCGTATTCTTTGCCGTCGCCTCCGATGATGGTGAACATCCGGCCAATCCACACCGCGGCGCGCGGTGCGTCAATCGTGGCGGCTGCACGGGTCTGGGGGCGAGGTTGGCGGCACGCGGCTCCCACGTCCGATTCGGCCAAAAAAAACCGGACGAGCCAAGGCTCGCCCGGTGGCGTGAGACAAGGAACTCGTTACGGGACTTCGTAAACTTCGACCAGCGCTTCGCCGGTGGCGGTGCCGGCGCCGCTGAGGTGGATCGTGTAGGCGCCCGGATCGAGGAGGCTGAGCGTGGCCGCATCGCGGCTGCCGGGTTCGAGGGCGAAAGCGCCCACGTAACTCGAAGCCTGGACGAGCTCACCGAGGAAGTCTGCCTGGCCCCAGTTATCGTTGCCGAGCACAGCGCGCTGCGCCGAATCGAAAATCTGGAGACGCGGATCGGCGAGGGTGCCGGTGACGCCGAAGGCCGCGAGTTGCGGGCCGACGCCGCGGACGAGGAGCGTGCGCTGACCGTCGCCGCCGATCACGAGGCCGAGGATGAGCGTGGAGTCGCCGGTGCCGGCGTTGCCGCGGACGGAGACGTTGACGAGGCGGCTCGTGCTGGTGGCGACCGTGTCGGCATCGTAAACTTCGATCAAGACGACGCCGCTGCCATTGCTGACGCCGGTGACGACGGCGGTGTAGCTCTCGCCCGCGGCCAGGTTGGTGACGATGGCGGCATCGCGGCTGCCGGCGGTGAGACCGAAGGCGCCGACGCTGGTGAACGCGCTGGCCGTGGCGGCGGTGCCGTCCCAGTTGTCGTTCTCCGCGATCTTGGTGGAGCCGCGGAAGAGCTCGAGCTTCGGATCGGCCATCGTGCCGCCGACGTTGAACTGGTTGAGGCCGGGGCCTACGGCGCGGACGATCACGCGCTTGGTGCCAATGCCTTGGACGAAGAAGCCGGGGATGATGTTCTGGCCGGCGGCGACGCTGGCGCGGACGGAGATGTTGGCGGGGCGCGAGGCGGTCGGCGAGAGCGTCACGGCGCCGGCGCTGCTGGTGACGGTGCCGGCGGAATTGGTGATGCGCACGGTGTAGTTGCCGGCATCGGAAGCGTTGGCGTTTTGGCGGAGGAGGATCGCGCCGGTCTCGCCGGCGAGGGTGGCGCCGTTGCGGAACCACTGGAACGCGTTGCCGGTGCCGGAAGCGTTGGTGGCCATCGTGAAGGTGCCGCCGGGCGTGACGGTCTTGCTCAGCGGATTCAGCGCGATGACGGGGGCGCCGACGCTCGTGATGGTGACGGTGCCGGCGGTGAGGCGGGCGGTGCCGAGGGCGTTGGTGACATCGACGCTGTAGGTGCCGGCGTTGGACGCGCCGACGCTCTCGACGATGTAGGGATTGGCCGTGGCGCCCGCGATCGCGACGTTGTTTAAGAACCACTGATACGAGAAGGTGCCGCCGCCGGTGACGGCGATCGGGCACACCAGGCGACCGCCCGCGGCGAGCGTGCCGGCGCCGGCCGTGAAGCCCGGGGCGGTGGCGGGACGAGCGGTGGCAACGGCATTGCCGGTGAGGACACCGGTGCCGGCGAAGGAGTAACTGCCGCTCCACGAGCCCCACGAGGAGGTGGTGACGCCGTTGCGGGTCGAGGCGGGGTAGCTGGCCTGGCCGGGAAGAATCGTGACGGTGACGATCTTGGTCTGGCCAACGGAGACGACGCCGGCGTGCACCGCTGCGCGGGCGACGGACGAGTCGTCGGTGTAGGCGTCAGTGCCCCAAACCGAGCCGCTGGTGGCGCCGGTGACGGTGAACTCGAAAGTCTGGCCGACGCGATTGCGGTAGCCGACGAAGTTACCGGGAGAGACGGTGGCAGCGGCCGTGGTCGTCGTGGTGGTGGTGCGCGGGGCGTCGATGCGATAGGTCGCGATCAGGCGGCCGCTGACGAGGATCTGACCGGTGGCGGTCAGGCGGCCATTTTCGATGCGACCGGTGGTGTAGCCGAAGACGATGTTGGAGCCGGTGGCGTCGAAGGTGACGTTGCCGCTGGCGTCAACGCGACCGGTGATCGTGCCGCCTTGCGCGCTGAGAACGCCGCCGGGCGTCACGCTCGCGACGAAGTCACCGAACGGGGAGGCCGCGGTCGGTCCGGGGACGCCGGAGAATTGCTGGCCGCTGTAGGTGCCGGCGACGGCGCCGATGTTCGGCGCGGCGATGACGACCGCGGGTGTCACGGGAGTGGTCGTGCCACTGAGAGTGAAGGTGCCGCTGTTGGCGCGACGAGCGTCGTTGACATCGCTGACCGTGAAGCGGCCGACGCCGTTGATGTGGCTCAGGGATATGTTCACGGCGTAGCCGAGGGACGAGTTCGACCACGAACCGGTGGTGCGCAGCGTGGTGAGACGGACGCCGCCGTCGGCGAGCGCGCTGGTGGCGGTGTAGCCGCCGTCGAGCCACGTCCAACCCTGGGCAGTGCGCTGGTAGAGGCTGCCGGACTGAAGCGTGAGGTTGTAGGCATTCGGACCGTCTTCGAGCGTGTTGGTCGGGCTCGTGATGGTGAACGCGAGCGTGCGACCGATGAGATTGGCCGGGAGAAGATCGTCGTTGGCGATCGTGCCGGTGGCGCTGCCCGTGACGGTGACCGTGACGATGGTGGTGACGCTGTTGCCGGACGCGTTGGCGGCGGCGACGCCAAAGGTGAAGGTGCCGGCGGCGTTGAACGTGTGGGTGACGCGACCGGTGCGGGGATCCAGGGTGACGCCGGTGTTGCCGCCGAACTGAGCATAGGCGGTGGGGGAGCCGGTGGCGGTGATCTGATAGGTGAAGGGCTGGCCGACGGTGGCGGTGGCGGTGGCTGCGCTCGTCACGCTGGGCACGCCGCCGGTGCCGGCGCTGGCCGTCACGGTGACGGTGGTGACGGTGCTGCTGCCCGCGGCGTTGGTGGCGGTGAACGAAAAGTTCGTCGTGCCGGCGGTGTTGAATGTGCCCGTGACGAGACCGGTCGTGGGGTTGATGGCCACGGGGGAGCTGCCGCCGGCGTTGGTGAAAGATGTCGCGGCCGGGTTGGTCGTGATCTGGAAACTGAAGGGAGAGCCGACGGTGGCCGTGGTCGTGGTGGCGCTGGTGACGACGGGCGCGCTGCCCGAGCCACCGGTGCCACCCGTGGAGAAGACCACGACGCCGTTTTTATTGGCGCCGGTGGTATACATCTCGAACTGGGAGCGAAGATCGTTGCCGGTGGGGAGGATCACCACCTCGACGGTGCTGTTGTTGAGGATGTAGCCGTTGAGCTTGATCACGGTGCCGATGGAATCCGTCGTCACCGTGTAAGTGCCGGAGCGGAAGGCGGCGTTACCGTCGGAGAGCGGCATGGTGTAGGTGGCGTTGGTGCCGAACACGATGGAGAAGGTGCCGCTGGTCTCGAACGGGGCGTTGCCGCCAACGATCGTGAATGTGAGCGTCTTGCCGGGAAGATTGGCGGCCGCGAGCGAGGCGGTGGTGAGTGCTTGGGCCCGGGGTTGGGCGAAGACACCGAGCACCGCGAGGGCGATATACGCCAGTGGGCGAAGGAAGGAAGTGAAGCGAGTTTTGTTCATGCGAGAGAGGCCCTATTCTATCTGGAGATCGCCAGTTCAGCCATACGCGTGTCTGCGTAAGGCGCGGACGGGCGCGCGTCGTTCACCGCGTTGGGGTGGGGCGCAGAATCTCGCCGGCGCGCACAATGAGCGTGGCGCGGTTTTCGAAACCCAAACGCTCGAGGATGCGCTCCATGTGCTTGTCGATCGTGCGTGGGCTAGTCGCGAGGATGACGGCGATCTCGGGATTCGTTTTTCCCTGCGCGACCCAATACGCGACCTCGGCCTGGCGCGGCGTGAGGCCGAGCGCGCAAAGCGCGGCGGGGCCGGGTGGAGCGTGTTCTTCCTCGAGGGCGAACATCACGGTGTCGTCGCGGCCCGGCTCGGTGAAACGGCGCACGTTCAACGCCGCACCCTCGTGGGTGAATCGACTGCTCGTGGCGAGCGCCGCAGGGGCGACGGAAAACTTGGCCAGCAGGTCATGCGCCAGCCGGGTGGCGAAGAGCAGCTCGCCCGCGCGACTGAGCACGACGACGGCGCGGTCGAGTGACGCGGCGAGCTGGTGCTCGGCATCGATCCGGAGTGCGACCTCGTCTTTGAGTTGGGCATTCTGGGCCTCGAGCGCGCGGCGTGCGGCGACGAGGTCGAGTTGCACGCGGGCTCGCGCCACGAGCTCCGGCACGTGCACGGGTTTCGTCACGTAGTCGACCGCTCCGAGGGCGAAGGCGCGGACCTTCTGATCCGGCGCATCGATCGCGGTGAGAAAAATCACGGGTAGCGCGCACCAGCGAGGTTCGGCTCGCAGCGCGGCGCAAACGGCGAAGCCGTCCTCGCCCGGCATGACGACGTCGAGCAGGACGAGGTCGGGCGTGGTGCGGGCGAGGACCTGGCGGGCAGCGGCTCCGCTCTCGGCCAGCAGCACGCGCACGCCTTGTTGCCGGAGGGCGTCACAGACTACGCCGAGGCTGGCCGGCGTATCGTCGACAACGAGAAGGGTGGGAACGGTCATGCGTTTTCCAGGAGCTGGCGTAGACGTGAAAGCTGAAATCCTGCCGCAGCCTCATCGAGTGACCGCCACGTCATCTCCGCTGCCGGGTCCAGGGCGCGGCCTTCCGAAATCAACCGCCGCACCTCCGCAATATCGCCCAGCGCCAGCGCATCGCCCAACGCAGCGCGCCGCTCTTCCGGTATCCGAATCCCGGTGACATTGTAACCTATTGGGTTACATTGGGCGTCGGTTCCAGAGTGAGACGCGGGCACATTGTAACCTATTAGGTTACAGTCTACGGGGGGAGTTGGGTGCCATTTCAGGGCGAGGAGGAGGCCGATTTTTTCGATGAGGTCGGCGGTGCGGAAGGGTTTGGGCAGGAAATCGTCGCAGCCGGCGGCGCGGCCGTCGGCGGGGTCGAAGGTGAGGACCGACGCGGAGGTGAGGAGCACGCGCAGCGGGCGCTGGCCGGCAAGTGTCCGGAGGCGCCGGGTAAGTTCCAGCCCGTCGATGCCTTCCATGCGCACATCGAGGATCGCGAGGTCGGGCCAGGGCGCGCGGCCGTCGGTGAGCAGCACCGTGAGGGCCGACGCGCCGTCTTCGTGGGCGTGGCAGATGAAGCCCAGCGGCTGGAGGAGATCTACGAGCAGGCTGCGGTTGACCGGATGGTCGTCGACGATGAGCACGTGGCGCGGGGGGCCTTCGTAGCCGGTGACGTGGAACGAAGGGGTGGGCGCAGTGAGCGCGGCCACGGCGACGGGCAACGAGAGTGAAAAGGAAAACGTGCTGCCCGTGCCGACCGTGGGGGCGAGCGTGAGCGTGCCACCCATGCGTTCGACGAGGGCGCGACTGATCGCGAGGCCGAGGCCGGTCCCGGGGACGTTGCCCCGGGTGGCGTGCGCCTGCTCGAACGGTTGAAAGAGTTTGGCTTGGTCGGCGGCCGCGATGCCGGGGCCCGTGTCGGTGATCGAAAAAACAAACTGCGAGTGGGAAGCCGAGAGTGGAAAACTGGATACGGCGACCCGCAGTTTTACGCTCCCACGTGCCGTGAACTTGATCGCGTTGCCGACGAGGTTGTCGAGGACCTGGCGGAGCTTCTGGGCATCACCCTCAACCCACGCGGGTAAATCGGCCGCGGCGTCCAACGTGAAGGCGAGGCGCTTCGCTGCCGCCGCCGGGGCGTGCGCCGCCGCGATGTCGCGGAGCAGATCGTCCAGCGCCAGCGGAGCGAGGCGCAATTCGAGTTTGCCCGCCTCGATTTTCGCCAGATCGAGCACGTCGTTGATCATGCGCAGCAAGTGCTCGCCGCTCGAGCGCACGATGCGGAGTCGCTCCTGCTGATCGGGCAGCAGACGCACGTCCCCCTGCAGCACTTGGGCGTAACCGATCACGCCGTTGAGGGGCGTGCGCAGTTCGTGGCTCATCGAGGCGAGGAAGGCGCTCTTCGCGCGATTGGCGTCCAGCGCCTGGTCGCGGGCGGCGGCGAGCTCGGTGGTGCGGGTCGCGACGAGCGCTTCGAGGCGGCGCTGCTCGCGTCGTGCGTGGCCCAGTCGCCAACGGACGAAGCCGACCATGCTGCCGATCGCGGCGAGAATGTATCCCGTGTAGGCGGCGGGCGAACGGTGCCACGGCGGCGTGACGGAGAACGTGTAGTGCGCGACGGGGCCGGTGACGCCGCTGGCGTCGCGCGCCCGCACTTCGAAGCGGAAGGGGCCGCCGGAGAGGTTGGTGAACACGGCGACGGCGCCTTCGGCCACCGACCAGGTCGGTTGGTAGCCGACGAGACGGCTCTCGTAAACGACGCGGCCGTTGGCGGCGGCGGGGCTGGCCATTTGCAGGCGCAGTGGCTCCCGGCTGAACGCGAGTCGCGTGGGCGTGGTGCCGGCGGCCCAATGCTGCGTCCCTTGCGCAACCTCGGTGATCAACGCGGTCGGCGGCGTCGGCGGAGGCGACGGTCGACTGAGGTCGTAGCGGATGGTGTTGCGCGTGCCCGAAAGCCACAGGAGCTCGCGGCCGGCGCTCGCATCGTAAGCGATCACCCGGGAGCCGCCGTAGCCGAGCGTTTCTGCGATGGCGGGCGGAAACGGCGTCCATTGCGGCGTCGCGCCGCGCAGGTCGAGGCAGCCGGGCTGAAAGCCGCCGCCAGGCAGTGAGATTTGGAACCAGAAGCGCCCCTTTTGATCGGTGATACCGGGCAGATTGTTCACGCCGGCGAAAATCTGGGCCGTGAAACCGGGATGCGGTTCGAGGCGATCGGTCGCGCGATTCAGCAGGTAAACTCCCCGCTGCGTGCAGACGAGCATGTCCGCGCCCGCGCGTATCGTCTTCACCCATACTCCGCCCGCAGGAAGCCCGCGCGACGCGTCGAAACGCGTGAGCGTGGCGTGTGACCAGTCGCCGTCCGTCGGTGGCTGCACCCGCAGCGCATAGCCCGCCACCGTGCCGACCCAGAGGGTGCCGTCCGCGGCGAGCTCGATATTAGTGACTTCGGCATCGAAAGCCGGGACGCGGCCCAGCGGTGTGACCGCGAAGTCGGGAGCAACCCGCACTACCTCCAAGCCGCGAATCAGGCCGAGCGCGATCCGGTCGGGCGGCAGGAGGAGAAGGTCCTCGATCTGTCCGTTCGACTTGTAGAGCGGTTGCGGCGTCGGTCGGAGGCGGAGCAGGCCTTGCTCGTTGCCCGTGAGCACCGCGTCTTGGAATTCCACGAGGTTCCCGATGCGAGCGGGTGTTCCGGGCACCGATTGCATGCGCGCGTGGTCGCGCCCATCGGCGGCCGGACGTAGTGCGAACGCGCCGACATCGCTGAACTGGAAAAGAGTGCCCTGCGCCGTCGGAAGCGGTTCGCCGCCGATGCCGGCGGGCCGGCCGTTGCGTTGATCGAATACGCCCCAGCTCGTGTGCGGATCGAAATGCGAGAGGCCGTTGGCGGTTTCGATCCAGAGCGTGCCGTCGCGCGCGAGTGTCAGCCCGTAGGTGGAGGTTTGCGCCAGGCCCGTCTCGCGGGTGAGATGCAGCAAGGGCGAGCCGTCCGGCGCGACCATGAGCAGGCCTTCGCCACCGGTGGAAAGCACGAGACGGCCGTCGGGCAGGCGCACGCCATTGCGGAGCCCGACGGGCTGGAGCAGTTGCGTTGCCGCCGGCCAATCGGTCAGTTGGGAGCTTCCGGCGGCGAGGCGGTAAATCTTTCCGCTGTCGCCCCCGATGATGAGGTCGCCGGTGCCGTCCGGGAGGACGGTGAGGCGGCGGGCCTCGTTCAGGCGGGTGTCGCGCACGCGCGGGACCCAAGCGCGGTCGTGCCGCAGCAGGAGGGTGTCGCCGACATGGCAGAAAAGCTGGCCGCCGGCCGGGCGCAGCGCAGGGCGTTGGTCGGGAAACGGTGACGCGTGAAACGCGCCATCGGCCCACTCGAGCACTGCGCCATCGATCGCGAAATAAACCACGGCTCCCTGGCTCGCCGTGCTCCACACCGTGGAAAAAGTCGCGTGCGGCGGCGGCAGCTTTTCGGCCAGTGAAACGAAGCGGAGGAGGCCGCTTTGGGGTGCCGGCTCGAGCCGGCCGAGCACGCCGTTGCCGCCGACGTAAACCAGGCCGTCGGATCCGACGGTGAGCGCGCGTATCCAGGCACCGGGCACGGGGAATTTCCGCCAGCGCTCGCCGTCGAAGGAGAGGACGTTGCCAAATGTGCCGAAGTAGAGCACGCCATCCGGCGCTTGCGTGGAGGCAAAGATCTGCGCGTGCGCCTGATAAACGTCGGGCAGATAATTCTGCACCACCGGCAGGCCGGCGACGGGATCGAACGCGACCGAGTCGGCGGCTGCGACCCGCAGTCCGCCTGCAGTCAACGCGGCCGCCCCTAACCCCGCGATAAGGAGGACGCCGCTGAGCGAGGAGCAGGAAGCTGGCACTGGCCGACGAGATGAACCGGCGCGGGATTGGTCAATGCTGGGTGCCACCCTTGCATCTGATTGCGTATGGGCGCGGGTGGCGGGCATTCCGCGGTTACGGCTGTCTGTAGACGGTGCCGCCCTTCATCACGAAGCTCACCTTCGAGACGAGTTTGATGTCGGCGAGGACATCGCCCGGGACGGCGACGAGGTCGGCAAATTTGCCGGGCTCGATCGAGCCGAGCTCTTTCTCGGCGCCGATGAGTTTTGCCGCCTCGATCGTCGCGCTCTTGAACGCGGCCATCGGCGGCATGCCGGCCTCGACCATGAAGACGAATTCCTGGGCGTTGTCGCCGTGCGGCGCCACGCCTTGGTCGGTGCCGAAGGCGATTTTCACGCCGGCGGCGTAAGCCCGTTGAAATGTCGCCTGGATCAGCGGCCCGATGGTGGCCGCCTTTACGCGGACGATCGCGGGAAAGTAGCCCTCGGTCTTCGACTTCTCGGCGACGAAGCGGCCGGCGCTGATCGTCGGGACGTAGTAGGTGCCGCGCTCTTTCATCAACGCGATGACTTCATCGCCCATGTAGGTGCCGTGTTCGATCGACGCCACGCCGGCGAGGACGGCGCGTTTCATGCCTTCGTTGCCATGCGCGTGAGCCATGACCTTAAGGCCGTAATCGCGCGCGGTCTCGACGACGGTTTTGATTTCATCGACGGTGAAGAGCGGGGCGTCGCCGCTCTTCGCGAGCGAGAGCACGCCGCCGGTCGCGGCGATCTTGATCACATCGGCGCCGTCCTTGTAACGCTGGCGCACGACGCGGCGGATGTCGTCGGGGCCGTTGGCGATGTTGGTTTGCTTGGACGCGAGCGCTTCCTGGAGTAGATCGTTGTAGCCGTTGGTGCCATCGCCGTGTCCGCCGGTGGTGGCGACGCCGCCGGCCGCATAGATGCGCGGGCTTTCGATCCAGCCGGCGGCGGCGGCCTTGCGGAAGGACAGATTCAAGCCGTGGGCCGAGCCCGCGTCCCGGACGGTCGTGAAGCCAGCGAGCAGGGTTTTCTTCGCGTAGCCCGTCGCACGCAGCGCGTAGTCGGCGGGATTCATGTAGAAACCGTCGGTGTAACGCTGGGGCGACTGTTCGGACGAGATGTGCACATGGCAGTCGATCCAGCCGGGCGTGACGGTGGCGGATTTCAGATCGATCACCTGGTCGTTCGCGGCGGGCTCGAGGTAGCCGGCTTGCACGCCCACGATCTTCTCGCCGTCGACGATCACGGTCATCGTCGTGCGCGGCGCGTCGCCGAGGCCGTCGATCAACGTGCCGCAATGCAGGAGCGTGCGCGCGGATGCGAGCGCGCCGGTGAGCGTGAGCAGGAGGGCGGCGAGTTGCGGGGTGCGGCGGGAAAACATGGCCGCGAGTGAGGCGGGGCGGTTCGCGTGCGGCAATGGCGAAGGTGGGACCGTAGCCGTCGCCGCACGCTCGGGAGGAGGCGACCGGGGACGGTCGCGGTCCCAGGAGTGCTCTCAATCCGCCCCGCCATGTTTCATCCGCATGATCATGCGCCCTTGCTTATGCAGTTTTTTCCAGGCGGCTTTGTTTTCCCGATCGAGCCGTGGATCGGCTTTGCGCGCGGCATAAGCCTGCTCGCGCTGGAGTTTTTGAAAACTCTGCCAGCGCTGGCAATCGAGCGAGCCATCTTCGAGCGCAGCCTGAATCGCACAGCCGGGCTCGGCGCGATGCGAGCAGTCGCGGAAACTGCACCTTGTCGCGAGGGCGGCGACGTCGGCGAAGGCGGTGTCGAGGGCATCGTCGTTGACGTCCCAGAGCTGGAGTTCGCGCATGCCGGGCGTGTCGATCACGAGCACACCCGAGGGCGCGACGATCAACTCGCGATGGGTGGTGGTATGCCGGCCTTTGCCGACGGCGCCGCTGAGGGCGCGCGTGGTTTTACGTTCGGTGCCGAGGAGCCGGTTGATCAGCGTCGATTTGCCGACGCCGGAGGACCCGAGGAAAGCGAGCGTATGTCCCGGCACGAGCCAAGGCGCCAGGGCCGCGACGGCGTCCACGGTCAAGGCTACCGTGCGTTTCTCTGTCTCGATCGAGACAGAGAAACGCATGGCGGGATCGGAGGGGGCGAGGGCGGTGAGGGTGAGGATGGGGACGGCGGGGGCGATGGCGGCGACGGCGGCGCGCGCGGCGGCGGGGTCGGGGTGGAGATCGGCCTTGTTGAGGATGACGACGGGCTGGGCGCCGCTTTCCCAGGCGACGGCGAGGGTGCGTTCGATCCGGCGGAGGTTGAAGTTTTGATCGAGCGCGGTGACGAGCAGAACGGTGTCGACGTTGGCGGCGACGATTTGTTCGACGGCGGCGTTGCCTGCGGCGCGACGCGAGAATTTCGTGCGGCGCGGAAGGATGGCGTGGATATCGGCGTGGCTTTCGCCGGGCCGGAGGCGCACGGCGACCCAGTCGCCGACGGCGGGAAGATCGGCGCGGACGGTGGCGGCGTGGAGGAGTTTGCCGGTGCACTCGGCGGAGAGAGGGCCGGCGGGGGTGAGGAGCTCGTAGGCGTGCTTGTGCTCGAGCGCGACGCGCGCGGGCACACAGCCGGAAGCGATGTAGGGCTGGAAGGCGGACGCATAGGAGTCGGTCCAGCCGAGGGAGGAGAGGGACATGACGGAAGACGGGGAGACGGGGAGAAAGCGAGACACGGAGACGTGAAAAACGAAGGAGCTGGACGAACGCGCAGGTGCGCGGACAAACAAAAAGGCCGCCCGGGCGGGCGGCCTACGTCTCGTGCGAGATTCGCGTGCGCGTGCGTCAGCAGCGCACGGCAGGGCCAACCGGCGGGAGCGAGGTCTGCATATGGACAATCTCGGTCATCGTTTTGGGCGGTTGGTGGTTGAGGCGGGCGCCTCTCGCGAGGCGAACGGCGGAGAGCGAGGCAAATGGGAGCGGTGAAGTCAAACCGGTGGTAACCACTGATGGATTTCGCCAAGCGGTGAAATCTGGATCGGCCCTGCGGCTAATCGCCTCCGGATCAAAATAGGGTCTGCCAATGGCAGACATCGCGCCGGCCATGGGCCGGCCCGATTTTGTCGTGGAGGCGATTAGCCGGAACTCTTCCCGAAGTCTCGCCCGTTGGCGAAACGCATCAGTGGTTAGGTTGTTTGGGCCAGCACGCGCGCGAAGACGGCCGCGTCGACGTTCCCGCCCGTGAAGACCACGCCGATGCGCTGGCCCGCGACGGAGGCGCGCTCCCGCAGCACGGCGGCAAGACCGGCGCCGGCGGCGCCTTCGGCGACATTGTGCGTATCGGAAAAATAGGCACGCATGCCGGCTTCGACCTCGTCATCGCTGACGGCGACCATCCGCTCGACGCCGCGCAGGATGGCGGCGAGCGCGTCGGGGTTGGGCGTGGAACAGGCCAGCCCGTCGGCGATCCGCGTGGTGGCCGGGTGGGTGCGCAGTTCGCGGGCGGAGAAGGACAGCGCGATCCCGGGCGCGTTCTCGGGGACGACGCCAACGATCTTCGTCGCCAGCCCGAGGGCGTCGCGCGCGGCGAGCATGGCGCAGATGCCGGAACCCAGCCCGATCGGCACGTAGACGTGGTCGAGCGCGGGGGCGTGCTGGAGGAAGGCGAGGGCGGAGACGGCGTTGGCGAGGACGAGGTCGGCGTGAAACGACGGCACCGGGTGCAGCCCGCGCGCGGCGGCGAGGGCGCGCGAGTGTTCCAGTGCGGCCTGAAAGTCGTCGCCATGCTCAATCAACTCGGCGCCGAGGGCGCGCATCGCGCGGTTCTTCTCCACGCTGTTGCCGTGGGGCACGACGATGGTCGCGGTGAGTCCGTGACGGCGGGCAGCGAAGGCCACCGCCTGCCCGTGATTGCCGCGGGTGGCGGCGATGACGCCGCGCAAACCCGGCGAGCGTTCGACCAGTCGGGCGAGGTAGAGGAGCAGCCCGCGCATCTTGAAGGAGCCGAGCGCGGTGTGGTTCTCGTGCTTCACCCACAGCTCGCAACCGGTGCGCGCGTTGAGCAACGGCCAGGAATACTGCGGCGTCGGCGGCACGATCGCGTTGATGAACGGCGCGGTGGCTTCGATTTCGGCGCGCGGGGGCAGCGTTGACATGGTGGACGAGCGTGCGGGTGTCGGCGGGGCGTTCAAGCGGCGGCGCGCTGTGCCGGGAATATTGCAGGCCGGGTGCCCTCCCTGCGCGGATTCCCGGTCTCGCGCCACACCCGCGGAGGGGGCGCAAATCAGCTTTTGAGCGATCCCGGAAAATCGTTCTCTTTCCTGGTTCTCTTAATCGTTCTCTCCTCTGAAACCTCGGACGAAGGAGAACGAGAACGAGAACGAAGGAATGCCTTCCGCTCAAAAACAGATTTGCGCCCCCGCGGGGGTGAGGCATCCCGCCGACATCCCTTCACGCGCGATCCGCCCATACGCAGGTATGCGTATTCCCGGAGTGCGGGGTTTCGGGGCATGATGCGCGCGCTTCGGTATCCCGCTTCAACCTCCCCGTCCCATGAAAACTCGCTCGGTTTCTTCCGGCTGGCTCGTGCTTGGCCTGTTTGCTTCTTCGCTTTTCGCGGCGCCTGCGAAACAACTTTGGACCACCAAGCTTCCCGGCGAAGCCAAGTGGCATTCGCTTACGGGTCTGGGCACGCTGCTCGTCGGCACTCCGGATAGCATCGCCTCCTACGATCCCGAATCGGGCCAGCAACTATGGTTGCGCAACGAGTTCAAGAAGAGCTCGGCGTTCAACGCCCGCGAGATTCCGGGCACGCCGATCCTCATCTGTCATGCGGCCGATGGGTTTGCCGGGCTCACGAAAACCACGTTCTACGCGGTGGATTACCTCACGGGGAAAAACGTGTGGGAGACCCCGCAGATCCAGGGTCAGTATCTCGGCACCGTGGCAGTGGCGGAAAAGAACCTGGCCATCCTCGTCGTCAACGGCAACGGCGCCGACGGCAAGGACCCGGGCACCTGGCTCTACGCGCATGACCTCGTTGATGGTAAGCAGAAGTGGTCGCTGAACCTCGCCAAGATCGGCGCGATCAAGCTGCACATCGCGGACAATTCCGGGAAGTTCATTCCCACGACCGATCTCTCCGGCTACCACGATCCCCTGGTCGAGGGTGATGTCATTTATTTTCCCTACCTCGGCTGTCACGCGGTCGACGTGAATACCGGCGCGCTCAAGTGGGCCGCGGAGATGATCCAGGGCGGTTCCGAATTCAAGAAGTCGCACGCGCCGCTCCGCATCAAGGGCGACCGCATCTTCGGCTCCGCCGGGGGCAGCATCTACTCCCTCGACAAGGCCACGGGCGCTGTCGTCTGGAAAAGCGATCGGATCTCGTCGTATGCCGGCCTCTTGAAGGCGCGCGACAACGCGCTGGTCTCACAGCTCGAGTTTGTCGGTGACACGGTCTTCGCCCGTTACGGCGGATCGTTTTCGACCGGCCAGGCCGTGGTGCTGCGTGAACCGATCGGGGTCGTGGCGCTGAACGCCGCCGACGGCAAGGACCTCTACCATTTCGACAAGGCCAAGGAAGGCATCACCAACCTCGTGGTGCTGCCCGAGGCGAAGACGGTGGTGTTTGCCGACGGCGCGAATGTCTTTGGCATCGATTCCTCCGGCGCCGCGCCCGTCGAGGCGTTCAAGATGCCGATCGAGTTCAAGCGCAAGATGGGCGCAGGGGGCGTCGCGAAGATCGGGCTCGGCGCGCTCGGCGGCGTGTCCGGCCTGGTGAAGGCGACCATGTCGGCCAACAAGGCGCTGCTTGATCCGCCGGTGGCGGTAAACCTCGTCGGCAATCGGGTCGTCGTGCAGGGGAAGCAGCACCTGCTCAACTTCGATCCGGCGACGAAATCCTCGAACTGGTCGCTCTTCTACGCGGCGCCGAGCGAGGCGTTCGCGAATATCGCGATGTTCGCGGTCACCGCCGCGGCGGCGGTCGTCGGCAACGCGCAGGCGGCGGCCAGCGGCAGCTACCTCTCGAGCGGCTACAACAGCGGCGTGAACACGATTCACAGCAACCTCGACCGCTACAACAAATACACCGAGAAGGCCGCGGCGCGCGCGGGCGGATCGAAGGCTTCCGAGGCCTACACCTACATCCTGACGACGGTGGAAAAAGACATCGGCGTCGTGGGCGTGAACCTCGCCTCCGGCGAAACCGATCGCCAGGTCTTGCTGAAGGAAAAGGAGCCAAACTACCGCGTCGATGAGCCGATGAACCGCGTGTTCCACTTCAAGGGCAAGGACTCGATCATCGCTTATCAATTCTGATGGTGGCGCGTAAGAACCGTCACGAAAACGCGAATACATTCCGTTGCGACGAACGCACGCCAATGCATCCGGCCGTCGGCCCAGCCCGGCGGCCGGTTTTATTTTGGGGAGAAATTTCGATGTGGCGGGGCGGTTATCCTAACCGCCCTGGTGGGGCGTGCGGTAGCCGAACAAGGACGGTTGGGACAACCGTCCCTACCTCAGGGCAGCGCGATGGTGCGCGCTTTCGGATCCGGGTGCTGCCGGTAAAACAGCGCGGTGTGGCCGACAGCGCTGACGAAGACGCACCGGCCCTCGTCCGCGATCTTTGCGCAAAGCGCGGCACGTTCGTCGCGATCCGCGCCGAGAAAGCGGAGCTTCACGAGCTCGTGCGCACGCAGGAGTTTTTGCAGCTCGGCGAAAAATTCCGGCGTGAGGCCGCCGCGGCCGGCCTTGAGGGCGGCTTCGAGCGTCTGGCCGGCACTGCGCAGGTGCGACTTCTGCGCGCCGGTGAGAGGAAATTCATACATGGTGACCGCGGATTACGCGGATGGCGTCGATGGAGGACAGACAATAATCGCGGGCGCGCGGCGGAGGGCGCATCTCGGTTTCTTGCATCGGCCCGAGCGGAGGGGCGCTTTCCAAGCGCCCTTCCGCCGGCTAGCTTGACGGTGGCGGCCGGGGCGACCGGGTGTAATTGAAAGTGAAGTCAGTGCCCCCGGCCACCGCCGCACCTTCCGGCCGCGACGGTTTGTCACTTATTAAGTGACAAACGAAGCCGCCCCCGCTGGGACAGAACGAGAGGTTTGTCACGTATTACGTGACAAACCTGCAGGGTGGGTCGGCCGCACCGACGTGGCCTTGGTTGGGCAAGTGACTTCACTTTCATTCCCATTGGGTCCGATACCCCGAAGCTCGCTTCGGCTTGGTTGGAGTGTGGCCGCGAGCGTGAGCGAGTGGTGGTCCGTCCGCTCGCTCACGCTCGCAGCTACGAAGAATTGGCGAA
>Ga0163144_10002527_pt1 | contig 42130 bp, 46 predicted proteins | sample OliLak19BULKMAT1_FD_123175 | JGI IMG/M metagenome (GOLD analysis project Ga0163144, IMG submission 123175) | Freshwater microbial mat bacterial communities from Lake Vanda, McMurdo Dry Valleys, Antarctica - Oligotrophic Lake LV.19.BULKMAT1 | ecosystem: Environmental > Aquatic > Freshwater >...
ATCTTCGACGGCATCGGCGTGCCGAAGGATCAGGTGGAGAACGTCAAGCAGGGATTCGCCGCCCAAGTACCGCTCGGACGCATGGGCCAGCCCGAAGAGATCGCGGCCGTCGCCCTATTCCTCGCCTCCGACGACAGCAGCTTCGTAACCGGCATCGACCTTTCCGTCGACGGCGGGATGGCGCAGGTCTGAGAGGCGGTTGTCCACATGTGCGGCACGCCGTAGATGATGTCTCTTGCACCTTCGCAACAAGATAATCTTGCGGAGCGGCGGCAAGCCGCGGGCTTGTGGCATACGGGTTCGGCCTTCATGCACTCCCGCTGCCGCTCCGCTTCCCAGAACTTGGCGCCGTCGCGGCGCGTCGCATAAGAGCCAGCGCGACCGCGGCGACCAAAAGTCCGGCAGCCCAGGTGACAGCTTACTTTGCCATCAAGGTCAAGTCGCCGACGAGGGCGACGCGGAAGCCGTTGGCGAAAAAGATGCCGCTGTTCTTTGTTTCAACCCAGCGCTTGGCGGAGCGGGCCGGCCAGGGATCCTGTCGGAATTGGCCGCCGCGCGTGATCCCTTCGCCGGACGGCAGATCCTGGCATTTCTCGCGGACGTTGCCGTGCATATCGAATAGCCCGAACGGATTGGGCTCCTTGCCACCGACGGAACGAATCCGCCGAGCGGTGTTCTTGGCCGTCCATTCCGTGTCCTCCAGCGACTTCGGATCGTCCCCCACATACCACAGCGTCGTCGTTCCCGCCCGGCAAGCGTACTCCCACTCGATCTCCGTCGGCAGCCGATAGGCGCGGCCCTCTTTCTTACTCAACCATTGGCAGAAAGCGTCGGCATCCGCCTTGCTTGCCTGCACGACCGGGTGATCCTCCGCCGCGGCAAAAAGCGGGTGCTGCCAGGTCCATTGGGGATCGTACGCAATCTTGGAGTCATCCGTCAGCATCGAACCGCCCTTGCCATTGCGCTCGGCATCGGTCCGGTATCCCGCCTCCTTCACGAACTGACGGAACTGGCCAACGGTCGTTTCCGTGGCGCTCAGATAAAAGCTTTCTTGAATCTTTGCCGCCCGTTGCGGCACTTCCGCTTCGACGATCCGTTTGGATCTTTCGGGAGTGTTTACCAGCACGGCCTTCAGGTCCGCCGCCGACGTTCCCATCATGAATTCGCCCGGCGGAATGAGCCGTAGCTTTAGACCGATGGTATTGGTGATCTCAGGCTTGACGCCGAGATGCTTGGCCCAGGCGTTTTGGTGTTCCTTGGCTTGCGTGGCGTCGAAGGGGGCGACGCGGGGCCACGGTCATGAGCGCATCGGCCTGTTTGCGCCACTCTCGGTACTCCTTGGTCTTCTTCCATTTCTCGTAGGCTTCGCCGGGGCCGACAAGATCCACGTCCGCGCCGAGGTCCTTGCCCATGGGGCCGGCGCCCTTACCGGGGCTGCCGGGAGCGAGGCGGAATTCGCCGACAGCGATTCCGGCCGAGTCGGCAAAGGTTCTAGCGAGGACGTCGCCGCCCACGAAGGCAGGCGTGCCCACCAGCGACCCTGGAACTTAAACTGAGAGGATAGTTTGCCCAGATCGTATTGCGGCGCAGGGACACGGAGGCGCCATCGAGTTTGTCGATTGTCTCTGGAATCAGGTGCAAGCCAAACGAATGCCATTTTCCGACCACCAGGTTGTTTTCCAGCACGATGCGAGACGACAGGACGAATGGTTGCGTCTCGGTGGGCGTCGGCGGCAGTTCCTTGATCTCGAACTTCCTGAAGTACACCTGAGTCTGTGGAGAGTAATGCTGTAAAACGATGTTCCCTGTCGCTCGTCGGTCGGGGCGAACCTCGGTGTAGGAGGCCGTTTCCTTACCGTTTACCAAGAGCCGAATCTGCTTTCCCCGGGCGATAATCTCGTAGGTAAACCAGGTCTCGGGCGGCACGACGATGTCGTTGACTTGGACAAGCCCGTAGAGGGAGCCGGTTTTATGATCTTGACTTGGGTTGTTGGTAATCTGTGCCTCATAGTCACCGATGACAACGACCGGATTGCCCGCCCTGAAATAGATGCCGCTGTTTCCGTCGGCGTTGACCTTCACTTGCGCCCGCAAGTGGAAGTTGCCGAAGTCGTCGCGGTTGGTGTATAGGTAGCTCATGGGTCCGGTGCAGGTGATGGCGCCATCGACCACACTCCAGTTGCCGGCTCCGGCTCCGTCGCTGGTCCATCCTGCTAAATCCTTGCCGTTGAAGATTTGCACCCAGCCATCGTTTTTAGGGGCGAGCCCAACCACCTTTGCATTACTGTCCTTTTTTATCGGCCCAGGTGACTTGGGATCGGGCGAATCGGGAGTCTCCCAGGCAAGCCAGCCGAACATGACTGCCGTGACGAGTAGAATTGGCAGGGCGACGATCGCGAGCATAATTGCCGCCATGGGCGCCCAGCGCCGCAGAGGTTTCGTTGCGAGTGCTGGCGTGGCTTGCTTGCCCGGAGACGCCGCTGGCATGGTCTCCTTCTTACCCGGCCGGTCGCTAGGCTTGGTTCGTCTTCGCGCTTCCGCTCCCCCCTTCGATTGCACCTCCGCCAGACGTTCACCCAGTAATTTCGCGACTTCCTTCGCGCTGCTGAAGCGGTCGTCAGCCCTTTTTTCTTGCAGTTTCGAGACGATCTTGCTGAGCCAGCCGGGAATTTCGCTGTTAATCTCTCGGATCGGTGTCGGCGTTTCCTCGCAAACTCGCTTGAGCACCGCCATCGTCGAATTGGCGCGGAACGGCGCTCGGCCGGTACACATCACGAAGAGCACACTCCCCAGGCTGAAGAGGTCCGCGCGGTGGTCGAGCTTTTCGCCCATCGCCTGCTCAGGCGCCATGTACATCGGCGTGACGGCGATGACGCCGGATTGGGTGATGCTGGCGTCGTCGGCGAGGCGGGCCAGGCCGAAGTCGGTGATCTTGACGCGCTGCACGCCGTTTTCCAAGAGGATGTTCGCGGGCTTGATGTCGCGATGAATCAATCCCTGCTTGTGCGCGGCCGCCAGTCCGTCGGCGATTTGCAGGCCGATGCGGAGAATCTCCTTGAGTTCCAGCGGGCCTTCGCTCTTGAGGCGATCTTCGAGGGAGATGCCGTCGATCAATTCCATCACGAGGTAAGGCGGATTGGCTTTGTCCTCGACGTTGTAGATGGCGACGATGTGATCGTTCTTGACCGCGGCGGCAGCCTGGGCCTCGCGGATGAAGCGTTTGCGGGCAGTGCCGCTCGCGGCGATCGCCGGAGCCAACACTTTAACGGCCACGACGCGGTGCAATTTCTCGTCAAATGCCTTGAAGACGGTGCCGAAGCCGCCCTTGCCGATGATGCTGAGGATTTCATAGTGGCCCAAACGGCCGAGATGTTCCGGCTTCTTGGACGGGGCAAGAAACGCCAAGCTTTCGTCAAGATCGCTGGCGCTCGGCTCGGCCTGCGTTTCGTCGCCCCTGGAATTCTTTTTGACCAGCGCCATCAAGTCGCGCAGGGCGGCTTCCTGGGTGACGGAGTCTTTGCCGGCCGCGGCAAGCCCCTCGACGGATGGACTGCTCAGCCAGCCGTCCAGCGTGTTCTGACACGACGGACAGGTTTCAATGTGCTGGGTCAGCGACGCTTGATCGCCGACGGATATCTCGCCGGACAATAACCCTCTCAGGTTTTCGGGAGTCGGGCAGTTCTGGATTTGTTGCGTATCCATAAGAGAATTTCTTGAATGCGTTAAGAAGTCAAAGATCCCAACCCAGACCATCCGCCTCGCGCAACACTGCCTTCAGACGAGACAGTACGCGGCTTTTGGCCATGTAAACGGCGGCAACGCTGAGGCTGAGTTCGCGCGCCACCTCGGTCGCGTTTGCCCCGTCGATACTCGTTCGCGCAAACGCCTGCCAGGTCGCCGGGGCAACGGTCGGCCGAACCTGATCGGCGGCCCATTCGAACAGACGCCGGCGGTAATCATTCTCCCATGCGCTATCCTCGTCAGGAGCGGGCTGCATGTCGAGCCTCGCGTCCTCCCGCGGCAACTGCGGCCGGCACACCCAACTCCGCCAGCGATTGCGCACCACGGTGAACAACCAGCCGCGAAACGTGCCGCGCTCGGGATCGTAGTCGAGCCGGCGAATTCCTTGGCTGACGCGTGTCAACACGTCCTGCGTCAAATCGGCGACATCCGCGTCTTGGATGCCATGTCGGCGGAAGAAGCCGTAGACCAACGGCGCATACAGATCGACGAAAAGATTCCACGCCGATGCGTCCTCGGGATCGCGTATGCGAACGAGCAAGCTGGCACGAGTTCCCGGGGTTTCGGGCATGGGACGGCCCCTAAAGCAAAGTACCCGCGGAAACCAGCGTTTCTAACGCCGAAGTGAATTTTTCTTTATTTTACGAAGCGAGAAACTGATCGCCTCCATCCTCCTGGTGAAGCGGAATGGGAATCGGCCGGCAAGCCAAGACTGCGTCACGGCTTCTTATCCCCTTTAACCCGCTCGAAAATAAACACGACATTCTTCGTGCCCTTCGTCTCGAAGCTCGTCGGCCGCTCGCTTTCCGTGGCGCCGGGGGCCGTCATGCAGACGGTCCATTTGTCGTTTTCCATTTTGTAGATGCCGAACTGCTTCTTGCCCTTGGAGGGACCGGTCTCGTGGACGTTGTCAATCGTCTTGGGGTTCTTCTTGGCATCGACCGTCACCTTGGCTTGATACTCGGACTTGGGCATCTTGCCGATCGCCTTGCCGTCGGCCATGACGATGAACTTAAAGTCGAGCACCGCTTCCTTGGGCAACTTCATGCCGCCCGCTTCGATGCCGACGGCCTTCCACGTTCCCTTTAGCGCCTTGAGTTCTTTTCGAAGCGCATCCTCGCCGCCCGCGGTCAACAGGAGCGGAGTGGCCAACACGATCAGGACACAGATGATACGATGCATTTGGTATCCCTTTGCCAAATGTGGTCGCCTCCATCGTAACCGCCCCACCTACCGTTTGCCACCATAACAGAAAAACGAAGCGCCCATTCCCCATTCCCCGTTTCGCGCTCGCGTCATCCCTCGCCAACGCCACACCCTTCTCATCCCGGCAATCTTCCGCTTGCCGGTGCGGCCACGAGAGGATCTTCCGCGGCGTAGCGACCTCAACACCTTCAAGGCCTGGGAACGAAACATGAAGCCTGGGTTTACCAGGCATTTTCATCTTCAGGAGTTGCGCGCCAGCGCCTACTGGGATGAGTTGTGCCACCTGGCGCAACGGTACGGATATGAAGGTCTCCCGGAATGGCCCGAAGAAGAAAGGGACCAGCCGCTCCATGCCAGTGCCGAACTGGACGATCCGCCGCCCCCGCCGCGCCTCGTGGAGGAGAATTACCGAGGATTCAACGTCGTGGTTTGGGTGGACTTTTTCTACGGTCTGGAGCAGGCCGTCGGCCACATGGACCTGGAGACCACACCCTACTCGCGCTTCCAGGAACTCGCCGACCGGGGCATGTGCTTCCGCGGCAATTCACTGAAAGACGTCAAGGAGCATGTGGACCAGGAAATGAAGCGTCGCAAAGCCGCCCGATCAGGACGGGCATGACTTCTGCGCTGCTTCAAGGATTTCACCTTCGAGCGCTTCGCGCGACAAATCGCGCAGGACGCCGGGCGTTTCCAGCACGTCGACTTCTTGAAGATTGATCTTCCCTAGCGACTGCGGGATGCCGTAGTACCAGCCTTCGTACTCGACGATGTCGTACCCTTCGAGTGAACCGCGCGCGATGGGGCGCACGGCAAGCGGCGCTTCGATCGTCGAAAGCGACAGCGTGCGGCGGCCGGGTTCCGCGTTGTTGTCGTCTTGCTTCGCATCAAGGTGGTGGTTGGGTCGCCGGGAAATGCCGAGCAAGTGTTCGATCGTGGCGACCAGTTGGGGCAGGCTTTGGTCGGTCATCACGCCGGGCAGACGGCAAAGGTCGACATCGCCCCAAGGGATGGGGCAAGCGGGGGCGGGCGGGATCGGTCTGGGTTGGCGTAAGCCAAGAGCCTCCAGCACTTTTTTGACGACGGTCTTGGCCTTCTTGAAAAGGACGGCGCCGATCTCGCGCGGCGTGGAATCGAATCCCACTCGCCAGGGCAGAAAACCGAATCGGCGCAGTTGCTCGTTGACCAATTGCGGGCAGCTTGGGTCGAGATTTTGCGGAAGCCCATAGTACAGGCCGTCGAAGACAACGACGTTGTAGTTGCCGACGCTTTGGATCAACTCGGGCGTCGCCGCCTTGGTCTTAACGAAGAGCACGTTGCAGCGCTTGCGCATATCAAGCGTTCGCGGCGTTGCCCCTTGGCTGTCGGCGGGGCGTCCGCCGAGGGCCGCATTCAGAATCGAGGCTTCGATGCCGAGCAACTCTCCTTGATAGGAAACGACGGCCAGGTCGGTGCGGAAATAGTGCGTCTTGTCTTCCGGCAACGAACTGCCGGCCCGGAAAACGTAGGCGGCGGAGCGGGCGTCGGCATTGAACTCGAGTTCCCCGGTCGGCGCGGGTTTCTCCATGCCGCCGACGCCGGCGCTGAGCGAAACGGCCTCGGGCGTCGCTTCTTCGCTGGGCCCGGTGCGGACGCTATCGCGATTATGCTTGACGTCTTCGATGATGCGATTGGCCCAAGCGCCGACGTCGAAGCCGCGTTCATGCAGCGCCAGCACGATGCGCTCGAAACGGTGCTTGCGGACTTTTTCGTCGATGTAAGGCGCGGTGCTATACCACAGGCATGCGGGAATGGCGCGCGGGTGGTCGCGGTAAAGCTCTTCTTTGGAACCGCGAAAATGGATGTTGTGCTCGTCCGGTTCCATCCAGTAGACGCTGCCGGTGGAGAGGATGAGCGGGTTGATGTTGGCGAGGCGTCCGATGTAAGGCTTGTTTTGCAGGATCAATTCGATGCCTTCGTCGATATCCGCTTCGGTCTCGCCAGGCACGCCGATGACCCAATTGACCTCGGTGTAGATGCCGGCTTCCCAGCAGTCCTTGAGATTCTGCGATACGGTCGCGGTCGTGTAGCCCTTCTTTTGCAGACGGAGGGCGTTCTCGGAAAAGGCGTCGACGCCGAAGCGCAAGGCGACGAAGCCGGCCTCGCGCAGCTTTTGGAAGTAGGCCTTGTTGCATTTCTTGTGGACGCGCAATTGGCCCGTCAGCTTGATGCGCAGGCCGCGGCGGAGAATCTCGTCGCAGATGGCGACGAGCGCTTCCGGCTTGCCGTTGAGATCGCTTTCATTGAACATGAAAAGCCGGCAGCCGCGTTCGACGAGCCATTCCAATTCGTCGACGAATGACGCGGCGGAGCGGATGCGCCAGTAGAATCGTTCCGCGCAAAACGTGCAGCGCGACCAGCGGCAACCTCGGCTGGCGATGACCGGCGTGAGTTGATAACCGTTGTAATTGCGGTAGATGTCCAGATCGTACCATTCGTAACGCGGATGGTCGAGCAGGTCGAGATCGTGAACCATGGGTGCGGGCAGGAAGGGCAAGTCGGTGCGATCGAAACGCGACAGAACGCCCGGCGTGTTGGCGGGACGTTCCCCCTGGGCCAGGCGCTCCGCCAAAGGACCCACGGTCAGATCCGCTTCGCCGACGCACATGTAGTCCGCGGCTGGGAAGGCGCGCAGACCGATGTCCGGGCTGTAACACGAGAACCCGCCCACGAGAATGACGATCTCCGGGGCAACCGCTTTGACGCGCTCCACGACGGCCAGCGAGAATTTTTCGTTGCAGGCATGGATCGACAACCCCAGCACTTTCGGCCGGGCCGCGACGACCTTGTCGACGATCTCTTGCAATTCGGGTTCGAGATAGGCGAGCACTTCTTTGTCATTCCACAGGTCATAATGTTCCGCTTGCCAAGGATCGGTGGGCAATTCGCGTCCGCTCGGCAAGCGAACGATACCGCCTTCATCGAAGAGCCGGCGGATATGAAAGCGGTGATACATAAGGATATCGAGGTCGCAGGTTTGGAAACGAACCTGGACCTGCTTGAGCGCGTTGTGGACGTAACCCAGGCCGTTGGGCATTAGGCCCAGGTTGCGGGCCGGGCAATCGATGACGAGGATGTCGAGGTCGGATTGGAATTCGATATCGGGCACCTGCATCGGGTAGATCGTATCCCGCGCCCGAGGAACCCAGGCCCGCGCCGGCAAATCCGGCAACGCCAATTCCGGCAAGATGTCCAGGTCGATGATCCGCGCCGGACCTTGGAGCCAACCGCGCATGCGTTGCCGTGCGAAGGTTCGCGTTTCGCACAGGAAGATCGTCTGAATTTGTTCGGGCATCTCGTCCGCCAGGGCGATGGGGATGCCGTCCCAGTCCATGCGGCCATCGACGGGGATTCGCTCGACGACGACGCATTGGATATGTTCACGCAAACGGGGCGCGTGCTTCAGAAGGTAATGAAGCAGACGGCCGTCCCCGTCGAGAGCCACGGCAAGGTTCGGCGTGCCAAGCAAATGGTCGGCCAGCGCCTGGAGGCAGCGAAGGTCGGCCGGCCCGTCGTCGAAGGCCAGGCATTGATGGGCGCTGAACTGAATCCGCGTCGCGGGTAGCTGAACCGGTCTGCGTCGATTTTGCAGAACGGCGATCGCTTGAGCCAACTCCATGGGAAACTCCTTTTACCCAGGGGCCTATCTTTAGTGTGTGTCAGGTTCACACGGCCGTCGCGGCGAGTGCGCTCTGACCGGCTCGGTGTTGATCCATGGCGGTGAGTACGCTACGGGCGTTCCATTCGATGACCGCGTCCGCATAACCGCGAATCTCGTCGGTCACTTCGGTTTCGCCCCACGCGGGGAGGGCGAAGATCGGCTTCGCGTGTTTGCGGGCCATCTCGAGTTCAAACTCCAGCCATTTATGCGTGCCCGGCTCGCGCCAGATGCCGGCCAGAAACAGCACTGCATGCGCGGGAATGATCTGGGTTTCCAGTTGCAGGCGCACGACTTGGCCGCCCTTTTCCGTGCGCGGGTCCAGGGCCGGATCATACCAGGGCAGGCTGAAGTTGCGCCAGCCGCGCCGATTGTCGGCGTTGAGGAGGTCCACCATGCGCTTCCAATCCGGATGATAACGCCAGGCGTGGACGAGGAAGATGTCATAGGTGCATGCCTGAATCATGTGGCTGCTTTCTTCCGGCTCGTACCATTCTTTCTTGTTTTGACACTGTACAAGTTGCGCGAGATCGAAAACTCTAGCAAGTCTGGGCGGAACGGGTCAACGGGCAATTTCACCTCCTATGCTCTCGCTACGGCGAAAACGCAAAGCCGGATTGCCCCATTTTGCCCGGATTGCAATACTCAAACACACCTTTTTGTGCGTACTTCCAGCGAGAAGCGTCATGCCCCAACCTGAACTTGTCTTGCATCGGCAAAAACCAAATTGCCAGCTCAGCATCATCCTCTTGGATTGGAATGTGCGTGAGAGCTTTCATAGTCTGCGCTACTTGAACGAGCAGACCGTTGACCGCGATCAATATGAAGTCATATGGTTGGAGTTCTATGATCGTAAGCCTCCCAAACTCCAAGATATGGTGTTTCGCGACGGCAGCGATTCGCCGTTAGTCGACCAGTGGATCGTAGCCGGCTATGACAAGGACGTCATCTTCAACAAGCACCGACTCTACAACATAGGCTTGTTGGTGTCTCAGGGGCGCTATTGCGTCATCTGCGATTCTGATGCAATTGTTACGCCGAATTTCGTCTCGAAAGTGTTGGAGGCATTCGCCCAGACACCCCATGCCGTCTTGCACTTGGACGAAATCCGCAACAACGATTCGCGCTTTCATCCGTTCGCTTATCCGTCGATTCCCGAGGTTTTGGGCGAGGGATGCATCAATTGGAACGGGACCGTTTCGCGCGGACTGGACAATAATCCCGACATGATCCACAGCGCGAATTACGGGGCCTGCATGGCGGCCGCGCGCGACGACATGTTGGCCATCGGCGGCGCGGATGAACACCTCGATTATTTGGGTTATATTTGCGGCCCCTACGATATGACGTTTCGACTCATCAATCACGGCCTAACCGAACGCTGGTTGCGCGACGAATATCTTTATCATGTTTGGCATCCCAACGAAAGCGGGATCAACACCGACTACCAAGGCCCCAGCGACGGCCTAGGCATGTCGATGCGCTCGCTGGAAGCGCGCGCCACGGGTCGGGTCGAACCCGGCGTGGAGAATCCCTGGATCCAACGTTGGCGTCAGGGGGAGAGATTCGACATCCATCAGCTTCTTAATTTGTTGGCAGTTCGCGAGGAGTCCCTGTGGCGGGTAGGAAATCAACCGCCCACGGTGAAGCGTGCGGCGCCGGATGAGAGAGTGGATTTGATCCTAGCCGATTATCACGGCTTCAACATTTATCGGTATCGCCGCCATTACTACGGTCTCAAGATTCAGGACGGCCCCTTCGATCCCAAGAAGTCATGGCGCTATCGCGTTCTGCTCGAGGGCAAAGAAGCGGCTCAGGTAAGGAATCTGGTCGACTACTACAACGGCCTGCCCACCTCCTGGTGGCGCCGCTGGAAAACGCAACCGCTCTATCGACTGCCCGGGCGCGCGGCGCGGCGGATCGTCAAGGAGATCTCGCGCTTGTTTTGAACGCGGTTGGCACGACGCGCAAGCGAGTGAAATCACTCGCTTGCGCGTCGTGCTAACTTGCGTGGCGCCGACAAAACTCGTGACAAGAGACGGTGTAGCCCGTCCGCCCAGCGATAGCGTCGCGAGATTAGCCGCAGGCGTTGGGCCTGATCCAGTTCGCAGAATAGCCGCAATTGTCTTTGGAAGTCTGAGATTGATTTCGCGAGATTCGGGTCTTCTCGCATCGGCTCAAGTTGATTGCGCAGCGAGGACCAAGCGTCCATGATCGATTCGTGAACGGGTTGGTCCAGCGTGTTCGCGTCGGCCGAGGCGGGCAGGTTCACGCTGAGCGGCGTGCGGCGATTTTGGCTGACCTTAATGTCGATGGGCAGGATTTCCCAAAAACGTCCCAGCTTCTCCATGAAGATGCCGTCGGCGTGATCGCCGGTGGCGTTGTCTTCGGGCCAATATTCCGAGTCGGCGAAAACGTCCAAGGCGGCGCGGCGGTGACAGAGTTGCAGGTAATCGACTTGGCAATCCATGATCCGCCCGTCGCAGCATTTGCCGCCCGAAGCCAGGGCGCGGCGCTCGCCGATAATTTCCCGGCGGCCATCCGGTCCGATCCAGCCGATGTCCTGCGAGGCGTACATGGCCATGGCGGCGGGAGTTTTTCGGAAGGCGTCGACGAATGTGGCGCAGGCGTTCGGATAGAGAATGTCATCGTCGCACAGGTACAGCACCAAATCGCCCCGCACCCAACCGCGGCGGAAGCACTCGTTGAAGCACCAGGGCGCCATGGCCTTGCGCCGGCGCAAGCTTGGGGTTTCGTGCGAGCGGATGATGCGCAACCGAGGGTCGTTGGCCCAGGGAAAGCGCGCGAAGTAGCCTTGGTCGTAAAGCACGCCGCTGTCGAAGAGGACGGCTTGCCAATCCGAAAAGGTTTGCTTCAGTACGCTATCGACCGCCTCGGGCAGTAGATGCGGCTTATTGTGGGAGACGATGAGGATCGAAACGGCCGATCCACCGCTAGCGCTCATTGCATTGCCTCGATGGGAATTCTCCAGGACAAGTGGAAAATCCTGGCAAAATGGGCGGGACCGGGCAAGGTCAACTTGAAGAAGCAACAAAGCGACAACCCCGCCGATCGCGAGCAGCCGAGTTGAAGGGTTTTGAGTCGTCTGATATGATTCGGAAAATGACTATGGAGCCTCCCTCATGAAGTACAGCGTCCTACTTGAAGAGTCCGACGAAGGATTCGCGGTTTCCGTCCCCGGCCTGCTCGGTTGTCACTCGCAAGGCGACACCGAGACCGAGGCGCTTGCCAATATCGCGGATGCGATTCGCGAGTACCTGGACGCCGCCCAGGAACTTGCCCAATCGCGAAGCGGGAAGGCGATGAGTGGAGGTTGAGGTGTTGCGAAGGCTAGGCGCGTCGGCGTCAAACACTAGGTAGTTTATAGCAGTAGTTCCTAATGCCGCCGATTCATGGCGTGAATGTTGGATTGTCGATTTGCCGATTGCTTCCCCTCTTTTTTTGGTTACAATTCCAATTGAATCGCGAACCCTAGAGGGAGTGGAAGTATGACCCCGCACACCGATCAACAGGTTCTAGATGCCTTCCGCAAATTGGGACTTGGAACCGACGAAGAACGAGCAAGCTTCAAGTTTCCGGGCGCAATTCCGACATCGAAGGACGAGAAAGCGGAGTTCATTCGCCTAGACACCGAGACCCAGGTCGCCGAGGTTGAACATGCCGAGTTGGCATAATCTGTTGCAGGAAATAAAGAATGCCGGCAGCGCGCACGACGTGATCCGTCGTCGATACTTGAAGAAACTTCAAAAGGTGACGGGAAGAAACGTCATCGCCTATTACTCGGGTTGGTTGCAAAAGCCGGGGATTCGCGGCCACGCGGTCAACGATGCCGATAAGAACGGCCTCATGGCAGTGATTCATGGATTGGATCGTCGCAAGGGTCTTGACCTTTTACTTCAGACCCCCGGAGGAGAAACCGCGGCAACGGAATCGATTGTCGATAAATCCGGCAAGTATTCCAATTTGGCAACCGATTATCGCAAAGTACCATCCGACCTTGATCGGCGAGTGTGAGAAGGCGATCCAATGGTCAAATGAAATGACCAAGGAATGGCTCCTTTGAAACATGTTGAAAGGGGATGCCGATGGCCCAAATGCCGCAGACAACATTATTTCGGAGTTGGGCGACCATGCCCTCACAAAATCCCATGCGCGCCATTTGTCCGCTACGAAGTGCCAGAGCATCGGTTTAAAAGTCCGAATGCTTGAGGATGAACCGCCGCTTCAAGACGCCGTCCTCAGCGTACATCATGCTTATATTCACACGCTTGCTTCCACGATTGCATTCAAAATCATTGAGAATCACAAAGGCGTTGCCTTCATCCAAGCTGTGCAGACAGTGATGATGCCGGCATCGGTCGGCCGCGAACAAGGGCAAATTGCCATTTCGTTTCCAGAAAGAACAGGATCGCCCAGCGAAGAACACCCAGGTTCAGTCTAGAATTCGTTTCGCCATCGCCGCAGCCATTTCAAGATGCGATACCCGAATCCGAGTCAAAGTGAAACTCGCTCTCACACCTTCCGCTTCTGCCACTCATCCGAAAACAGATTGAAATGCCCCCATTGCGGCGGATGTTCCTTGATGACGTCCTCGTTGAGCGTCATCCCCAGCCCCGGCCCTGACGGCAAATCGAAGTAACCGTCCACCACCTTCGGACATCCCGTCGCGCATGCCCTGGTGTGCTCTTCGGTGAAGTCGTTGAAATGTTCCTGGATCTTGAAGTTGGTCGTGCAGGCCGCCAGGTGGAGCGACGTCGCGGTCGACACCGGGCCGCCGACGTTGTGCGGGGCGACCGTCACGTAATGCACGTCCGCCATGGCCGCGATTTTTTTCACTTCCATAAGGCCGCAGCATTCCGTGATGTCCGGTTGGATGACGTCGACGCAATCGCGCTCGAACAACTCGCGAAACTCCGCCTTGTGGTGATAGCGCTCCCCCGTCGCCACCGGAATCGAAATGCCCCGCGCGGCCTTCGCGAACGCTTTCAAATTATCGGCCGGCACCGGTTCCTCGACCCAACTCGGATCGAACGGCTCCAATTCCTTGGCGATGCGGATCGCCGTCGCCGGGCTGAACCGGCCATGCATCTCGATCAAGAGTTCCACGTCCGGCCCGACCGCCCCGCGCACCGCCTCGACCAGCGACACCGCGAGCAGGCGATCCTTGCGTTCCATCTCGTAATAGCCCTTGCCGAAGGGATCAAACTTGAGGCCAAGATACCCTTTCGCCACGGCCGCCTTTGCCGCCCGCGCGAAGTCGTCCGGCGTCCGCGGCACTTGATACCAGGCGTTGGCATACGCCTTGATCTTCTCTCGCACCGCGCCGCCTAGAAGTTGATATACCGGAAGATTGACGGCCTTGCCGAAAATGTCCCAGCACGCCGTCTCGACCAGGCTGATCGCGCTGGCCACGATCTCGCCGACCCGGCCATAATCGTCGCGGTACATTTTCTGGGCGAGCAGTTCGATCTGAAGCGGATTGGCCCCCAGGATCGCCCGGTTCTTGCAATCTTCCAAGTAGCCCAAGAGCGCCCGCGTGCGATTCGAGAGGCGCACCTCGCTGACGCCGACGAGTCCTTCATCGGTCGTCAACTTGAGAAAGGTGAGATTGCGCCAGGCGCTGCCCATGACGAGCGTTTCAACGGCGGAGATTTTCATATTGTCGAGTTCCCGTATGCAAGACCTCTCGTTCCAAGGCTCCGCCTGGGAACGAGGTAGGATTAGCCGCTATCGAGTCCGTCGACCATCATTTCTTCACCGTTTTCATACGGCGGATGTCTATCCCGTATCGGTCGATCAAGCCGGAGCCACAGCCGACCACGAACATCGCCAAGAACATCCCCATCCAACGCATAACGAATTCCTCCGCGAAAAGTCAACAAAATCGGCAACGGCCTGTCGCGGCCCATGCCGAAGAATCAGGTGTCACTCCTTCTTTTTTCTCCCTGGTTTCGCCCGCTTCAACTCTTCCTGTAACCGCGCGATCTCCTCCTTCAGCCTCGCTTCCTCTTTGGCTCGTTCCTCGTCCGGCGAAACGTGCTTGCGCGGATTGCCTTCCTGGTAATAGACGAACAGATTGCAAGCCGCGAAGACATTCGGATCCGCCTCGAACCATTGGTCGAGCGTCGCGAATGTTTGCAGCATGATCCTCACATGGCGCGGCGTCTCTCCCATGGGCTTGCCGGCCGAATCGGGGTAGCGAACCACATGTGCGTCCGCGATGCGGCTCATGTTGTGACTCCGGTTAACCTGTGCGCCTCGCCCTTGTCTTCACTATGAAGTAAGGCGGAAGTTGGAAGAAAAGGAGAGCGAATTTGGGTTGCATGGTTTTGCGGATCGCGCGCAATGACAGGGAAGTTGCGAGGGACACCGCAAAAGCTTGTGGGACGACGCGGACATGCTTTTGGGGTGCGAACGCGAGGGATCTCGTCGATGCGAGCGATCCCCAAAAGCATGCCACCCTAAAACTCTTTTCCCGCTCTTTGCCTCTCAAACGACCTTACCACCCTCCTTCTCCTCTCTGCGATCTCCGCGTGCTCTGCGGTGAATCAAGGTGATGGCAAGCGGATAATAAATCCAAGCGTTAGTATACACGCTCCGCCGCCGCGCTCAATTCCCCACAACCAAGCTACAAATTCCAAATCCCTCGTGTTACTCTTGATTATGTGAACACGACCCAAGCCCTCGCCCTTCTGCTGGATCCGAGTCGCATCCTTCTCACGCAGGACATCACGCCGGATCCCTGGCAACGCGATCTGCTCTTAAGCCGCGATTCGCAATTGCTTCTCAACTGTTCGCGCCAATCCGGCAAGTCGACCACCGTCGCCGCCCTCGCGCTGCACCAGATTGTCACCGCGCCCGCTTCGCTGGTCCTCCTCGTCGCCCCCTCGGAGCGCCAAAGCCATGAGCTTTTTCGCAAAGTTCTCGCCGCCTTTCACGCCCTCGGCCAACCCGTGCCGGCCGTCAAATGCAACCAGTCGGAGTTGGAACTCGCCCACGGCTCGCGCCTCGTCGCTTTGCCCGGCCGGGAAGACACGATCCGCTCGTTCTCCGCCGTGAATCTGCTCATCCTCGACGAAGCGGCCCGCATCCCCGACGACCTTTACCGCTCCGTTCGCCCGATGCTCGCCGTCTCGCGCGCCCAAGGAACCGGCCGCCTCGTCGCCCTCTCCACCCCCTTCGGCGAGCGCGGCTGGTTCCACCAAGAATGGGTCGGCCCCGGCCCCTTTCGCCGCATCCACATCCCCTGGACCCAGTGCCCGCGCATCACCCCAGACTTCATCGCCGAGGAAACCCGCGCCTTGGGCCCCGCCTGGGTCGACCAAGAATACAACGCCCTCTTCACCACCCTGCAAGGCCTCGTCTACCCCGACTTCCCGCAATGCCTTGTTGAAGAAACTCCGCCCCGAAAGCCCACGGACGGCCGTCCGTGGGCTTTCGATGACCGGGCTTGCGGCGGCCTCGACTTCGGCTGGCGCAACCCCTTCGCCGCGATCTGGGGCCATGTCGATGACGACAACATCCTCTGGATCACCAACGAACGCTATCTGCGCGAAACCCCCATCGCCGACCACGCCACCGCCTTGCCCAAGGACGTCATCTGGTACGCCGACCCCGCCGGCGCCACCGAAACCGCCGAACTCCGCCGCGCGGGCCACGTCGTCAAGAAAGGCAACAACGAAATCCGCCAAGGCATCGCCCGCGTCACCCAACGCCTTCGCCTGGGCAAGCTGAAAGTCCTCGCTCCCGCGTGTCCCAACCTCGTCCTCGAATCGCGTCTCTACCGCTACCCCACCGAAGCCGAACGCCACATCACCGGCGAAAACCCCCTCGACCGCGACAACCACGCCTTGGCTGCGCTGCGGTATCTCGTCTCGCGTTTGCCGTCGCCTTGATTCACCGCAGAGATCGCGGAGGACGCAGAGAGAAGAGGAGGAAGAGAGGATTTGGGGGGCAAAGAAAAGCATCGTGGGTGGCAAAGTAGATGTCCTGGGTGGCATGCTTTTGGGGATCGCACGCATGAAAGAGATCCCTCGCGAACGCACCCCAAAAGCATGTTCGCGTCGTCCCACATGCTTTGGCGTATTCCTCGCAACCTTCCCGGTCACGACAACGCGAAGTTAATCCCGCCCTTCTCCAGCAGCCGATAACGGAGTTGACATTCCGTAACGTGGCAGTATTTTCCCTTTCCTCACAATCTTGGTCGCGGGGTCGTACATGCGCCAACTTACCCAACTCGTCTGCCTTGCTTTTGCACTTGGCACCTGTTCAGGATGTGCTTCGGTTGCCGAGAGTTTGTTGGACTCCGCAATCGACAATATTATCGACGAAATTCATGGGGAATCCGAGCAAGAGCGCCGCGACCGCCAGGAGTTAGAAGCATACCGTAGGACTTGGGCAACTCCGGGCAGGTCCCTTGACGCGATCGAAATAGAATCGCGCGCAACTTTCCGCAAGGTTCATGGTCGTGAACCGAATCTCAACTGGCATGCTCGGTGACAGCAAACTCCGCAACGCCGAACCACTGACCTCGGCAGCGCTCCGCTGGCACGCACGCCACCCTGTTATCATCTCCCGCCTCTAACACGTCCGGCTCATTTCTCCGCGTCCTCCGCGATCTCCGCGGTGAATAATTGGAACCCACCATGCTCCGTTTCCTGCGCAACCTCTTCCGCAAGTCCTCGCCCTCGGCGCCGTCCAACTCGTTCCTGGCGAGTCTCGACGCCTATCGCCGCCACGCCGTTCCGACGCCGTCCGAACTCCTCGCCCAACTCAAGAACACCGCCTGGTCCTGCGCCTCGATCAACGCCGCCGTCTGCGCCGCTCATCCCCCGCGCCTCTTCGTCGCCACCGCCGAAGGCCAAGCCTCGCCGCGCATTCCCACCCGCGCCATCTCCGCCACGCAAAAATTCCTCCTGCCTTCCCATTCCGTATTCTCTAAATCGCACTTCCAAGAAGTCACGCAACACCCGCTCCTCACGCTTCTCCACCAAGTCAATCCCACTCACAATCACCACGATCTGCTCGAACTCACGCAGCTTTATCTCGAAGTCCATGGCTCCGCCTATTGGCTTCTCGACTTCGATCCGCTTCTGCATCTGCCCGCACACATCTGGATCCTGCCGGCGCATCTCGTCACGCCGCGCCGCAATCTCGGCAGCGCCGCGCACATCGACTACTACGAATATCGCGGCGAAACCACCGAACGCTTCCCGCCCGGCCGGATTCTTCACTTCCGCATCCCCGATCCGCGCGACCCCTACACGGCCGGCCTATCGCCGCTACGGGCCTGCTTCGAGCAAGCCGTCCTCACCAGCGAATACGCGGCCATGAAACGCTCGCTCTACGATCACGCTGGCTTGCCCAGCGCCGTCATCGTACCCGACGAGGGTGTCTCCCAAGCCGAACGCGACCGGCTGGAGAAGCAATGGCACGAACGCTTCCAGCGCGGCGGCCACGGCCAAGCCCTCGTCACCGATGGCTCCTACAAAATCCATCTTCTCTCGCAATCCCTGGGCGATCTCGCCGCCTTGGCCGACATGAAAGCCACCAAGGAAGACATCGCCAACGCCTTCCACGTCCCGCTCCCCTTCCTCACCGGCGACACCAACCTCGCCAACATGCAAGCCGCCGACCACCTGCACAAAACCCTCGCCATCGTCCCCCGCCTCCGCCGCCGCGACGAAAAGCTGAACGAACAACTCGTGCCCCTGTTCGATTCGACGGGAAGACTGTTCTTCGCAACGGATGATCCGACGCCGCGGAATTTGGATTTTCAGTTGCGACAGGAGGCGAGCGATGTGCGCTTGGGGATACGGACGATCAATGAGGTGCGCGCGGGGCGGGGATTGGGGCCGGTGGAATGGGGGGAGAAATTCACCGCGTGAGCGTTCAAACGCGGTTCACGATTGACCTATTTCTTGGGCAAAACTCGCTTATAGGTATGAACGCCGAATGAGTCTGCAATTTTGAAGTCAGCCGGGCGCAACTTGAGTCGACGATCCGCAGCCATGTGAAGGACGCCATCTTTTTCTTTGCCAAGAAGAGGCAGCTTTCGTCCTTCTAGGATTCCCTTCTCGACAACAAAATCCATCTCGAAGAAGCCTTTTGATTCCCGAATCTGCAATATGCCTGAATTTTCCTTGTCGAAAGTAACAAGTCGGAACTTTTGGCCCGACACGACCAATGTTCCCTTTGGTTGAATCTCAGGGAAGATGTCATTCGGAACCTTTTGTCCAACATATTCAAATCCTGAAAGCGTCCACTCGCCCTGCAAAAAGGACACAAAGCGTTTCTCATTTGCAGTAGGGGAATTCTGCGCATATGAAGCTCCAGGAATGCCGAGTGCAAGCACTATTGCGATGCATTGGCGCATGATCCATGCCCTCGCTTGAACTTACCAGGCGCCTAGCGGCCAAGTGTGATTTCGATACCTGTTAATGGGTTGAAACTCTCCCGGCGGTTATGCGGAGAGGATCTTAAACTTGACCAAGAGCCGTTTTCTCTTTCTGTCTTCCCGTATCGCTCCTTGACGTTTCGAAGTTGCGTTGAAACTGCCAGACGGCTTCAAGAAGTTCGGCGTCTTCCGCGTCCCAGAGGCCTCGCCCATGAAGATCGGCGCACAATTCTCCGACGGCCGCGACAAGTTGCCCCGCACGCATTTCCGGAATGACGTCCGATAGCGATTGAATCGCCGTGAACAATTCGTGTCTGGTATTGCTGTCTTTCATAACCGATCCTTGACGCTAGGGGCATTGGCCCGACTGTGCTGATAGTGGCCAATCACAATAACTGGAACCGTCTCGCCGGGCGCTAGTTTCGCGATTCGACTTGCCTGGACATCTGTGCGGTATTATGGAATATAGAAGTTGAATCGCACAGGAGCCTCTCGCACGGAAGGTTTGCACGGAAACGCGTATGGACGAGCAAGGTCAGGCAACCATGGACATCCTAAAAAACAGCGACCAAACCGCCCAACTCATCCGCTTTTTTTCAGAGCGGATTCCGAACGCGGGCCGTACGCAACTTGTCAAGTTCCTTTATTTGACCGACCTGGAAGCCCGCAAGCTGCTCGGTCGTCCGGTCACCAATTTGAGCTACATCTGGCACGATCATGGGCCCTTCGATCCAGCCATCTATGCCTGCATCGATCGCTTGAAGCGTCAGAGCGTGATCGTGGAGGAAAAGGTTCAATACCCCAACGGCAGGCACGGATACCAGTATCAGGCGGGCGACGTTGCGCTGCCATGCGCTTTGCCGAAGGAAGACCTCGAAATCGCCAAGTACATCGCAGGCGCCTACGGCAAGATGACCGTGCGCTGCTTGCTCGAAGATGTTGTCTATCAAACCGAGCCAATGGAGAAAGCTCAAAAGGAAAACTCGCGTGGCCAACGCCTCTCGATGGAGATCGTTGACAACGCGAGTCGAATTCCCGGCGACGAATTGGAACGGATTCTACGAGCCGTGGAAGAATTTGATGCCGGAGGCGGCAAACCATTTCGCTCGATCTTGGCCGAGGTGGGCATTCAGCATCCGCTTCAAGTTCACGCAAGATGAACGCGGCATCTTCGTCATAACCATCGGGCATTATCGGCTGGGATGAGCAACGCGCCGCTCACTTCTTCACCCTTCGCAACTCGACCTCCTTATCCTTCTCACGCAGAATCAGCACCTTGTTCGTCCACTTTACGATCACGCTCGTCCGCACCTGTTTCGCGCCGGCCGCTTCGGAGGTGATTTCGATCTGATCCTTGCCAACCTTGTACCTGGCGACGTTGCCGTATTTCACGCCCTTGATTTTCTTCGTCATCTTCCATTTGCCGTCGTCCGTGAACTCGACCTTGGCGCCTTTGTTTACCTCGCCTTTGACGACCTTCCAGATGCCGACGACCTTGGGCGCGTCGGTCGATTCCCCCGCGACAGCGAGACCCCAGACCAAAAAGCCAACGCCAATGGCAATGATCGCACGCATCGTGAAGTTCCATCGTGGCACGCTCTTCGGTACTCCGAAGGGCGTGCGGCACCCGCAAGCACAGTCATTCCCAGTATTGATCGCACGCATCGCTTATCGGCGCTTCCGCACGCCCTTGGAGTACCAAGAGCGTGCCACCTGATGTCGAAACCGACTCACAACTCTAACCTCCGCCCCACGCCTTCGCCACGCCAAACCCGAGATTCCCCCCATGCTCACCCCCGGCCCCTTCGCCCTCCCCATGACCTCGCGCCAGGCCTTCGCCTTGGAAGCGCTGCTCAAATCCCTCCCCGCGATGCTTCAGCCACAACGCCTCGCGCTCGCCCATTCCCTTCCCAACGTCGACACGCGTTCCGACGTCTCCTGGATCACCACCGAAGCGCCCGACCGCCAGGGCGACATCGTTCTCGCTGACGGCATGGACGATTCGCACTTTCGCCTCAATCCCATCGTCACTCTCAACCACGATTACGCTCGGCCTCCCGTGGGTCGCTCGCTGTGGCGCAAACCCACCCGCGACGGCGCCGTCGTCGGCATCCAGGCCAAGACGTACTATCCGCCGCGCCCCAAGGATTGGCACGGCGGCCCCTGGCTGCCCGACCTCGCCCTCGGCCTGGTGCAAGCCGGCCTGCTCAACGCCAAATCGATCGGCTTCCTCCCGCTCAAAATCCGTTCGCCCACTCCGGACGAAATCCGCGCCAACCCGTTTCTCGCCAATGTCCGCCACATCGTCGAACGCTGGCTGCTCCTCGAATACGCCTGCTGCTACCTCCCCGTTCAACCCCTCGCCGTCGTCATCGAGATCGCCAAGGCGCAGCTGACAAGGAACGAGGTCCAGCTGAACGCGAACTACGCCCTTCAACTTGCCGCACCACTCCTTTACCCGGGCATTTTTTCGCCCGCCCCCGCCGTCCTGCAATCGCCCGCCGCCCCGCAAATCCTGGCATTTCTTCACACTCTCGCCTTCTCCACGCTCTTGAGCGATCGCCTGCAACGCACCTACCAAATCCACCTTGGCCTGGTTTAGAATCAAGTCATGTGAACGACGCAAACCAATCCCAAATCTCTCTCCTTTGTCGTCTCCGCGCCTCTGTGTCTCTGTGGTTAGACTCGAACCCCTTCTCCCAACGGAACCGCCATGAATTCCACCGCTCCCACGCTGGACACCGTCCTCTCCGCGCCCCTCGCCGCCGACGATTGGCTCCCCGCCTTCACCCGCGCCCTGGACGATTCGCTCGACCGCGCCTTCACGCGCGTGAAAGCCCAGGGAAGGCCTTCCCTGGGCTTTCCCAGCGCTCCCTCCACTGCCGACGATCCCCGCGCCGGCTTCAAAAACCTCGGTGACTTCGCCCTCGCCGTCAAGGACGCCTGCCAGCCCGGCAAACGCCCCGACGACCGCCTGCTCATCAGCCACAAAGCCGCTTCGGGCATGGGCGAATCCTTCGGCTCCGACGGCGGTTTCCTCGTCCCGCCGGAGTTCGCCCAGAAGATGCTCGAACGCGTCTATGCCTCGACCAACCTCCTGGGCATGACCGATTCCTACACGGTGGGCGGCAACGCGCTCACCTTCCCGCGCAACACCGAATCGAGCCGGGCCAACGGCTCGCGCTGGGGCGGCGTCCGCGCCTACTGGCGCGAGGAAGGCGATCAGGGCACGGGAACCAAACCCGCCTTCGGTCGACTGCAACTGAACCTGCATAAGCTCTTCGTCTTGATCCACGCTTCCGACGAATTGCTTTCCGACGCCCAGGGCCTGGCGCTCGAACAGTATCTCTTGCGGGTCGCCAGCGAGGAGATCAACTTCGTCGTCGGCGATGCCATCGTGAATGGCTCCGGCGCCGGCCAACCGCTCGGCATCCTCAACAGCCCCTGCCTCGTTTCCGTCGCCAAGGAAACCAGCCAAACCGCCGCCACCGTCAACGCCCAAAACATCGCCAACATGTGGGCCCGTCTCTGGGCGCCCTGTCGGACCAACGCCGCCTGGTTGCTCAACCAAGATGTCGAAGCGCAATTGCACACGATGACGGTCGGCTCCGGTTCCGCGGCCACGCTCGCCTATCTGCCCCCAGGCGGCCTGTCCACGAAGCCTTATGCGACGCTCCTGGGCCGGCCCGTGCTGCCCGTCGAATGGTGCCCCACGCTCGGCACGGTCGGCGACATTTTGCTGGTCGATCTCAAGCATTATGTCACCATCCACAAGGGCATCGACACGCAGATGTCGATTCACCTCCGCTTCGATTACGACGAATCGACCTTCCGTTTCATCTTCCGCGTCGACGGCCAACCCTGGTGGTCCGCCCCGCTGACGCCGTACAAGAGCAGCGCCACGCAGTCCTGCTTCGTCGCGCTGCAAACGCGCGCTTGATGTCGCCGCTTGCGGCTTAGCGCACGCGCTGCGCCGTCCGAACGCGCATCCCTCACGCTAAGCCGCAAGCGGAACTCGAATCATTTCCCAACGCCCCCGCGCATGACGCCAGCGGGGTCATATCGCGGGTCGGTCGCTCCACCATCCCACCTCCCGGAGTCCTGCTCACCGCCCCGCTTCCCTCCCCTCCGCGCGACGACCGGCTCCGCCGCGCGGGGGCCATGTCTTTCTTTTTCATTCACCATCGTTTCGCCGCAGAGATCGCAGAGGACGCAGAGAAATTAGGAATGCGTTTCTCCGCGACTTGCTTCTTGAACAATTTCAACACTCTCTCTGTTTTTCTCTGCGTCCTCTGCGATCTCTGCGGCGAATTCCTTCTCGTGTTCGCGCACGAGGTCTGGTCAGCGGTTTTTTTCTAACAACGAGTGCAACCAATGAAACTCATCGAGAACGCTCAAATCGTCTGCGGCTTTGTGCCGCTCGACCTGCAAACGCAACGCGACGCCGATTGGGTCGGCCTGCGCAACTACAACCACCTGACGCTCCTCTTTTTCAAGGGGACCGGCACCGACGGCGACGATCCCATCCTCACCCTGCAACAAGCGCAGGACAACTCGGGCACCGGCGCCAAGGCCCTCACCTTTACCGAGATCTGGCGCAAGCAAGCCGCCGACGTACAGACCGTCGCGCAGTTCACCAAGACGACGCAGTCGGCTGCGGGCACGTACACGAACACCGACGCCCACGATCAGTGCATCTGGGCCTTGGCGATCGACGCCGACATGCTCGACGTCGACAACGGCTTCCAGTACGTCCGCGCCACTCTCAACGACACCGGCACCAACGCCCAACTCGGCTGCGTGCTTTACATCCTGACCGACCCGCGCTTCGCCGAAGCAACCCCGCCGACCGCCCTGTGATTCCCTCCGCGCCGGCGAGCCGTTGGGGCCCGCTCCCGCCCCTCGGCTCGCCTTGCTCCATTCCGCATTCTTCATTCCCAATTCTTCATTCCCACATTTCCCATGCTCACCACTCTCTACCAACATCCACCCGGCCTCATCGCACCCTACGCCGGCGCGACGATTCCCAGCGGCTGGCTCGAATGCACCGGCCAAGCCGTGTCGCGTTCTGCCTACGCCAACCTCTTCGCGGCGTTGGGTGGATCGTCTTCTCCCTGGGGAGGCGGCGACGGCTCGACCACTTTCAACGTCCCGGACCTGCGCGGACGGACACCCATCGGCGTCGGCACCGGATCCGGTTTGACCGCCCGTTCGATGGCGGGGACCGGAGGCAACGAAACGCACACCCTGACTGCCACCGAAATGCCGAGCCACACGCACACCGCCTCCTCCACGCTCCCTTACTCCTACACCGGCTCCGGCACCGATTCGCACAACTGGTCCGTCTCCGGCGGCGGCAATCAACAGGCCACCCTCGGCGTCTCGCTCGACAACACGGGCGGCGGCGCCGCACACGACAACATGCAACCCTGGCTTGCCCTAACCTTTCTCATCAAGACGTGATCCCATGGCCAATGAAATCCAAGCCGCCTACACCCAGACCAGCCGCACTCTCTATGCCCTGGTCCGCGACACGATGGCCGGCGTTTGGGACACCACGACCAGCGCGTTTGTCTCCTACGCCACGGCCAATTTGTCCGACTACGATATCGCGCTTGCCGAACAGGGAACCGCGTCCCGACTCTACGCCGGCGATCTTCCCGCGCTTGCCTCTGGCGTATATTACCTAACCGGCTATGAACGACTTGGAGGGTCTCCCGCCGAAGGCGATCCCCTCGTCGCGATGGGAGTGATTCACTGGACCGGTTCCGCGGTCGCCAACTACGCCGCGGCGCTGGACGCCGCCGGCATCCGCGCCGCCCTGGGCCTTGCCTCGGCGAATCTCGACACGCAACTCGCGACGATCGACGATTTTCTGGATACGGAGATCGCCGCCATCAAGGCGAAAACGGACAACTTGCCCAGCGACCCGGCCGACGCCGCAACCATCGCCTCCTCCTTCGCGACGGTGAACACCACATTGGCAACCATTGCCGCCTATCTCGATACGGAGATCGCGGCCATTTTGGCGGACACGAACGAACTTCAGACCGACATCGCGAACGGAGGAAGAATCGACAACTTGCTCGATGCCGTGAAGGCGAAGACCGACCTCATCCCCGCCGCCCCGGCCGAAGTGGGCAGCGCCATGACCCTCACCTGTCTCATCTCGCCGTGGAGGATTTGACGATGGCCGGCGCCGCTCGCATCGACGTGCCTATTCGTCTTGCCATCGCGCCTGAGTTGACGCTGCGATCCGAAGCCATTCTCGAAATCCTCCTGCACAGCGAGGCCAGTCTCGACGTGCTGCTTCTCCCCGAAGACACCCTTCTCCTCTTGCTGGAAGAATGACATGCCCCCCGAGCAAACCCTTCGCATCATTCGCGCCCAAGATCTCACGTTGCGCGGCTCGCTGTCCCCGCCGCGCGACATCACCGACTGGACCGTCACCTTCGAGGTCGAGGACAAACTCGCCGGCTCCGCCGTCATCACCAAAACCGTCGGCTCCGGCGTCACCCTCGCCGACGCGGGCAAGGGCGTCCTCGAAATCACTCTCGCCAAGGCCGACACCGCGAGCCTGACCGTCACGAGCGCCCTCGCCGCCGGCAAAGGCTACGTCTGGGAAATCAAACGCACGAACGCCGGCAACAACCTCGTCCTCGCCCGAGGCCAACTCATCCTCGAACAAGAAGTCGTGTCGTGACCCCCGTGGTGCCGGTATCCTACCGGCACGAAAACCGACCTTCACACCCAAACTTGGCCGGTAGAATACCGGCCCCACAATCCCATGCCAGACCTCATCACTCGCGAGCGCGCCTTGCGCAATCTCGCCTCCGTTTCCGCGCCGACGGCCGCCGATTATCTACTGATCGACGGTCTCGTCGCCGCCTGCAGCCAGGCCGTCGAACGCCATTGCAATCGCACCTTCGCGATCCGAGCCTTCGACGAATTGCACTCCGGCAACGATCGCTCTGTCCTGATCCTGAGCAACTTGCCTGTGGTGTCCGTCGAACGGGTCGCCACGTCGCCGACGCCCGTCTTGCAAATCGCGAACACATCCGCCGCCAACCAGCGCGCCGTCGTCAAAGTTAGCGACGACGGTCTCACCCTGATGCACGTCGCCTCCGGCGTGACGACGACCACTGCGCTTGCCTTCGCGTCGTATGCCACGCTCTCCAGCCTGGCGGGCGCGGTGAACGCACTCGGCGCCGGCTGGTCTGCGACCGTCGTCGTCGGTCACGGGGACCGCGCCACTGCGGACCTGCGTGCCACGCAAGGCGCCTTCTCCTGTCTGGACACGGCCGCCGATCTGCGGATGCATGTCGAGGAATTGCACGATTTCGAAGTCGACGCCGAGCGCGGCTATCTGCTTCGTCGGGACGGCATATTCGTGGGCGGCGTCCACGCCTGGCGCATCGTCTACAGCGCCGGTTTCGCGACCGTCCCGGAACCCGTGCAGGAAGCATGCGCCCAGTGGGTCGCCGTCCTCTATTGGCAAGCCAAACGCGATCCGAACGTCACGCAAGAATCCATCCCCGGCGTGCTGTCGCGATCCTGGCACGGCGACATGCCCGCCATGACGCGCACCCTGCTGCGTCCCTATCGCCTCCTTCGCGTCTGACACCCGCTTGCGACTTAGCGTGATGTTGGTTGCGCTAAGCCGCAAGCGGCAATTCCCGTTCTAAATACTTCATCCCATGCCACTCCTCCCTTCAAACACCACCTGTGACATCTACCACTCCCCCAACGGTCCGCCCTCCGATCCCGACATCGCCGGCGTCAGTCTCCATCTGCGGCCCGACTTCGCGCAGGGTCAGGAACGCGGCGATCGGCCCAGTTCCGGCGGCCTCACCTGGACGCACATCGCGATGTTCGACCTGGCCGTCGATCTCCGCGACGGCTATTCCGGCGGTTCCACCTTCGCCACCAACGACACGGTTTACGTTCCCGACAAAGACGGCACGCCGTTCTACGTCATCTTCCTCGAACGCATCCGTTCCCCCGCCGGCGAATACAAACGCGCCTACCTCGACCGCCAAATCCCCACCTGGCCGACGGACAATTTGTGATTCAGGCCCCCCTCTCCCGCCGGTACTCCGGGGGGAGAGGGGTTGGGGGTGAGGGGGGAAGGCGCCACGCGGACGCAACGCGCTGTCGCCAGATTCCCGCCCCCTCACCCCGCCCTCTCCCCCGGAGTACCGGGGGAGAGGGCGATGTATGGTCCGGGGCGCCCGCGCACAAACTTCCTCTGCGTCCTCTGCGATCTCCGCGGTGAATAATCCAATCCAACCCTTGGAGTAAGCCATGGAAAAAATCCTCGTTATGCATGTCGCCGCGCAGCTTGCTCAGGCGGTGGCGGTGAACTTTCCGGACAACTTGCCCATCGATCCGGAGATCAAGGACCCCAATCTGCGCGGCATGAACCTCGCCGTCTGGGAAGAGTTTCGCATCTTCTATCGGGCGATCGTGCAGGCGCTTAAGGACGAGTCGAGTTGGCCCAACCCGGACGTCCCGGCGGGCAAGCTGTTGCCGAATCTGCTGCAAAGTCTCGGGCCGCTCTTCGCCAACCCCGCGCTCCAAGAACTCTTGAACAAACTACTGGGCGCGATTCCTTCGCCTGTCGCGGCGCCGCGCGGGCCGTTGCCCGATCCGGGGCAAGCGGCGTGAGTCGTGTTGGAAACCAAATCTTGGGTGGCATGTTTTTGCGGGTCGCTCGCGAAGATTGGCTCACCTGCATGGGCACCGCAAAAGCATGTGGGCGTCGCGGTGGACCAGAATCCTGGTGCAGGCGAGTGGGACGGGGCGAACATGCTTTTCGGGTGGTTTCGCGAGATTGCTTGAGCACGCGTGGGATCCCGAAAAGCATGCCACCCTCCATTCCTTTTCACCACTATCTGAAAGTGTCCCTATGCGCAATCGCATCCAATCCCATCGCCAAATTCGTGCCGGCGATCTTGTGCCGCACGAGCTCAATCCGCGCGTGCATAGCGACGCCCAGCGCCGCGCCTTGCAACTCTTGTATGAGGAGATCGGCTTCGCGCGCAGCTTGCTCGCCTATGCGTTGCCCGACGGTCGGCTCAAGTTGATCGATGGGCATCTGCGCCGCGATCTCACTCCCGACGAAATGGTCGAAGTCGAGGTGCTCGACGTCTCCGACGCCGAGGCGCGGGCGCTGCTATTGGCGATCGACCCGTTGGCTCAACTCGCGGGCTACGAGGAGGAGACACTCAAGGAATTGCGTCGTCTCGCGGAGGCGGATAGCCAGGCGGTGCGGACGCTGTGGGAAATCCTGGAGGAGGCGAGCCGCAAGACGAAGCGAAACATGGCGGACCAGGAGGACGCGCCGGCCGAGCAGTTTTTAATCCTGATCGAATGCGCGGACGAAGAGGAGCAGCGCGTGCTCTTGGATCGGTTCGTCGCGGAAGGGTTGCGCTGTCAGGCGAAGTTGGGATGACGGCTCACGCAGTCGGTCTGGTAACACACTCAAACGCGAAAACACTCATGCATATCATTCTCGAAACTCCCATTGTTGACACGCCGCGCGTCAGGCAAATTCGCGGCATCTTCGACCTGGCCGACGACAAGACGAGCCGGGTCGAGTGGACCGTGCATTTGCCACTGGCGCAGCGGCCTTGGAACATCGGCCTCATCGTCGGACCGTCGGGGTGCGGCAAGAGCACGTTGGCAAGACATCTCTTTCCCGAGGCGTGCCACACGGATGAACGGGGTTTGCCCGCGGGGCTGGCCGACGCGATGCGCGCGGGCACGGTCGTCGACGGCTTTCCCGCCGGCATGCCCATTCGCGATATCGCCTTGCTGCTCTCGTCCGTGGGTTTCGCCTCCCCGCCCGCCTGGCTGCGGCCGTTTCAGGTGCTATCCACGGGGCAAAAGTTTCGCGTCACGCTTGCCTGGTTGTTGGCGTCGACGGCGCCCGGGCGCACCCTCGTCTTCGATGAATACACCAGCGTCGTCGATCGCACGGTCGCACAGATCGGCAGCGCCGCGGTCGCCAAGGTGATTCGTCAGCGCGGCCAGCGCTTCGTTGCCGTCACCTGCCATGACGACGTCGGGGAATGGCTTGGGCCGGATTGGGTGTATCGGCCGGCGGAGAACGTGTTTGCCTGGAGGCGGCTTTGGCGTCGCCCCACTATCCCTCTCGACCTCGTTCGCTGCAAGGCATCGGCGTGGCGGCTGTTCGCACCGCATCACTATCTGAACGCCGGCATCGCGCCCAGTGCGGTCTGCTTCCTGGCGTCCTGGCGAAATCGGCCCGTCGCCTTCTCCGCCTGGCTGCCACATGTCGGCGCGGGACCGAGGACGCGGCGCGAGCATCGCACCGTGACTTTGCCCGATTATCAAGGCGTTGGCATCGGCAACGCCCTTTCGGATTTCGTCGCCTCCCTTTGGACCGGCCTGGGCATTCGCGCCATCTCGACGACGACCCACCCCGCGATGATTCGCTCGCGCCTTTCTTCCACGAATTGGACCATGCATCGCAAGCCGTCGTTCGCGGCACGTAGCGAAGGCGGGATGCGCCATGCGACCACGCGGATGACGGCGGGCTTCACCTATGTTGGTCCGGCGCTGCCGGCGGTGATGAGCCGGGCACTTTTAGGTTAGCGCCTCTCGCCGCTTGCGGCATAGCGTTCGCGTCGTCAATTCGGAATCACGAATCTCGGACTATAGATCATGGCCGCCAAATCCTCGCGCCTTACCGCCTCGGTACGCACGCACATCCTTTCGAGCCTTCGTTCCGGCGGCTATCTGCACATTGCCGCGGAGGCATGGGGCGTGCCGCGCGCGTTGCTGGACATTTGGTTGGAGAAGGGCAACGGACTCAAGGCGCGCGAGCCATATGCGTCGTTTGCACGCGACGCGCTTGAAGCCCAGGGACAAGCCCGGCTGCGCGCGGAGGTTGAAGTTTTCCAGAACGACCCGCGCTATTGGCTGGAGCATGGACCAGGCCGAGAAACCGCGCGCAACCCCGGTTGGAGCGGCGCGGTCAAAGCGGCGGAGACGACGCGCGAAGAACGAAATCCCTGGCTGGATGCCGAGGTCATGGGCGTCTTGCGCGTCGTGGTCGATGCGCTGACGCCGCATCCGGAGTTGCGCGAGCAGGTCGCGCGCCTGATCACGGAAACGCCGCCCACGCGCTACCGGCGGGCGGCGTGAGATTTCATTTGCTAAGGAGAGGTGCCATGATCGTTGAGGTTGATAAACCGTTTGTCGCGGATCGGACGACTGCCGGGTTAGCGCGGCGATGTGTCGTGGATCAGACCAAGGCGCTGGGTCGTCGTCGGGAAAAGGACGAATCGGGGCCGACGCCGTGTCCGTTGTGTGGGTATTCGTTGGTGGCGCGCGTTGGGTGGCGGGGGGCGTATTTTTATTGTTTGTGCGCGTCCTCGCCCCGTGGTGCCGGTATCCTACCGGCACGAACGGGGATTTGACGGTTGGATGAGGGCGCTCGCCGGTGCGATGTCTCGTGCCGGTAGGATACCGGCACCACATTACGCCAGCAACTCGCGGATCGGCGTGGCGCCGTGATCCGTGATCGGAATGGGGCGGGCGACGTTGGACATATTGGTGTTGCGGGGGTCGATGCCAAGAGCGCGGCAAACGGTGGCGAGGAAGTCGGGCACGGCGACAGCGCGTTGATGCCCGGTGTCGATGGTCATGCCGTCGGCGCTGGTTCGGCCGAAGACTTGGCCGCCGCGGATGCCGCCGCCGCCGATGACGGTCGACCAGGCGTTGGGGAAGTGGTCGCGGCCCTGACCGCCGTTGATGCGCGGGGTGCGGCCGAACTCGCCCATCCAGACGACGGTCGTGGTGTCGAGCAAGCCACGATCGCTGAGGTCGTCCATGAGGCTGGACCAGGCGGGGTCGAGGACTTCGCAAAGGCTGCGGACGTTGTTGAAGTTTTGGCCGTGCGTGTCCCAGCCGGCGGGGTTGCCGGGGATGGGGCCGAGGGTGACTTCGACGAAGGGCACGCCGCGTTCGACGAGACGGCGGGCGAGAAGGCACCCTTGGCCAAAGAGGTTTCGGCCGTAGGCGTCGCGCAGGCGGGCGGGTTCATCGTCGAGGCTGAACGCGGTGCGGGCCTCGGTGCGGATGAGGCGGGCGGCGCGGTCGTAAGCCATCGCATGGCTCGCGGGAGCGGCGCCGGGATGGTTGCCGGTGAAGTCGCGTTCCAAGTCTTGCAGAAGCCCGACCCGGCCATCAAAGTGAGCCCGGCTCACGCCCTCGGCGGCCTGCATGTCCTGCACGCGAAGATATTGTTCGTAATCGGTCGCCATGCCCGCGCGCATCGCGCCGGGGTTGATGTTGTCGCCGACGATGAGCGGCGCGTAGCGCGGGCCAAGGAAGCCGGGCGCGAACGATTGCGGGCTGAAGAGACGATAAGGCGCGATGCTGACGAAGTTGGGCAGCGGGCACTCGTCGTTGACCAATTCCTTGGAGATGAGGGAGCCCAGCGGGGGATATTGAATCGGCCCCTGCGGCAGATAGCCGGTCCGCATGAGGAACGTGCCGCGGGAGTGGTCGCCCTCGCGGGTGTTCATGGAGCGGACCAGCGCGAGCTTGTCCATCGTGCGGGCCAGGCGCGGCAGATACTCGCTGATGCGGATGCCGTTGACGTTGGTGTCGATCGCGCGGACCGGGCCGCCGTTGGCGTGGCCGGGCTTGGGGTCGAACGTGTCAATCTGGCTGGGGCCGCCGTTCATCCATAGAAGGATGCAGGAACGACGGCGTTCGCGACTTTCGGCTGTCTGGGCGGCGAGGCGTTCCAGCCAGCCCGACATGGATGTGCCAAGGACACCGGCACCCGTCATCCGCAGAATATCGCGGCGATCAACCCGAGCGGCGGCCATGTTTCGACCCTCGAAGAAGTGCAAAAATGTCAACGCGCAATGAATAAACACCTGAGAAGGTGGATTCTAACCGAGAAAACGGGGCCGAGGGAAGGGAATTCCCGATGGGTGCAAATGAACAGTGCTCCGTCCCCGTTTTCAGGCCGCCTTGCGGTCGGAGGATGCGCGCGGGGTCCGGATAGGCATTTGGGAGAGGATGTCCAGTGCATTGTCGACCCGGAAGAGGCCGATTCGCGGACCAAGGACGTCGGCGAACTCACGCTGGATGTATTCGGTCATCTTGATTTGGAAAGGGACGCCGTCTTCGGCGAACAAGGGGTCGAACTCAGGGGTTGGTATGATCATGGGCGATGCCTTGGCGTGAACAATGGTTGCGGATACAATAGGCGGATAATCTCATCGGCAAAAAACGCGGGAATCGTTGACGGGAATCCATTGGAGACTTCCGGTGGAGGAAGAAAAAGTACTTCTAGTGCGTCTGGGGAAGGATCTTTATGCCCTTCCCGTTGGCGCGATTGAAGAAGTCCTGCCGGCATTGGCGATCAAAGCGATGCCGCAATGTCCCGACTTTGTTCGCGGCGTCATTTCCATACGGGGCCACCTGATCCCCGTGCTCAATGCGGCCGAGCGTTTGGGATTGCATGCTCATGAAGCGCCGGATGACCCCGCCATCATCTGTTTGCGGATCGGGAAACGCCTCGTAGGCGTCGAGTTCGACGAAGCGCTCGATCTCATCGATCTCCGCGTGGACAAGGCGCTTCCGTCGAGTGAAATCGGCGCCCGCGAGGGTTTTTTCACCGGAGTCCTCGAACGGGACGGGCAACTGATCCGGTTACTCGATCCGGAAAAGCTCACGTCGCCGGAAGAAACGCGCCAGTGGGTCCGCGTCGCCCAGGGATAGTCGCGATACGCGGTTTTTTTTGGCGTGGGCCGTCCAGCGCGCGCGACAATTACGCCCCGGCGGGAAGGCGGATGACTCATGTCTCCTACGCCAACATCAAACGCGAACCTGGAGCGTTTGCGACTCCTGGCCGAGGCCGAAACGGGCATGGACCTGGCCGGCGCGCGGCTTCCTCGGCTCCAATCCGCTTTGGAACGCCTGCTGACAAGCCCTGCACCACTCGCGAGAGGGGAACCAGACAAGGCTACGTCCTGGATGCGTATCCGTTATATGAACGGATCCGCCTTGCCTGGTTCCCCTCTCACATGGTGTAGCGTTTTTTGGTTGTGTTGAACTTGCGAAACTCTTAGTGTTTCTTCGTGCTCTTCGTGGATGAATTCCTATGCCTCTTCCCGTTCCGGCGAGAAGATTAAAACTCTAAACGAAGGTCACGCGCTTCGCGCAGTTGGCCATTAGTCCCAATAACGCACGGGATCATCGCCAACTCCCCCCTCGCTGGGCAACTCGTGTCCTTCTCCCCCAAAATGACCTTCACCGCCACCCCATTGGATCCCGAGAGGAGAGCCTGCCTCATCACCCAATCCCTCCCTTCCTTCGTCCCTGAGATCGTCCATCTCTTCACAACCTTCCCAAAAAGGATCAAGGGTGTGTCTTGCGTCAGGTCCGCATAGAGCGTCTCCCTCTCCTGTGGGGTCATTCCATCGATTTTCTTTTTTGCCATGTACCTCTCCATAAACGAATGGTTGACCAGTTGACAAGACCGTGTATGAGTAACGGATCAGCTTCCGTCCGATTGAATTCACTCCTGCGAACCATCCTTTTTTTCCGTATCGAGTAGAAATGGATCTGCCGAACTCTCCGAGGGAGGACTTGGATAGCATGACGCCGGCTGCGACTTGAAGAAACGTTCGACGAAGGAATTTGTTCCCAGCAGTAGGAATGAAGCTTGTAACCTTGTCGGCAGAAACACGCTTCGAGGGATCGAACCCAGAATATGCAACGATGCTTCGCAGACCGGTAAAACGACGACTGGGATCCCGGCCAACTTCGCAAAGAAAACATGCAGCGGAACGCTCGGAAACGTGTGGGACAGAAGTGAGGAGTCGCACGCACCGATTGTCCAGAGCCGCCATGAGAAGGGCCCACAGGTCGGCTTTTTCACGTCGAAGTGCGTCGACTTCAGCAAGCTGCAACCTGTTTGCAGCAATAACACATCGAGGAATGCGTCCGAGGTTAGCAACCAGGTCGAGTACTCGGTTATGAGCGTCCTTCGGCAGACTTCTAATTTCAGGATGTTCGCCGAGGAGAAGCTTTCGCAAACACTGCCATCCTCGTAAGGAGGGTCGAGAACGGTATGGCATCCCGCTGGAACACGTATTGGAGGTGCAAGCGCTCGAACAGTTCAGTCCGGTTCCCGGTGCGCCGGCCTATGTTCGACGGATGGTGCATTGGCGCGGCGCCATCCTGGCCTTGTTGGATTTGACACGCTTGTTCGAGGTAACCGAATCGGGCTTGAGCGACCTGCATTCTTACGTGATTGTGGAAGCGGCGGGAAAACGTCTGGCCCTGGCCGCCTTCTTGGTCCAGGACATTTTGGGCGTTCCGCGGGAACAGTTGAAGCCGCCGCCCCATCTGCCCAGCAAAATGGCCCCGGAATGGGTGCTCGGCGTCCACGATGAAACGCATCTGATCTTGAAGCTGGATGAAATCTTCAAACATCTGGAACAAGTCAGTAAAAACTAAACACTCTGCTTCTTGTTTTGCCGGGGAGCAAACCATGTTTCGAAATATGAAATTGGGAATGAAGATCGGCCTTGGATATGCCCTACTCGCCTTGGTGCTGGTGGTCGCCATCGGCGTGACCCTTGTCCAAACCAACCGCATACAACAAGTGAGCGACCAACTTTCCGGGCAACTCGCTCCCATGAACGAATCCGCGCTGCGCATCTTGAACGGCGCCAACTATTCCATGGCTTCCCTGCGGGGTTGGGTATTTCTGGGGGGAAAGGAATTCAAGGAAGGTCGCGCCCAGGCCTGGGAAGACGACGTCCAAGGTCTCAACAAAGCCCGCAAAAGGCTCACCGATTTGGTCCAAGAATTTGGCGATGACAAGCAACGCGAGCAAATGAAGCAGATCAACAAGATCCTCGATTCGCTCAAAAAGCATCAGGCGGAAGTGGAATCGAAAGCCGACATGCGGGACGCCACGGTGCAAGCCAAAGCGGATAAGGACCAGGCCCTGGCGATTATGCGGGACAAGGCCGCTCCGACCGGGGCGGAACTCCAACAGACTCTGGACGAATTCTTGGATGACCTGCAACCCCAAGTGACCAAGCGGCGCGACGAAGTCGCGAACTTGATCGCGTTCTTGAAATACGTCGAATGGGTGCTCTTGATCGCGGGAGTGATTCTCAGCGGCGTGGTGGCCGCGTTGGTGACGCGCAGCATCACCCGCGCCTTGCCGGACCTGGTGCGGACGTCCTTGGCCATCAGCGAAGGGGATCTCGCTCGTCCCAGCCTGCCCGAGTCCGGGGATGAAATCGGTCAAGTGGCGGGCGCCTTCAACAAGATGACGGTCTTCCTGAAGAATTTACTGTCCGACGCGAAGGAGACGACCGCGGAGACCAGCACGTCCAGTAGTCAGATCGCGACCGCGGCCCAGCGAGGGCGGTCGCCTGTCGACCGACTCCAGCGAGATCGTTCGGCAGGTCGCGAGCGCCTTCGAGGAAATCGCCAAGGCCATCGAACAAACGACCGACGCCATGAAACAGATCAATACGGGGGCCCGCCAACAGGAGCAGGGCATCAGCCAGTTGGTTTCCAGCATAACGGAGATTGACAGCAGTTCCAAGGAATCGCTCGCCTCCGCGCAACAGACGCAACAGGCCATCTTGGTCATCAACGAGCAAATCCAAAAACTGAACGCGGCAATGGCGCGGTTTAAGACGTGAGAACGCCATGCACGATCCCGTTTTCGACATCTTTACCGAAGAAGCCAAGGAGCATTTGGAGGCGCTCGAGAAAGGCTTCCTGGACCTGGAAGCGTCCGCGACGGCGGAGGTGCGCCGCGGGCAGATCGACAATCTGTTTCGGCACGCCCATAGTCTCAAGGGAGATGCCCGGGCCATCGGCCTGCCCGCTTTGCAAGACGCAGGCCAGCAACTGGAAGACATTCTCGACGGGTTGCGCGACAATCCCGAAAAAGTCAACCGCCCCGTGATCGACCTGGGCCTGCGTCAGTTCGATGTAATTCGGAAAGCGTTTGAAGACTGGCAGCGATCTTTCGTCGAGGAAAAGCCGGACCGCCGGACCCAGGCGGCGCCGGAGACGGAGCCAAGCACGGACCTCCCAAGTGCGACCGGCGCGGCCGTTGCCCGCGAGCCTAGCGAGGCGGTCCCGATGCCTGTCGCGGCCCAGCAGGAAGAAAGTTTTACGGTACGAGTGCCTTCGGAACGCTTGGATCGGATGCTGAACCTCGTGGGCGAATTACGCATTACCCAACGGTCGGGAGAGGATTTGAACAATCGGCTGACCGCCCTGAGCCGGTTTCTCGCGGATGTCTTTGAGCGTTGCCGGCTCGTGGAACAAATGGCGGCGGAACCCCACACGCAATCGTCCGTGGACCGAGCGCGGGGCGAGAGAGAAGCCCAGCCATTGGTCAGAGAGGAAATCGCCGAAGTGCGCTTGCAACTCGAGGGCTGCCGCGATCAAGTAGGCCGTGTGGTGAATGTGTTGCGCCGGAAAAGCAATCGCGAAGACATCTTGCTGGAGGCCCTGGAGACCGACATTCAGCAGGCGCGTCTATTGCCGTTGATGATGCTGGCGGATTCTCTGCGTCGCGTGGTGCGGGAATTGGGACAATCCCTGGGCAAGGCGATTCGCTACGAAGTGGATGTCGGCAGCGTGCTTTTGGACAAGGCGATTCTCGAAGCCTTGCGCGAACCGATGCTGCACTTGATCCGCAATGCGGCCAGTCATGGGCTGGAGCCTGCCGAGGAGCGCCGTGCGGCCGGCAAACAAACGGCGGGCGGCGTCGCGCGGACGCCGGACGCCAAAACCAAAGGCCGTATCCTATTGGTCGACGATTCTCCCACCACCCGCACCATCCTTCGCAACGTGCTCACGGCCGCCGGCTATAATATCCGAACCGCCGCGGACGGCGTGGAAGCTCTGGAGCGTCTTCGCGTGGAGTCGGTGGACTTGGTCGTATCCGACGTGGAAATGCCGCGCATGGACGGCTTTGAACTCGCGCGCCAAGTCAAGGCCAAGCATGGATTGCCGGTCATCCTGGTCACCGGCCTTGAGAAAGAAGAGGCCCGCCGCAAAGGACTGGAGGCGGGGGCGGACGCATACCTGTCGAAGTCCACATTCCAGGGAGAAGGGCTCCTGGAGATCGTTCAACAACTCGTTTGATGGTCCGGATCGCGTCGTCCGCGGCGAATGCCCGCCTCGGATGGCCGGGCAATACTCTGTCCGCTTCGGATTATTTGCCGCGAAAAACGGGAACACCATGATTCGAGTGCTGTTGGTCGAAGATTCCGTCGTTCAACGCGAGATCCTGCGCCGGGTTCTTAGCGTGGATAGCGTGTTCACGATCGTGGCGGAAGCACGCAACGGCAAAGAAGCGGTCCGCATGGTTGAGGAGCATCGGCCGGACGTGGTCCTCATGGATATCCACATGCCGGACATGAACGGCGTGGAGGCGACTCGGGAAATCATGCGCCGCTTTCCGGTGCCGATCGTGATCGCCAGCGCGACCTTGAAAAAGCACGACATGGATATGGGCCTGGAGGCGTTAAGCGCCGGCGCCGTCACCGTAATCGCCAAACCCGAAGGCGCCGTGCTTCTCAACCTGGACAAGATGTCCGCCCATCTTCGGGCCGAACTAAAGGCCGCGTCCAAATTGAAATTGAAGCCTGTTGCCGCGCTTCCCCCCAAGAATATGGGGACGGACAGTGGGAAGGTTCTCGGCGGCGCGCTGACGGAACCGGTCGAAGTCATTGGCGTCTGCACGTCGACCGGCGGCCCCCCGGTGTTGGTCGAAATCTTCTCCGCGTTGCCTCGGCCTTTTTCAATCCCCATCCTCTTGGTCCAGCACATTACCCAGGGCTTCGACGCGAGCTTCGCGTCGTGGCTATCCGAGCGCAGCGGCCAGCCTGTCGGGATGGCCTTGGAGGGTCAGCGCTTGACCTCGGGGATCTGGATGAGCCCGACCGGCAACCATTTGATCCTGCAAAACTCGCGGTATCTGTCGATGCCGGCGCAAAAACCGGCGGACATTCACTGTCCTAAGCGGGGCGCGCATACTGGCCGTGGATGACAGCCGCACCTACCTCAATGAACTCTCCAGGAAACTAAACGCCGGCGGATTTCAAGTGACCACGGCCACCTCCGGGGCCGCGGGACTTGCGCAACTGGAGCAAGGCGGCTTTCACATCGCGGTGGTGGATGTGGTCATGCCGGAGATGGACGGGTTCGAAGTTTGTCGCCGCGCCCGTCAGTGGGGAGACAAGAACAACAAACATTTGGGCTTGTTGATTTTGTCCGGCCAGGAAAATCGCGAGGTGCTCCTGCGCGCTCTGGAATCGGGCGCCGACGATTTCGTCAGCAAGGCGCAAGACATGGATGTGATCCTCGCCCACATCAAGTCGCTCGTGCGCCGCGTGCGCATGATGCGGCACATTCAAGCGATCAATGAAAAAGCGCATCACCAGGAAATCGCTCTGCGCGAAGCGGAGTGGCAAAGGGAACAAGCCGAGGATCGCGCCAAGAACGCCGAGGCGCGCTCCGCCCTGTACGAGGAGTTGGAGAAAACCGCCATCGAGCTCAAGCGCTCGAAGCAAGAAGTCCAGCTCGCCAAGGAAGCGGCCGAAATGGCCAACCGCGCCAAGAGCGAATTCCTGGCCAACATGAGCCACGAAATCCGCACCCCCATGAACGGCATCATCGGCATGACCGAGTTGCTGCTCAACACCAAGCTCCTGCCTGAGCAGAAGGAATATTTACTGATGGTGAAGCAGTCGGCCGATGCCCTGCTTCTCTTGCTCAATGACATTTTGGATTTCTCCAAGATCGAAGCCGGCAAGCTTTCGCTGGACGAAATCGACTTCGATCTGCGCGAGTGCCTGGGCGACACCGTTCAGGCGCTGGCGGTCCGGGCGGCGGAAAAGGGACTGGAATTGGCCTTGGAGGTGGCGCCGGACGTGCCGGATGCGTTGATCGGCGACCCCGGCAGGGCCGCGTCATCATAAACCATAACGCGCTGGACCGGCAAACCTTGGTCGCAATAGAATTTCTCAGATTGACTTCTTCCCCACTGCGGAGATTCCCTGTGAACCGAATTGCCTTTCTACTATTTGCGGCTCTCGTCGCCCTTCTCTGCCCCATGCCGATTAGCGCGGCGGACGGCGGCCCGAAGCCGGGGCCGTCCGGACTGCGCGCGTTCAAGCCGGCCGATGTGTTCGAACTGGAGTCCGCCTCCAGTCCGCGGCTTTCTCCGAACGGCAAGAAAGTAGTCTACGTCCGCAATACATTCGACATGAAGACGGACCGCAAGAAGTCGCGGCTATGGGTTGTCGGCGCGGACGGGAGCGATCACCGTCCCCTCGCCAACGGGGCGGGGAATGAGCATTCGCCCCGCTGGTCGCCCGATGGGACACGGGTCGTATATGTCTCAGACGCCGACGGCGCGACGCAACTCCACAGCGTCTGGCTCGACGCGAATCGGACGGCGAAGCTGACGCGCCTTCCGGCGGGAGTTTCCGGACCGGCGGCGCCGGCGTGGTCGCCGGATGGAAAGTGGGTTGCGTTTTCGGCGTTCGTCGAGGAAGCCAAAAAGCCCTACATCGACATGCCCCAAAAGCCGGACGGGGCGACATGGGCCGACCCGCCCAAGGTCATCACCGACACGCTTTACCGGTTCGACGGCGTGGGTTACCGCAAACCTGGGCATCGGCACCTGTTCGTCGTGCCGGCCGACGGCGGGACGGCCCGGCAGGTGACGACAGGAGCATTCGATCATCTTCTCGCCAGGTTTGGCGCTACCGACGAACCCAGCTGGTCCCCGGACGGCGCTTCGATTCTCGTTGCCGCCCGGCGCTTCCCGGACGCCGATCGCTTGCCGCTGGAATCGGACCTGTTCGAGATCGCCGTTGCCGACGGCGCAGTCAAACGGCTCACGGATCGCAATGGGCCGGACTATGCCGCGTCCTTTTCGCCGGACGGAAAGCGCATCGCGTTTCTCGGTTTCGACGACACGCGGATCGCATACCAAAGAACGCGGCTTTACGTGATGAATCGCGACGGCACCGGGCGACGGGAAATCGCTGCCGACTTTGACCGCGACCTGTCCGCGCCGATTTGGGCCGCGGATAGTCTGGGCGTGTATGTTCAGTATCCGGAACAAGGCGACATCAAAGTGGCGCTGCTGCCGCTGGAGGGCAAGCCGACGGTCGTGGTCGAGGGGATCGGCGGACTCGATCTCGGGCGACCCTATTCGGCGGGCCAGTTCTCGGTCGCCGGCGGAGCCGTCGCGTTCACGCAGGCCCGGCCCGACCGCCCGGCCGACATCGCCGTGCGCTCTGTGGGGGCAAAGACGGCGCGCCGAGTCACGGACCTAAACGAGGCTTTGCTCGGCAACCTAACCCTCGGCGCCGTCGAGGAGATTTGGTTCCCTTCGTCCCGCGACGGCAAGAAGATCCAGGGCTGGGTGGTGAAGCCGCCGAACTTCGATCCCAAGAAGAAGTATCCGCTGATTCTGGAGATCCACGGCGGGCCGTATGCGGACTACGGTCCCTCTTTCGCGGTCGAGATTCAGATGTACGCGGCGGCGGGATACGTCGTGCTTTACACGAATCCGCGTGGAAGCACGGGATACGGGGAAGCGTTCGCGCAGCTTATCAACGGCGCCTATCCGGGAGACGACTACGACGATCTTATGTCGGGCGTGGACTTCGTGCTGAAGCAAGGGTATGTGGATGAGAGGAATCTGTTCGTCACGGGCGGAAGCGGCGGCGGCGTTCTCTCCGCGTGGATCGTGGGGAAGACCCACCGCTTTCGCGCGGCGGTGGTCGCCAAACCGATCGTGAACTGGGCGACCGCGGCATTGACGATGGACGTCTCCACGTATTTCGCGCCCTATTGGATGGGCGGTCTGCCGTGGGAGAAACCCGCGGAATATCGCAAACGCTCGCCGCTTTCGCTGGTGGACAACGTGAAGACCCCGACGATGCTCCTGACCGGCGAAGACGACCACCGCACGCCGATGTCGGAGTCCGAACAATTTTACACCGCGCTCAAACTCCGCGGCGTGGAGGCGGCTTTAGTGCGATTCCCGGGAGCGTCGCACGCCATCGTGGCCCGTCCGAGCCGACAGGTCGCGAAACCGCTGTGCGTGCTCAAATGGTTCGACAGCCACCGGGCCAAGTGATGGTGTTTTCGAGTCGAACAGGAGGTGCAAGAACGGGGCATCGAAAATTCGAGTTTGCCGAGAACTTTGAAATGCTGGGGCGTGTCACTAGAATGCGTAAGTACCGAAGGCGTAGCTCAGCCGGTAGAGCAACGGACTTTTAATGCTTTCTTTTCCGCCAGAACCCCAAAAAACATGGGGTTCTTTGATTTTCTAGCGCTCTAAATTGACACCCACGCTCTCATAAACGGGTGTCAGCGGGTGTCAGATTTCACTCCAGTCAAGATTCTCAGCAAACCTAAAAAAACCAACAAGATTTTTCGGCCTCCCCCCATCGCTTTCCGCGTGCGACACCGGACCGACTTAACCCGACAAGGCATCGCGGAGCTGATCCGACTCGATGCGAAATTCTCCCCCGAGCAATGGCAGACAGCGATGAAAAAGGGACGCGATGCCCAGCGCGAACGGCGTGTCGCCATAGAGCGCGAGCAATCGCTGCGACAGGAAGATGCCCAAAAGTTCCTGAGCCGAGATCCTCAAGAAAGAAAGCCGATAGTCGGGATCGGCGTAGCAGAATCCCTTTCGATAGGAGTCGTATTTCAAGGGGGCGCCCTGATCGCGGAGGAAGTCGAAGTCGCGCTGCACGGTGCGCCGGCTCACTTCCAGCGTGAGCGCCAACCCCTCCTGCGTCGGGTATTCGCCCGCGCGGACGAGGCTGTCGATTTTGAGCAGGCGCTGAATCGAGAGGTTCAGTTTGGGTCGCACGATACCCCCGTTCTTCGCGGACCGCCGGGCGAGCGAAACACTGGATGAGAGTTTAGCCAACCGTGTGCGTCACCGAGCGTCGCATGCGCGGCTCGGGTCGAAATTTATCCGATTGAGCGTTCGCAACTCATAG
>Ga0163144_10002530_pt1 | contig 42105 bp, 31 predicted proteins | sample OliLak19BULKMAT1_FD_123175 | JGI IMG/M metagenome (GOLD analysis project Ga0163144, IMG submission 123175) | Freshwater microbial mat bacterial communities from Lake Vanda, McMurdo Dry Valleys, Antarctica - Oligotrophic Lake LV.19.BULKMAT1 | ecosystem: Environmental > Aquatic > Freshwater >...
CCGAGCCCGAGCCCGAGCCCGAGCCCGAGCCCGAGCCCGAGCCCGAGCCCGAGCCCTACAAGATGATCGGCGCCTTGCGCGTCGGCATCCCGCTGTTCAACATCTTTCTCAATGAGGCCGATGAGCAGTCGCGCCGCCTGTGCACCGAGTTGGCCGAGTGGGCCCATGAGCTGCATCAGCCGGTGGGCGACTCGACCGTGGCGCTGGCCCACTCGCTGGCCGGCAATTCGGCGACGGTCGGTTTTGCCGATCTGTCCCACCTGGCCCGGCTGCTCGAGCATGCCCTCGCGCGTTCGCAGGCCTTGCGCGAGGGTGATCCGGGCGAAGCAGCACTGTTCAACGACAGTGCCGATGAGGTCCGTCGCCTGCTGCACCAGTTCGCCGCCGGTTTCCTGAAGTCACCCCCGCCCGAGCTGATTGAGCGCTTGGTCGAGCACGAGCGCCTGAGCGCCGAACGCCTGCACACGCAGTCCCAGCTGCCTGAGGCGCAGGACAGCACTTCGGCGGTGCACGGGTCGTCCTTCGACACGATCATGCCCTTCGTGCTGCCGACGCAAGACCGCGCGCTCGTGCTGCCCGAGGCGCAGGCGCCGGTCGAGGCGCCGGTCAGTGAGATGCCCGAGTTCGAGGCCCAGGACAGTGCCAGCGCGCCCCTGCCGCTGGGTCAGACCCAGTTCCATGCCTTGAGCGAGCTGGCACCCTTTGCGCCGCTGAGCGGCGCACGCCGCCTGGCCGAGCCGCGCGCTGACAGCGCGCCTGACGACGCCGACATCGATGCCGTCGACGCCATCGACGTCGAGCTGTTCCCGATCTTCGAGGAAGAGGCGCTCGAACTGCTGCCGCAACTGGCCGCGCGCATGCGCGACTGGGCCGAGCGGCCCGAGGCTGCTGGCGGGCCGGCCGCCTGCATGCGCACCTTGCACACGCTCAAGGGCGGCGCACGGCTGGCCGGCGCCATGCGCCTGGGCGAGCGCGCGCACCGCCTCGAGACGGCCATCGAGCGTCTGGCCGCGCACGACCCTGTCACGGCCGCCGAGGTCGAGGCACTCTTTGCCTATGTCGATGGCATCGGCGCAAGCTTTGACGCGCTGCGCGGCAGCGCCAGCGCGCCCACGCCGATCGTGGCTCCCGCTACCTCGGCCCCTCTGGCGATGCCGGCGGTCATGCCTGCACCGGTGCCGGCCACGCCGCAAGACGTCAGCGCGCCCGATGTCCCCGCGTTCACGCCAGCCGCCACGCGGCCGGGCGATCTGGCACCGATCGACTGGCAGCGCTTCGCGGCCGATCTGCCCTCGGCCAGCGAAATCGCCAGCCTGGCCGGCGATCGCGGCCAAAACGACGCCAGCCCGGGCGCCGTCGGCAGCACGGTGCGGGTGCGTGCGCCGCTGCTCGACCGCCTGGTCAACCAGGCCGGCGAGGTCAGCATCACGCGCTCGCGCATCGACGCCGACGTGGCACAGATGCAAAGTTCGCTGGGCGACCTGACAGAGAACCTGGAGCGCCTTCGCTCCCAACTGCGCGAGATCGAGTTGCAGGCCGAGACTCAGATCGGCTCGCGCATCGAGGCGGCCAAGGCCGAGGGCCAGAGCTTCGATCCGCTCGAGATGGACCGCTTCACGCGGTTCCAGGAACTGACGCGGATGATGGCCGAGTCGGTCAACGACGTGGCCACGGTGCAGCGCAGCCTGCAGCGCGCCCTGCAGTCGGCCGAAGACGATCTGGCAGCGCAGGCCCGGCTCACGCGCGAGTTGCAGGACGACTTGCTGCGCACGCGCATGGTCGAGTTCGAGAGCCTGTCGGACCGCTTGTACCGCGTCGTACGCCAAGCCGCCAAGGAAACGCACAAACAGGTCCGCCTGGACCTCGTCGGCGGCTCGATCGAAGTGGACCGTGGCGTGCTCGAGCGCATGGGCGGTGCGTTTGAGCACCTGCTGCGAAACTGCGTCACCCACGGCATCGAGACCCCCGACGCGCGCCAAGCTGCGGGCAAGGACGCCGCCGGTCAGATCACGATTGCCATTGCCCACGAAGGCAATGAGGTGGCCGTCGAGTTCCGCGACGACGGCGGCGGCCTGGATCTGCAACGGATCCGAGCGCGCGGCCTGGCGCTCGGGCTTGTCGCCGCCGATGCCTGGCCGACCGACGGCGAGTTGGCCCAGCTGATCTTCACGCCCGGCTTCTCCACGGCCGAATCGGTGACCGAGCTCGCGGGCCGCGGCATCGGCATGGACGTGGTCCGTGCCGAGGTCAACGCGCTCGGCGGGCGCATCGAAACCGCCACGGCTGCCGGGCAGGGCACGAGTTTTCGGTTGGTCCTGCCGCTGACGACCGCGGTGACCCAGGTCGTGATGCTGCGTGCCGGCGCGGTCACCGTGGCCGTCCCCGCCACGCTGGTCGAGATCGTGCGCCGCGCCACCGACACGGAGATCGCGGACGCCTACGCCGGCGGACACTATCCCTTCGCTGACAAGTCCTTGCCCTTCTTCTGGCTCGGCGCACTGCTGCAGGCGGGCGGGCGCAGCCAGGAGGTCGCGGCACGCTCGCAGCTGGTGGTCGTGATCCGCAGTGCGCAACAGCGCATTGCGGTGCACGTCGACGAAGTTATCGGCAACCAGGAAGTGGTGGTCAAGCACCTGGGCCCGCAACTGTCGCGGCTGCCCGGCCTGGCCGGCATCACCCTGCTGGCCTCGGGTGAGCCGGCGCTCATCTACAACCCGGTGGCCTTGGCCACGCTGTACGGCGAGCAGGCGCGCAGCGCCATGCGCGCCAGCGCGGCCAGCCCCGCTTTCCAGCCCAGCAGCTTCGGGCAGGTGGCGCTTCGCCGTGCGCCCCTGGTGCTGGTGGTCGACGACTCGCTCACCGTGCGCCGCGTCACCCAGCGCCTGCTGGTGCGCGAGGGCTACCGGGTCACCCTGGCCAAGGACGGCCTGGACGCGATCGAGAAGCTGGCTGAGGAGAAGCCCGACATCGTGTTGTCCGACATCGAGATGCCGCGCATGGACGGTTTCGATCTGGTGCGCAACATGCGGTCCGACGCCGCTCTGCGCGACCTGCCGGTGATCATGATCACCTCGCGCATTGCGCAAAAGCACCGCGACCATGCGGCCGAGCTCGGCGTCGACCACTACCTCGGCAAGCCCTACGCGGAGGAAGACCTGCTGTCGCTGGTGGCCCGCTATACCGCGCCGCACAGCGTGAGCTGAGATGCCGCAAAGCACGCCACACGCTGTCGGGTCGCAGTCACCCGGCACCGCCACTGGCGCGCACCAGCTGTGAACGACCTGGTCGAACGCCTGGCGGACCTGACCGCCCACTGCGACCGTGATGTGCTCGATGCCTCGCGCGTCAGTGCCCGGTGCGAGTTGCTGTCGCCCACCAGCGTTGCGATGCATCGCTCTGCGTCGGCGACGAAGGCCACCAGCGCCGGCTGACGCGCGCCCGGATGGCAGCGGCCGCTGCCGCGCCGGCGGCCGACGCCGGCTGGGCCGAGGTCGACCCGTTGGCGCGATTCGACGACCGGTCGGCCTGGCGCGATTGCCTGCGCTCGCAGACCCCACTCAGCCTCGCGGGCTTTCCTGCGACAGCCCTGTTCCCTTTGGCCACGGACACCGGCGCGGTGGGCGTGCTCGAGCTGCGCACCGAGCGCGCGTTGGCCCCCAATGACCACCGCAGCGTCAGCAGCATCCTGCGCCTGGATCGCAATTTCGAGGCGCTGCTCGACTACAGCGAGCGCGACACCCTGACGGGTCTGCTCAACCGCAAGACCTTCGACGATGCCTTTCTCAAGCTGGCCTTGCCGCCTGCCAACCCGGGGCCGGCCTCGGCGGCCGGCGAACGCCGCGACGGTGCAGCCGCTGCTGCCCACTGCCTGGGCGCCATCGACATCGACCACTTCAAGCGGGTCAACGACGGCTTCGGCCACCTCAGCGGTGACGAGGTGCTGCTGCTGCTGTCGCGCGTGATGCGCGGCACCTTCCGCTACCACGACCGTCTCTACCGCTTCGGTGGCGAGGAGTTCGTCGTGCTGATGCGGTGTGCCGACGATGCCAGTCCGGCCACCGCCTTTGAACGGCTGCGCGCGAACGTCGCCCAGTACGTTTTTCCGCAGGTCGAGCGCATCGCGGTCAGCGTCGGTGACACCGCCGTGGATGGCCGCGACACGCCGTCGCGCGCCGTCGAGCGTGCGGACCGTGCGGTCTACTTCGCCAAAGAGCATGGCCGCGACCAGGCGCGCAGCCACGCTGCACGGGTAGCACCGGGGCTGCTCGAAGGCGCGCACCAGACCGGCGACGTCGAACGGTTCTGAGGCGCGCAGCGCCCGCTGGGGTCCGCGGGCGACCATCTCAATTTCAAGCAAGCGCTTGATTTGTTCGGTTATCATGCGCGGCAATGACCACCGCACCGACGCCCCATCTGCCTGCGGAGCCTCAAGCCGATCGTGGAGAGCGAGCGCGCACTCGCCTGATGAGTGAGGCAGCCAAGGTATTCGCCGAAAAAGGTTATGCCGCGGCCTCGACCCGGGAGATCTGTGCCGCGGCCGGCCTGAACGTCGCGGCCATCCACTACCACTTCGGTGGCAAAGACGACCTCTACCGTGCGGTGCTGGTGGTTCCGATCGCCGGCATCGCCGCACAACTGGCCGGTTTCGACGCCCCGGGCCTGAGTCTGGCGCAGTCGCTCCAGCGCCTGCTCGGCACCTTCGTCGGCGAAGACGGCGCCCCGGCCGCATTCGCCCAGGACGGCATGCGCCTGTACCTGCGCGAAATGATCGAGCCGACGCCGGTGTTTGCCCAGGCGGTGGGCCAGCACATCGGGCCGGTGCACGAAGCGATTGCGCGGCTGCTGGCGCGCCACATCGGCGTGGCCGCACCGGATGAGGACGTTCATCGCCTGGTCTTCGGCCTGATTGCGATGGCGCACGACTACTGCATGTCGCGCGAGTTCATGAACGCCGTGGCGCCGCGCCTGCTCGAGGGGCCAGACGCCCTGGCGCGGGCGCGCGAGCGCTTGGTCGATTGGGCGCAGGCCCTGGTGGCTCATGAGCGAGAGCGCCGCAGCCTGACGAACGCAAGCCCATGACGTTTCGACTTCCCACCCGCCTGGCCATGGTTCTTGGCCCCTTGCTGCTGGCGGCCTGCGCCACCCCGCGCCTGCCCACCACGCCGACCACGGCCCTGCCCGCGCAGTGGCAGGCCACCTTGCCGCACAGCGGTGACGTACGGCAGTTGGCCGATTGGTGGCGCGGCTTCGACGACCCGCTGTTGCCCGCGCTCATCGGTCAAGCCCAGGCCAGCAGCCCGACCCTGGCGCAGTCGGTCGCCCGCATCGCGCAGGCCCGCGCCGCATTGCGCGGCGCGCAGAGCCTGCGCTGGCCGGCGGCCAACCTGACGGCCCAGGCCCAACGCGCCAGCACCGCGGGCAGCGTCGCGCCCGGCACGCAGTCGAGCGCGGCGATCGACGCCCGTTGGGAGGCTGACCTGTTCGGCGGCACGCGCGCGCAAGTCGCGGCGGCCCAGGCACGCAGCGCTGGCGCCGGTCTCGACTGGCATGCGGCACGCATCACCCTGGCGGCCGATGTGGCCGCCACTTACGTGGCGCTGCGCTCCTGTGAAGCCCAGCGCGCGGTGTTCGACGCCGACGCCGTCTCGCAGCAGCAAAGCGCGTCCCTGACCCGCGACAAGGTGCGTGTGGGCTTCGAAGCCCCGGCCAACGGCGCCCTGGCCGACGGTGCCGCCGCCGACGCTGGCAACCGGGCGATTGCGCAACGCGCCGACTGCGAGGTGTTGTTGCAGTCGCTGTCCGTGCTCAGCGGCGAGGCGGTCGCTGACCTGCGCCTGAGACTGACAACGCGCACCGCACAGCTGCCGCAACCGACGGCGTTCGCGGTCTCGACGTTGCCGACCCAGCTGCTGGCCCAGCGGCCCGACATCGCCTCGGCCGAGCGCGCCCTGGTGGCGGCTGCCGCCGATGTGGGCGTGGCGGAGGCCGCGCGCTATCCACGCTTGACTTTCAGTGGCAGCCTCGGGGTGGCGGGCCTGCGCATCGGGGGCCAGAGCAGCGACGGCAACACCTGGGGCTTCGGCCCGGCCTTGACCTTGCCTTTGTTCGACGCCGGCCAACGCGCCGCCACCCAGGCTGCCGCAGTGGCCCGCTACGACGAGGCCCGCGCCGGCCTCGACGCACGTTTGCGTGCGGCCGTCGGCGAGGTCGAGGAAGCGTTGCTGCGGCTCGATGCGGCGGGCCGCCGCGAGGCCGAGGCGCAACGCGCGGCGCAAGGGTTTCGCGACTACTTCACCGCCGCCGAGACGCGCTGGCGCATCGGCGCCGGCAGCCTGATCGACCGCGAAGACGCCCGCCGCGTCGCACTCACCGCGCAGACCGCGCTACTCGCCGTGCAGCGCGAGCGCGTGGTCGCCTGGGTCACGCTCTACCGCGTGCTCGGTGGCGGCTGGAGCGCCGCCGACGCCGACCCCCTCTCACCTTCGAAGACGAACTGAAGAAAGCCGCCGCATGTCGATCACCTCCCGTTGCAAGCGCTTTGCTGCCGCTGCGGCCGCGCTGGGTCTGCTGGGCGCCGCCGTCTGGGTTCAGGCGGCGGACCCCAGGCCCGCCGGCGCGCCCGGCGCCGCCAGCGCGCCGCGCGCGTCCCTGACCGTCACCGTGACCACGCCGCAGCCCATGCGCTGGCCGCAGACCCTCGCCGCCAACGGCAACGTCGCGGCCTGGCAAGAGGCCAGCATCGGTGCCGAGGCGCAAGGTTTGCGTTTGACCGACGTGCGCGTCAATGTCGGCGACCGCGTCAAGCGCGGCCAGGTGCTGGCTTTGCTGGCCGGCGACACCCTGGTGGCCGATGCGGCCGCCACGCGCGCCAGCCTGGCCGAAGCCGAAGCGACGCAGGCCGAAGCGGTGGCGAATGCCGAGCGTGCACGCCAGTTGCAAGCCAGCGGCGCCATCAGCGCACAGCAGATCCAGCAGTACGTCACCGGCGAGGCCACTGCGAGGGCCCGCGCCGATGCGCTGCGGGCGCGGATCAAGGCCGACCAGGTGCGCCTGGCGCAGACCCGCATCCTGGCGCCCGACGACGGTGTCATCTCCTTTCGCAGTGCAACCCTGGGCGCTGTGCCTCAACCGGGCCAGGAGTTGTTCCGCCTGATCCGGCGCGAGCGCCTGGAGTGGCGCGGCGATGTGGCTGCGCCCGAACTCGCGCGCATCAAGCCCGGCATGGCGGTGACGATCACTGCGGCCGGTGGCGTGGCCGTGAAGGGCAGCGTGCGCATGGTCGCGCCGACGGTCGATGCCGCCACCCGCAACGGCCTGGTCTATGTCGATCTGCCGCAACCCGGTGCCGCCAAGGCAGGCATGTTCGCGCGCGGCGAGTTTGAGGTCGGTGAACAGGAGGCGCTGACCCTGCCGCAAACCGCCGTGCTGCTGCGCGACGGTTTCAGCTACGTGTTTCGGGTTGGCGAGGGCAACAAGGTGCAGCAGGTCAAGGTGGCGGTCGGCCAGCGCAGTGGTGACCGCATCGCGGTGACCTCGGGCCTCGATGCGAAAGCCAGTGTGGTGGCGCAGGGTGCCGGCTTCCTGGCCGATGGCGACGTCGTGCGCGTCGCCAGCAGTACGAAATGAGGGCCGGGCAATGATGAGCGTTTCCACGTGGTCGATCAAGAACCCGGTCCCCTCGATCCTGCTGTTCGTCATGCTCACCGTGTTGGGCGTGGTGGGCTTCAAGGCCATGAAGGTTCAGCAGTTCCCCGACATCGATCTGCCCACCATCGTGATCGCCGCCAGCCTGCCCGGTACGGCACCGGCGCAGATGGAGACGGAAGTCGCGCGCAAGCTCGAGAACTCGCTGGCCACGTTGCAGGGCCTCAAGCACATCTATACCAAGGTGCAGGACGGCGCGGTCACCGTTACCGCCGAGTTCCGGCTTGAGAAAACCACCCAGGAAGCGCTCGACGAGGTGCGCGATGCGGTGGCGCGCATTCGCTCCGACCTGCCCAGCGACCTGCGCGAACCGGTCATCACCAAGGTCGACTTTTCCGGCCTGCCGATCCTGACCTACACCGTCTCGTCGACGCGCATGGACGACGAGGCGCTGTCCTGGTTCGTCGACAACGAAGCCACCAAGCGCCTGCTGGCCGTGCGCGGGGTTGGCGCGGTGGCGCGGGTCGGCGGCGTGACGCGCCAGGTGCGCGTCGAGCTCGATCCCGCGCGCCTGATGGCGCTCAACGTGACCGCAGCCGACATCTCGCGGCGCCTGCGCGATGTGCAGCAAGAGGCCCCCGGCGGGCGCACCGACCTCGGCGGCGCAGAGCAATCCGTGCGCACCATCGCCACGGTGCAAAGCGCCCAGGCCCTGGGCGCGCTCGAACTGGGCCTGGCCGACGGCCGGCGGCTGCGCCTGGACCAGGTGGCCACGGTCATCGATGGCGTCGGTGAGCGGCGCTCGGCAGCGCTGCTCAACGGCCAGCCCGTGGTCGGTTTCGAAATCACGCGGGCGCGCGGCGCGGGGGAGGTGGATGTCGCCAAGGGGGTGGTCAAGGCGTTGGCTGAACTGCGCGCCGCGCACCCCGATGTCACCCTCACCGAGGCCTTCAACTTCGTCGATCCGGTGATCGAGAACTTCAACGGCTCCATGACGCTGCTGATCGAAGGCGCCCTGCTGGCGGTGCTGGTGGTCTGGGCCTTCCTGCGCGAGTGGCGCGCCACCCTGGTCTCGGCAGTGGCCCTGCCGCTGTCGGCGATCCCGACCTTTGCCGTGATGCACTGGATGGGCTTCAGCCTCAACACCGTGACCTTGCTGTCGCTGTCCCTGGTGGTCGGCATCCTGGTCGACGATGCCATCGTCGAGATCGAGAACATCATGCGCCACATGGCGCAGGGCAAGCGCCCGCTCGAGGCCGCACGCGAGGCCGCCGACGAAATCGGCCTGGCCGTGATCGCGACCTCGTTCACGCTGATCTCGGTCTTCCTGCCCACCGCCTTCATGGGCGGCGTGCCGGGCAAGTTCTTCGTCCAGTTCGGCTGGACCGCGGCGATTGCGGTTTTCTTCTCCCTGGTGGTGGCCCGCATGTTGACGCCGATGATGGCGGCCTACATGCTGCAGCCGCCGAAGAAGGCGCATGCCGATCCGAAGTGGATGCCGGGCTACCTGGCGATTGCCCGCTGGTGCCTGACCCACCGGGTCAAGACCCTGCTGGCGACCACCCTCTTCGCGGTGGGCTCGTGCACGCCGCTGTTCACTGGCAACATCGCCGGCGCCTTCATCCCGCCCGACGATTTGTCGCAGACCCAGGTTTACATCTCGCTGCCGCCCGGCAGCACCTTCAGCCAGACCCTGGCAGTGGCCGAGCAGGCGCGCCAGATCGTGCAGAAGAACCCGCATGTCAAGCTGGTCTACAGCGCAGTCGGCGGCGGCAGCGCCGGCGGCGACCCGTTCGCGCCGCAGGGTGCGGCCGAGGCCCGCAAGGCCACGCTGACGATCAACCTGACGCCGCGCGACGAGCGCGCGGGCCTGTCCAAACAGGCGATCGAGGGCGACTTGCGGCGCGCACTCGAGGCCCTGCCGGGCGCGCGCTTCAATGTCGGTTTGGGCGGCTCGTCGGAGAAGTACATCCTGGTGCTGGCCGGCGAAGACGGCGAAGCCCTGATTGCGCACGCGCAGGTGGTCGAGCAAGAGCTGCGCACCATCGCCGGCATCGGCCAGGTGACGTCGACCTCGAGCCTGCAGCGCCCCGAGCTGGTGGTGCGCCCCGACGCCGCACGCGCCGCCGACCTGGGCGTCACCTCGGCCGCCATCGCCGACACCCTGCGCATCGCCACCGCCGGTGACTACGATCAGGCCTTGAGCAAGCTCAACCTGTCGCAGCGCCAGGTGCCGGTGGTCGTGAAGCTGCCCGATGCGGCGCGCCAGGACCTGGCCTTGATCGAGCGTCTGGGCGTGCCCGGTGCCAAGGGCCCCGTGCCGCTGGGCAACGTGGCCACGCTCGAATTGGCCAGCGGCCCGGCGCAGATCGACCGCTACGACCGTCTGCGCAACATCAACTTCGAGATCGAGTTGAACGGCATGGCGCTGGGCAAGGTGCAGGCGCTGTCGGATGCGCTGCCGAGCTTGCAGAAGCTGCCACCGGGCGTGATCAAGACGACCATCGGCGACGCCGAGGCCTTCGGCGAACTGTTCACCAGCTTCCTGCTCGCGATGCTCACCGGCGTGGCCTGCATCTACATCGTGCTGGTGCTGTTGTTCCACGCCTGGGTCCAGCCGGCGACGATCCTGGCCGCGCTGGTGCTGTCGATTCCGGGCGCCGTGCTGGCTCTGTTCATCACCCGCACCGATCTGTCGATGCCGGCCATGATCGGCATGATCATGCTGATGGGCATCGCGACCAAGAACTCGATCCTGCTGGTTGAGTACGCCATCATGGCCATGCGCGACCGCGGCCTGAACCGCTGGGAGGCCCTGCTCGATGCCTGCCACAAGCGCGCGCGGCCGATCATCATGACCACCATTGCGATGGGCGCCGGCATGCTGCCGATCGCGCTGGGCTTCGGCACCGACCCGAGCTTTCGCGCGCCGATGGCCATCGTCGTCATCGGCGGCCTGATCACTTCCACCTTCCTGAGCCTGCTGGTGGTGCCGGTCGTCTTCACCTACGTCGACGACATGGTGCAGTGGTTCGCGCGCCAATGGCGGCGGCGGTTCCCGGCGCGCCACGAGGCGACGGCATGAAGCCGGGCCTGACGCGCCGCCGCTTCAGTGCCGTCGCCGGCTGCGCGCTGGCCGCTACGGCCTGGCCGCTGGCAGCGCAGGAAGCGCCGGCCTTCGAGACGATCGAGTTCGATTGGATCGACCCCTCGCGCAACCGTGCCGTGCCGGTGCGCCTGTACTGGCCGAAAGCCGCCGCGCTCGGCAGCCGCGTACCCCTGGTGGTCTTCTCGCACGGCATCGGCGGCTCGCGCCGTGGCTACAGCTACCTCGGTCAGCACTGGGCCGGCAACGGCCTGGCGAGTCTGCACCTGCAGCACGTGGGCAGCGACCGCCAAATTTGGTTCGGCAACCCGCTGGGCATGATCGGCCGCTTGCGCGACGCCGCGCAGGAGCGCGAAGCCATCGCTCGCGCGCAGGACTTGCGCTTTGCGCTCGACCGTTTGCTCGCCGCGCGCAGCGAGTTCGCGCCCCACATCGACGCCGAGCGCATCGCCGTGGCCGGCCACAGCTATGGCGCCAACACGGCGCTGCTGGCGGCCGGAGCCTACCTCGAACGCGAAGGCCGCGTCGTCGATCTGCGCGAGCCGCGTGCGCGCGCCGTCATCGTGCTCTCGGCGCCGCCGTTCTATGGCGAAGCCGAAACCGCGCGCATCCTCGCGCCGGTGACGCTGCCGAGCCTGCACGTCACCGCCACCGGCGACGTGATCCGCATCCCCGGTTACTTCTCCGGCGCCGAAGATCGCGTCGCCGTGTTCGACGCCACCGGCAGCGCGCGCAAGGCCCTGGCGGTGTTCGAAGGCGGCTCGCACAGCATGTTCACCGACCGCGCCGGCACCGGCGGCATCGAGCTCAATCCGCAGGTCAAGACGGCGACGAAGGAGCTGTCGCTGGCGTTCCTGCGCATCGTGTTCGACCAAGGCGACAGCATTGCACTGGCCCAGTGGGCCGAGCGGCACCGCGCTATCCTCGCCAAGTTCGTCGGGATCAAGGTTGCAGGGGCTTAGACTCAGGCCGCACCAAGCGACTTGGTCAGCCGGAGGCAACCATGCAGACAGCGCCACCCCCGCCACCCTCTCAGCCCTCGAAATCCTCGAAAGGATCGGAACGATCGGAAGGATCGGAAGGATCGCAACCCTCGGAGACGAATTTTCCGGTCGTTTGTGTCGGCGGTTCAGCCGGTGGCCTGGATGCCTACATTCGGCTGTTGCAGAACCTGCCGGCCGACCTGGGCGTGGCGATCGTGATCGTCAACCACATTACCCTGGTGCCGACCCAGTTGCACACGATCCTGCCGCGCTACACCACGATGCCGGTCGATCTGATCACCGACCGGTTGTCGATCGAACGCAACCGGGTCTTCATCATTCCCGAGAACCGGGATCTGCATCTCGACGGTGACGAGTTCCATCTGACGCCGATCTCCAAACCGCACGGTTGGCCCGATGTCATCACCGTCTTCCTGCGCTCGCTCACCGCGGGCTGGGACGGCAAGCTGATTGCCGTCATCGTTTCTGGCTACGACGGCGATGGCGCGGCGGCCTTGCGCGGCATCAAGGAAGTGGGGGGCATCACGATCGCGCAAAAGCTCAGCACCGCGTCCCGGCCCGACATGCCGCAGAGCGCCATCGACACCGGCTGCATCGATTTCGTGCTGTCGCCTGAAGACATCGCCCTGGAGATCAGGCGCATCGCCAGCGTCGAAGCCTGAGCGCCTGCCGGCCTGACGGTTCGGCGCGCGGCCACTTGTCGTACCTGGAGCAGAGCATGACGAAAAAGACCCCTGCGCCAGAGAAAGCCGCACAGGTGCCGGGCAAAGGCAGCCAGGCGCCTGCCGCCGAGCTGGCAGCGCCGACGAACGTCGAAGCCGCAGGAACGCGCTTCCCGGTCGTCGGTATCGGCGCGTCGGCCGGCGGGCTGGCTGCATTCGAGGCCTTCTTCTCGGCCATGCCCTCCGCCACTGAGTCCGGCATGGCCTTCGTGCTGGTCCAGCACCTGGCGCCTGACCACAAGAGCATCTTGTCCGACTTGATCCGGCGCTACACGCGGATGCAGGTTTTCCAGGTTGAAGACGGCATGGTGGTGCAGCCCAACTGCGCCTACATCATTCCGCCGAATTTCGACATGGCGTTCCTGAATGGCGCGCTGCAGTTGCTGGAGCCGGCTGCGCCGCGCGGGCAGCGCCTGCCGATCGACTTCTTCTTCCGCTCGCTGGCGCAAGACCAGCATGAGCGCGCCATCGGCATCGTGCTGTCGGGCACCGGCAGCGACGGCAGCCAGGGCGTGCGCGCCATCAAGGGCGAAGGCGGCATGGTGATGGCTCAAAACCCCGCATCGAGCGAGTTCGACGGCATGCCGCGCAGCGCCATCGCCACCGGCCTGGTGGACTATCAATTGCCGCCGGCCGAAATGCCGGTTCAGTTGATTGCCTACGCCGCGCACGCCTTCGGCAAACTGCCGCGCGTCGCCCCCCAGGCGGCGGGGAAGACCGACCACGCGCTGAAGAAGATCTTCGTCCTGCTGCGGGCCCAGGTGGGGCACGACTTTTCGCAGTACAAGCCGAGCACCGTGCACCGCCGCATCGAGCGGCGCCTGGCCGTGCACCAGATCGCCAGCATGGACGACTACGTCAAGTACCTGCAGCAAACGCCGCCCGAGGTCGAGGCGCTGTTTCGCGACCTGCTGATCGGCGTGACCAATTTCTTCCGCGACCCCGAGGCCTTCGCGGTGCTGCAAGCGCAGGTCATTCCGCAGCTCTTTGTCGGCAAGCCGGCCGGCAGCGCGGTGCGCGTCTGGACGGCGGGCTGCTCGACCGGCGAAGAGGCCTATTCCATCGCCATCCTGCTGGCCGAGCACATGGCGGCCGTCAAGGCCAGCTACACGGTCCAGTTGTTTGCCACCGACATCGACAGCCGGGCCATCGCCACCGCGCGCGCCGGCCTGTACCCGGCCAGCATTGCCGCCGATGTGTCGGCCGAACGGCTGGCGCGCTACTTCACCCTCACGGCCGACCGCAACGCCTATCGCATCAACCAAGGCATCCGCGACCTGCTGGTCTTCTCGGAGCAGGACCTGATCAAGGACCCGCCGTTTTCCAGGCTCGACCTCATCAGTTGCCGCAACCTGTTGATCTACATGGACGTCGAGCTGCAGAAGAAGCTGATCCCGCTGTTTCATTACGCGCTCAAGCCCGAGGGCATGCTGTTCCTGGGCAGCTCGGAAAGCGTGGGCGAATTCGACGCCTTGTTCGGCGTCATCGATCGCAAGTCCAAGCTGTACCGGCGCCACACCGACCCTCAGGGCCGGGAGCGCTACGCCCTCGGCCGCTTGCTGCCGGCGCTGCCGGTGCTGCCGGTGCTGGATCTGGCGGCGCCGCCCGGGGCTGCGAAGGCGCCAGCGCGTGGCAGCAAGCCTTCCCTGCGCGAGGTGACCGAGCAGGCCATGCTGCTGCAGGTGGCCCCGGCTGGCGCCTTGGTCAACCATCAGGGCGACATCCTGTACCTGCATGGGCGCAGCGGCATGTTCCTGGAGCCGGCACCCGGCGAGGTCGGCACCCACAACATCTTGAAGATGGCGCGCGAAGGCTTGGGGCCCGGGTTGGCCACCGCGCTGCGCCGGGCCGTGGCCAGCAAGGTCGCGGTGCGGGCGCAGCGCCTGAGCGTCAAGACCAACGGTCATTACACGATGGTCAATCTGAGCGTCCGACCCGTCGCGACCCGCCTGGCGCCGGATGGCGCGGCAGGCGCAGTAGAGGCAGCAGCGTCGCTGGAGTCGCCGCTGTACCTGGTGATCCTGGAAGAAGCGCCGCCGGATGAGCCCGGATCGGCGCAGCTGCCCGCCGGCCCGGCCGACGACGGCGCCCGCAGCGCGCACGCCGACGCCGAGGCGCGCATTGCCGCGCTGACGCAGGAGCTGCGCGCCAAGGACGAATACCTGCAAAGTACGCATGAGGAACTCGAAAGCTCCAACGAAGAGCTCAAATCGTCGAATGAGGAAATGCAGTCGGTCAACGAAGAGTTGCAGTCGACCAACGAAGAGCTCGAGACTTCGAAGGAAGAACTGCAGTCCGTCAACGAAGAGCTGGCCACCGTCAACACCGAGCTGCAGGCCAAGGTGGCCGACCTTTCGCGCGCCAACAACGACATGAACAACCTGTTGGCCGGCACCGGCATCGGCACCGTGTTCGTCGATCATCAACTGCGCGTCCTGCGCTTCACGCCTGCCGCGTCGCAGATCATCAACCTGATCCTGACCGACGTGGGCCGGCCTGTGAGCCACATCGTCTCCAACCTGGTCGGCTACGACCGCCTGGTGGCCGACACGCAGGAGATGCTGCACACGCTGATCCCCAAAGAGGTGGAAGTGCAGACCACCTCGGGCCAGTGGTACAAGATGCGGATCCAGGCGTACCGCACGCTCGACAACGTGATCGAGGGCGCCGTGATCTCGTTTTTCGACATCAGTGCATTGGTCAAGTTGCGCGACGATCTGCGCCACAGCAACGACCTGCAGCGCCTGGGCGTGGCGCTGCGCGACGCCAGCGATGCCATCACCGTGCAAGACCTGGACGGCAACATCCTGGCCTGGAACCCGGGCGCGGTGCGGCTGTACGGTTGGAGCGAAGCGCAGGCGCTGGCGATGAATGTGCGCGAGCGCATCCCGCCCGCGCTGCGCGGGCAGGCGCTGGCGACGCTGGCCCAACTCAGCCAGGCCAAGGTGCTCGAGCCCTACCGCAGCCAACGCCTGACCCAGGCGGGGGCGGTGGTCGAGGTCTCGATGGTCTCGACCGCCTTGCTCAACGAGGCCGGCCAGATGTATGCGATCGCCACCACCGAACGGGCTCTTGCCCACGCGGATTGATGCCAGCGCTGCGCGCCTGCTTGATGGAGAGACTGAGTGACCACCGACGACATGAGCCCGAAAGACAGCGCCGCTTCGGCCACTTCAGCCACTGCGGCCGGCGAGGCCGACGAGGCCAGCGTCGCACAGGCGCTGCGTGAGCACGCCGAAGTGGTGGCGCGCGGCCGGTCTGCGCTGTCGCCTGAACGCTTTGCGGCGCTGTCGCCTGAAGCCACGCGGGACCTGTTACATGAGCTGCAGGTGCACCACATCGAGCTCGAAATGCAGAACGAAGAACTGCGCCGGGCTCAGGTGGAGCTCGACGCATCGCGAGCGCGCTACTTCACTCTGTATGACCTGGCGCCGGTGGGCTACTGCAGCGTCAGCGAGCAAGGGCTGATCCTGCAAGCCAACCTGGCCGCAGCCACGCTGCTGGGCGCCACGCGTGGCACGCTGGTCAAACAGCCGATCAGCCGGTACATCTTGCGCGCCGACCAGGACACTTGGTACCTGCGCCGAAAATTGCTGGAGGAAACGGGGCAAGCGCAGTCGCTGGAGTTGCGCCTGGTTCGGCAAGATGGCACGCAGGTGTGGGTGCATGTGGCGGCCAACGCCGCGAATGACACGGTCGGCCCGCCCGTGATCCTGGTGGTGCTGACCGATGTGACCGACCGCAAGCTGATGGAAGTGGCCATGCGCGAGAGCGAGGGCCATTACCGCGCCTTGGTGGAGTGGTCGCCCGAGGCGATGTTGGTTCACCTGGACGGGACGGTCACTTATGCCAATCCGGCCGCGCTCAGGCTGCTGGGCGCCAGGACCACCGCTCAACTCGAAGGCAAACCTTTTCTCGACCTGATTGACCCGGCGTCCCACCCGGCGTCCCACCCGGCGTCCTACCCGGCGTCCTACCCGACCCTGCTGGCCGGCTGGAAGAAGGTTGCCGACCCGGGCCGCGCCGCGCCGTCGGCCGAATTGCGCTTGCTTCGGCTGGATGGAACGCGGGTGGATGTGGAGGCCCAGAGCATCGCCACTGTGTACGGAGGAAAGCAAGTCACCATCACCTCCCTGCATGTCGTCAGTGGCCGCCGGCGCAACGACGGCGCCGCCGCGACAGCCTCCTAGTAACTGACGCGCGCGCAGTAGGTCTGCTGCGCTGCATGGCGGGCCTGGCCCAGGGTGTGGATGCCGCGCTCGGCCAGCAGCGGGATCAGCTTCAGGAAGACCTCCGCGGTGACCATCGCGTCGCCCAGGGCGGTGTGACGGCCGAGCACCGCCACGCCCAGCCGTTCGGCGATCGCGTCGAGATCGTGCGAGGCCTGCTGCGGATGGACCACCACCGACAGCAGCAACGTGTCGAGCACCGGCTGATCGAAGACCACGCCGGTCAATGCTTCCTTGAGTTGCAGGAAGCGCATGTCGAAGGCGGCGTTGTGCGCCACCAGCACGGTGTCCTGGGCGAAGGCATGAAAGATCGGCAGCACGGCGTCGATCGTCGGTGCGCCGGCCACCATCTCGGGCCGGATGCCGTGGATCGGGATGCCTGCCGCAGGGATGTCGCGCTGCGGGTCCACCCATTGCTCGAAGCAGTCTTCGCGGCGCAGCTTGCCGGCGACGATGCGGGTGGCGCCGATCTGCAGGATCTCATCGCCGGCGGATGGCTCCAGGCCGGTGGTCTCGGTGTCGAACACGGTGTAGGTCAGCGCGGTCAGAGGGCGGTCGGCCAGTTCGCGGGCCTGCTCGCTGGTGCCGAAGAGGTCGAAGTCATAGACCTCGGGGCGGCTGTCGGCGCGCACGAACTGCGCTGCGTCGAGTGGTTCGCCGGCGCCGGCCAGCGGCAGCAGCAGGCAGAACAGCGATTCATGGCGCACCCGCTCGCGCTCGAACCAGAACTCGCCGTCGTGGCGTTCGACCACGTCGCGCAGGCTCAGCGCCAGGCCCTCGCTGCCGCGGCGGTGGTTCTGCATCGGCTCGGTCTCCCAACTGCTGACGGTTTCGCTGCTCAGCGTGTGGCCGCTCCAGACCAGGTCGAGCCGCGCGCGCCCGGCGCTGCGTGCCAGGCGCAGTTGCAGCAGCTTGGCGTCGAATTCATCGACCAACCGGCCGGCCAGGTAAAGCAGGGCCTGCAGCAGCGAGTAGCTGTCGACCTTGAGCCACAGCGCGGGGTCGACAGCGTCGGCGGCCACGCGGCAGCCGTGCTCGGCCTCGATGCGCCGGCAGGCCGCGGCCAGCAGGTCGGCGCCGAGCATGTCTTCCAGGGGCCAGCGCGTCTTCAGCGACTGCGCGGTGGTGCGCGCCACCGCGGTGATGCGCTGGCTCATGCTGCGCACCTCGTCGCGGATCACGCCATGAAAGCGCTCGCGCGTGGCGGCATCGACATCGTCGTAGTCGAGCATCTCCACGGCCGCCTGCAGGTTGCCGAGCGAGGCCCTGCTGCCTTCGGTCAGCGTGTGCAGCAACTGGTCGCGCGCGGCCTCGTCGGCGAAATCGCGCGTGATGTTGTCCAGCATCAGGACGAAGCCGTTCAGCGCCGCGGCGTCCTGCTCGGCCTCGATGGCGCGCACCGGTGCCATCTGCACGCGCAGCAACTGCCCGGCGCGGGTGCTGGTGACGAACTGCGCCGACGGGTGTGCCGCGCCGCGCTGCAGCCGCTGTTGCACCGATGCCAGCGCATGCGCCACCAGCGCGCGGTCGAGCACGGCGTAGATCGAACGGCCCAGGCCGATCAGCTCGGTGCCGCCGGCCAGCGCCGGCGCACTCGACAGGGCGCGGAACTGGGTTCGCGCGCGGGCGTTGTAGAGCAGGATGCGGCCGTCGAGGTTGCAGACCACCACGCTCTGCGTCAGCTCGGCCATCAGAGCGGCCAGGCGGTTGCGCTCCTGCTCGATGTTGCGGCTGGCGGCGCGCACTTGCTCGGCGACGTCATCGCGCAAGGCGCCGCGTTGCGCGGCGAACTGGTTCAGAACGTCGGCCAGCGCCTTCACCTCGGCCGCGCCGACAGCGCCGACCGGGCGCGCAACGTCGGCGGCCAGCAGCGTGCGCGCGTCCTCGGCCAGGCGCGCCGCCGCGCGCACCCAGCGCAGGTAGGCGCGGTGCAGCAGCGCGCCGGCCCCGGCGGCGAGCACCAGCCCGGCGAACAGGCCCAGAGCGGCGCGGCCCTCGGCATCGGGTGCCAGCGTGAAGACGCCCCACATCAGCAGGGCCGCCAGCCCCAGCAGCGCGGCGGGCAGCAGCGCGGCAACCACTTCGCGCGCGTCGACTCTCATCCGCCCAGCAGCTGCTTGACCTTGTCGGCCAGCTCGCGGGTCGAGAAGGGCTTGGTCATGTAGGCATCGGCGCCGAGGGCGCTGCCCTTGGCCTGATCGGTATCGCGGCCCTTGGCGCTGAGCATCAGGATCTTCACAGCCGCCAGGCTTTCGTCGCCCCGCACGGCCTGGCAGATCTCGAAGCCGCTGCGTCCCGGCATCATCACGTCGAGCAGCACCAGGTCAGGCCGCTCGCGGCGGATGGCGTCGAGCGCGGCATCGCCGTCGCGCGCGATCGTCACGCGGTGGCCTTCGCGCTTCATCAGGAACTCGAGCGAGATGACGATGTTGGCTTCGTCGTCGGCGATCAGCACATGTTTGGTCATGCGTGTTTCTCCTCGGGGTGCCAGGGCAGGTCGAAGCCGAAGCAGGCGCCCTGGCCGGGCCTGCTCTGCAGCCATATCCGGCCGCCGAGATGTTCGACGATCTGGCGGCTGATCGGCAAGCCCAGGCCGGTGCCCTGTGGGCGGTTGTTGGCCTCGCCGCCCTGGCGGAATTTCTCGAACACCTGTGGCTGCTGCTCGGGCGCAATGCCCGGCCCGTTGTCGCTGACTTCGATCGTCGCCGCACGCGCGTCGGTGGTGAGCCTGACGATAACGCGGCCGTGGCCGGCCGGCACGAACTTGAGCGCATTCGACAGCAGGTTGAGCAGCACCTGGAGCAGGCGGTCGCGGTCGGCGTGCAGCAGCGGCACGGCCTCGGGTTGCTCGACCGTGACGCTGGCGCCGCGTTCGCGGAAGGCTTCGCGGGTGGTGCTCAGCGCATGCGCGATCAGCTCGCGCAGATCGATCGCCTGGTTGCGCCAGTCGCCGTGGCCGGATTCGATCTTGGCCATGTCGAGCACCTGGTTCACCAGCCTGGACAGACGCTCGGCTTCGGCCACGATCAAGCCGATGAATTGCTGGCGCTGGGCGACGTCCATGGCCGGATCGTCGCGCATCAACTCGGCAAAGGCGCGGATCGAGGTCAGCGGCGTGCGCAGCTCGTGCGTCACCGAGGACATGAAGTCGTCCTTGAGCTTGTCCAGGCTCTCGAGCTGGCGGTTGGCCGCGCGCACCTGCGAGGCCTCGTCGAGCATGCGCAGGATGTCGGCCGGCGCCAGCGGTTCTTCATCGACCACCGCCGCCACCACGGCGTGCGCCGAGGCGCTCCCGATGGCGCCGGCGAGTTGGGTTTCGACCAGCTGCACCAGTTGCGCGTCGGCGGCGACCGCCTCGATGCGACCCGCGCCGCGCTGGCGCGCGACATCGGCAAACAGCCGCTGCGCCGCCTCGACGCCGAGAAAGCGCACGGCCAGTTGCTGCAGGACCGCCACGTTGGCGCGCCCGCGCCAGAACACCGGGGCCGCGGCCGCGCCGCGGCCGGTGCGCGCGAACACGTCGACGAACAGCAGCGCCTGCGCCGCCTCGCGTGCCGAGGGCGCGCGCGCCAGCGACACCGCCACATACAGGCCGGTGTTGACCAGCAGGCTCCACAGCAGCGCATGGGTCAGGTTGTCCAGCCCGGTCAGGCCCAGCAGCTGCTCGGGGCGCAGCAGCGCCAGGCCGAACGGGCCGTCGTGCAGGAAGGGGGTGGGCAGCCAGCCCGATTTGGCGATTGACGGCAGCATCAGGGTGTAGACCCAGAGCGCAAAGCCGGCACCCAGGCCGGCCAGCGCGCCGGCGCGGGTGCCACCCTTCCAGAACATGCCGCCGAGCAAGGCGGGCGCGAACTGGGCCACGGCGGCGAAGCTGATCAGGCCGATGCTGACCAGCGCGTAGGCCTCGCCGGCGATGCGGAAGTAGAGGTAGCCGAGCAGCAACAGCGCAACGATCACGACGCGTCGCACCGCCAGCGGTGTGCCGCTCAGATCGCGCGCATCGTGGCGACCGCGCAGGCGCAACAGCAGCGGCATCACCAGGTCGTTGCTGACCATCGTCGAGACCGCAATCGCCTCGACGATGATCATGCCGGTGGCGGCCGACAGCCCGCCAATGAAAGCCACCAGCGCCAACCCGTGCGCGCCGTTGGCCAACGGCAATGACAGCACGAAGGTCTCGGGGTCGGCGCCGCCTTGCCCGACACTCGCGAAGTGCAGCAGGCCGCCCAGGGCGATCGGCAGCACGAACAAGTTGATCAGCAGCAGGTAGAGCGGAAAGGCCCAGCTGGCGCGCTTGACATGCCGTTCGTCGACGTTCTCGACCACCATGACCTGGAACTGGCGCGGCAGGAAGATCACCGACAGCATCGCCAGCAGCGTGAGTGCGAACCACTGCCCTCCGGCGAAGCGGGCATCCCCCCCCGTGCCACCCAGACCGAGCAGCGGCTGCAGGTCGGCGCGTGCCGCCGCTTGCGCGAAGATTTCGCCCGGGCTGTCGAACAGGCCCCAGCAGACGAACACGCCGACCGCCATGAAGGCCAGCAGCTTGACCACCGACTCGAGCGCGATGGCGGCGACCATGCCCTCGTGGCGCTCGCTGGTGTCGAGGTGCCGCGTGCCGAAGGCAATCGTGAAGCCGGCCAGCGCGAGCGCGAAGTACAGCGTGCTGTCGCGCCACCAGGGACCGCCGGCGTGCGCGGCGCCGGGCCCGGTGGTGAGCAGTGCATAGCCGCTGGCGATGGCCTTCAATTGCAGCGCGACGTAGGGCAGGATGCCGACCAGCGCGATCACGGTGACCAGCGCGGCCAACCCACGGCTCTTGCCGTAGCGGCTGGCGATGAAGTCGGCGATCGAGGTGATGCGGTACTGGCGCGCGATGCGGATCATCTTGCGCAGCACCGGCCAGGCCAGCAGCATGGCCAGGGTCGGCCCGAGGTAGATCGGCAGGAACCACAGGCCCGAGCTGGCGGCGCGGCCGACGCTGCCGAAGTAGGTCCAGGCAGTGCAATACACGCCCATCGACAGCGTGTAGACCCAGGCGTTGCTGATCATGGAGCGGCCGGCGCGCGCGCGGGCGTCGGCGAAGTGCGCCACGCCGAACAGCAGCAGCAGGTAGGCGAACGACGCGGCCAGGACCAGCGGGGCAGACAGCATCTGGCTTCAGTCGTCGCCGCCCGGCGCTTCGGTGATCCAGGCCGCCAGGCCGATCAGTGCGGCCCAGCCGCAGAACACCGCGGTCGGCAGCAGCGGCAGGCCGGCCACGCTGACACCGCGGTCCCACAGCGTCAGCAGCGGGAAGTTCAGCGCCAGCCAGCCGGCGGCGAACAAGGCGATCAGGCGTTGGTTGCGCAGCTTGTCGGACATCGGGGCTCCTGGGCCTGCGGGCGGCAGCGGCTCACAACGCGTCGATTCGGAAGTGCCGGCGCAGCAGCGCGCGCAGGCGCTGGTTGATCGCCAGCGCGTCCTTCAACTGGGCCCGCTCCAGCGTGCTCAGCTCGGAGGCCTGCACCAGGTTGCTCGGTGCCTGGCCGGCATGGCGCTGCAACAGCTGGTGGCGCAGCTTCAGGCCCATCAGGAAGTGCAATCCCTCGATCAGATCGCGGCCCAGCTCGGCGTCGAGATGGCCGGCCTCGACCAGCCGGCGCAGGCGCTGCGCCGTGCTGCTCTCGTGCACGCCGTGCTGCAGGCTGAGCGCGCGCACGCCATGCACGATCGGGAAGGTACCGAGCTTCTTCAGGTCCAGCGGCTGCTCGTCGCTACGTGCCGTCAGGCGCGCCCACCACTTCTGCGGCTCGTCGAACTGGTCGGCCGCCGCGGCAAAGCGCGCCAGGAACGCGTCGCTGCCGGCCAGGATGCGGCTGAGGTGTTCGCGCACAGCGTCCAGCAACTGCGCGTCGCCGGCGACTGCCGCGGCGTCGAAGAAGATCGCCAGACGCATCGGGCCTTCCGGGTCGGCGCCGTAGATCCACTCGCGCAGCGAGTCGCGAAACGTCGCCACGCTGGCGCGCCAGAGCGGGTTGGTGAGCATGATCCGGCCTGGGCAGGGCGGGTAGCCGAGCTCGGCCAGCGCGGCGTTGAAGCGCGCCGCGACGGCCGCGAGGTCGGGGTGTTGGTAGCCGTCGCGCAGCAGCAGCGCGTTGTCCTGATCGGTCTTGATCAGTTGCTCGCCGCGGCCCTCGCTGCCCATCACCAGCAGGCAGCTGTTGGCCACCAGCTCGGCCGGCGCGAGCAGGCGCCACAGGCGCGCGAACAGGCGCCGGTTGAGCTCGCCGACCAGGTGCGCGAGGCGCTCGATCCTGATGCCGCCGTCGTGCATCAGGGCCAGCATCGCGTCGATGCGTTCGGCGCCAGCTTTCAGTTCGGCCACCGACTGTGCGTCGTCGATCTGCAGCGCCACGATGTGCGAATGGTTGGCCACGAAGCCGACCAGGTCGATCTGGCCGAGCAGGCCGAGCACGCCGGCGTCACCCGGGCCCTCGCGCACCAGCAGCCGGTGCACGCGGTGGCGCACCATCAGCCACAGGGCCTCGAACAGTTCGGCCTCGGGGTGGACCTCGATCAGATCGAACTGCGCCACCTCGCGCACCGGCAGCAGGGCCGGCGCCACGTCGCGCAGCAACGCGTCGCGCAGGTCGGTGGTGGTGAAGATGCCCAGGCGCGGGCCGTTGGCGGAGCGGTCCCGCACCAACGCACCGTTACTGCCCTGCTCGGCCAGCCGCCGACAGACCGAGACCAGGTCGAGCCCGCCGTCGACATAGACCGGCACGCGCACGCAGGCGTCGCGCACGCGCGCGGTCACCAGCGAGAGCATCTCGCGTTGTGCGTCGGAGCCGCAGGTTTCCAGCATGGCGGGGGGCTGCAAGTGACAACGGGACTTCAGGCAGTGTGCCCGCAGTCCCGCGGCTTCGGGTTGACCTGGCTCTGGTCGACCCCTGGCCGCTCAGTGACCCGACGCGCCCGAAGCGCCGATGCCGGTTTCGGAACGCACCTGCTGGGCCAGGAAGCCGGCGCGGTCGGTCTTGGCGCGTGCGCTCTTGTCCAGGATCGAGAACAGCCAGATGCCGACGAAGGCGATCGTCATCGAGAACAAGGCCGGCGAGGTGTAGGGGAACAGCGCCGAGCCCTTGGGGTTGCCGAGGGTGACTTCCCAGACCGACGGCGAAACGACAGTCAGCGCGACCGAGGAGATCAGGCCGAGGAAGCCGCCGATCACCGCGCCCTTGGTGGTGCAGTCCTTCCACAGCACGCTCATGAAGAGCACCGGGAAATTGGCCGAGGCGGCGATCGCAAAGGCCAGGCTGACCATGAAGGCGATGTTCTGCTTCTCGAAGGCGATGCCCAGGGCCACGGCCACCACGCCCAGGGCCACGGTGGTGATGCGCGAGACACCCAGTTCGGCCTTGCTGTCGGCGTTGCCTTTCTTGATCACGGTGGCGTACAGGTCATGCGACACCGCGGAGGCGCCCGACAGCGTCAGCCCGGCCACCACCGCCAGGATGGTGGCGAAAGCCACTGCTGAGATGAAGCCGAGAAACACGTTGCCGCCGACCGCGTTGGCCAAGTGGATGGCCGCCATGTTGCCGCCGCCCAGAAGGCCGCCCTTGGCGTCGAGGAACTGCGGGTTGGTCAGCACGAAGGTGATCGCCCCGAAGCCGATGATGAAGGTCAGCAGGTAGAAGTAGCCGATCCAGCCGGTGGCCCACATCACCGAGGTGCGCGCCGCCTTGGCGCTGGGCACGGTGAAGAAGCGCATCAGGATGTGCGGCAGACCGGCGGTGCCGAACATCAGCGCCATGCCGAAGCTGATCGCCGAGACAGGGTCCTTGACGAAGTTGCCCGGGCCCATGATCGACTGCCCGACCGTGGCCGCCGCCTCGGCGATCTTGCCGTCCTTCAAGGCCAGGTCGGTCTTGATCTTGACCGCGCCGGCGAACATCGCCTCGGGCGAAAAGCCGAAGTGCAGCAGCACCATGAAGGCCATGAACGAGGCCCCGCCGAGCAGCATGATGGCCTTGATGATCTGGACCCAGGTGGTGGCCGTCATGCCGCCGAACAGCACGTAGACCATCATCAGGCCGCCGACGATGACCACGGCGATCCAGTACTCCAGGCCGAACAACAGCTTGATGAGTTGGCCTGCGCCGACCATCTGCGCGATCAGGTAGAAGGCCACCACGACCAGGGTGCCGGAGGCCGCGAAGATGCGCACCGGGGCCTGCTCGAAGCGGAACGCGGCCACGTCGGCAAAGGTGAACTTGCCCAGGTTGCGCAGGCGCTCGGCCATCAGGAAGGTGATGACGGGCCAGCCGACCAGGAAGCCGATCGAGTAGATCAGGCCGTCGAAGCCGCTGGCCATCACCGCCGCCGAGATGCCCAGGAAGGAGGCCGCCGACATGTAGTCGCCGGCGATCGCCAGGCCGTTCTGGAAGCCGGTGATACCGCCGCCCGCGGTGTAGAAGTCGGATGCACTCTTGGTCTTGGCTGCGGCCCACTTGGTGATGAACAGCGTGAAGATCACGAACACACCGAACATGCCGATGGCGGTCCAGTTGGTGGCCTGCTTGACGGCCTGGCCGAGATCGGCCCCCGCCGACCATGTGGCCAGCGAGACACCGGCCAGGGCAGCCAGGGTGAGCATCTGGCGCACGGGGGTGCTCATGCGCAGGGTGAGGCGGCTCATTTCAGCACCGCCTTGCGGATCGTGTCGGTCAGGTCGTCGAACTCGCTATTGGCGCGCCGCACGTAGTAGGCCGTGATGATCACGGTGAAGACGATGACGCCGAAGCCCACTGGGATGCCGACGGTCATCACGCCGTCGCCGAGTCTTTGCGACAGGAAGGGCTTGTTGAAGGCCACCAGCAGGATGAAGCCGTAGTACACGACCATCATCGCCAACGTCAGCCACCAGCCGAAGCGTGTGCGTTTGGCTTTCAACTCCTGGTACTTCGGATGGCTGGCAATTCTTGTGACCAGATCAACGTCCATGTTTGTCTCCATTGGGGTTGCGGCGGTCTTTGCGCCGATGGCCGATGGTGGGCTCGGCCACTGACCCTGCTCTGACGCGAAACCAACGCCGGCTGACGCCAAACTGAGGCCAAACTGACAGCGCCCGCGGCCGGGCCCGGGACGCCGTCCGTAACCGCCGTGTTCCTGCTGCCGGCGACCGGGGCGCTTGGGCGCCGATAATCGTATCCGGTTCGCCTCTCGAAAGCCCCCCCTATGCCACGCCAGACCAAGATCGTCGCCACCCTCGGGCCCGCGTCGTCCACGCCCGAGATGCTCGAGCGGCTGATCAACGCCGGGGTGGATGTGGTGCGCTTGAACTTCTCCCACGGCACGGCACAAGACCACATTGAGCGGGCCGGCATGGTGCGCGCCGCGGCGGACCGCTGCGGCCGCTCGGTGGCCATCATGGCTGACCTGCAAGGCCCGAAAATCCGCGTCGGCAAGTTCGAGGGCGGCAAGACCGACCTGGTGGCTGGGCGCAAGTTCGTGCTCGACGCCGGCCGCCAGGAACTGGGCAACAACGACAGCGTCGGCCTGGACTACAAGGAGCTGCCGCGCGACGTCAAACCGGGCGACACGTTGCTGCTCAACGACGGCTTGCTGGTGCTGATCGTCAACGATGTGCGCGGCGACCAGGTTCACACCACGGTCAAGGTCGGTGGCGTGTTGTCCAACAACAAGGGCATCAACAAGCAGGGCGGCGGCCTCACGGCGCCGGCGCTGACCGGCAAGGACATGGAAGACATCAAGACCGCGATGAGTTTCCAGTGCGAGTACCTGGCCGTGAGTTTCCCCAAGAGCGCCACCGACATGGAAATGGCACGCCAGCTGGCCAACGTGGCGGGCGAACCGTGGCGTCACAAGCCGGGTCTGATCGCCAAGATCGAGCGCAGCGAGGCCATTCCGGTTCTCGAGAGCATCGTGCGCGCCAGCGACGGCATCATGGTCGCGCGCGGCGACCTGGCCATCGAAGTCGGCAACGCCTCGGTGCCGGCCTTGCAAAAACGCATGATCAAGCTGGCCCGCTCGCTCGACAAGCTGACCATCACCGCCACGCAGATGATGGAGTCGATGATGGTCAATCCGGTGCCGACGCGGGCCGAGGTCAGCGACGTGGCCAACGCGGTGCTCGACGGCACTGACGCGGTGATGCTGAGCGCCGAGACCGCGGCCGGCAAGTACCCCGTCGAGACGGTCGAGATCATGGCCGCCATCTGCCTCGAAGCCGAGCGCACGGAGGAGGTCAAGCTGGATGCCGACTTCAGCAACAAGCACTTCGGCCGCATCGACCAGACCATCGCCATGGGCGCGCTGTTCACGGCCTATCACCTCGGCTGCAAGGCGATCCTGGCGCTGACGGAATCGGGCTCGACCGCGCTGTGGATGAGCCGCTACAACATCCATACCCCCATCTACGGCCTGACCTCGCAGCCCGTGAGCCAGCGCCGCATGGCCCTGTACCGCAATGTGCGCCCGCTGTTGATGCCCAACTTCGGCGATCGGGACAAGGCCCTGGCCGCCGCCGAGAAAATCCTGGTCGACCGCGGCGTGCTCAAGCCCGGTGACACCTATGCCATCACCTGCGGCGAGCCGATGGGGCACCCGGGCGGCACCAACATGTTGAAAGTTTGCCGGGTTGGCTGACGCGGCGCCAGGTGACCCTGCGGTAACCCCGCGGTAATGCGGCCCATGCGATACCGCAACATCTCCGGTATTCGGCGTCGAGCGCCCGGCGACAGGCCGGCGCCATGACGCCTCCCTCACATGCTGCGTTCATCCGCATCGGCCACCGGGCCGGCGACCTGGCAGTTGCGCCTGCTCGGTGAGCCGGTGCTCGTCGAGCCGGCGACGCAAAGCGTCCTGCCACTGCGCCCGAAGGACGCGGCCTTGCTGGCTGTGCTGGCTGTGGGCGGCCCGATCGACGCGAGCCACCTGGCCTGCTGGCTGTGGCCGGATGCGAGCGCGTGCCAGGCCGACACCAGCCTGCGCTGGCGCTGGGTTGCAGCGGCGCCATGGTGCGCCGCGCTATCGCAACGACGCTGAAGACTCACGAGGAGTGAACATGAAATCAAAACGCACCGCGGTATCGAGCGCAATGGTTGGAGTCATCGCGGCCGCGATGCTCACGGCGTGCAGCGGCGCACCCGGCGAGTCCGAGTTCATCGCGACGTGCATGAAATAAGGCCAAAGCGTCGTTGCGCAAAGGCGCGACAAATAAGTCGGCGTCAACAGAGGCGCCCTCTGCTGGTGCGCGGCACAGGAAGCAAAGGCGACCCTCTCTGCCGACGGCCAGCGGGCGACCCTGCTGATGACGCAACGCAAGAAGGAGGAGGCCCGCGCGATCACCGGCAAGATGAGCGGCCCCGAGCAAAAGGCCCACCTGCTGGCCGGGATCTCGATCCTGCAGAAGAGCATTGGCGGCGCGCGATAGGGTTTCGACTTTTGGCCTGCGGTTGCCTGGCGGCCGGTGGCGGGTCGCCAAGCGAAACCGGTCAGGCTGCGCGCACCATCTCGATCATCTGCGCCACCGGCGTGGTGGTGTTGACAGGCACCAGACTGAGTTGCGGGTGCGTCGTCGGCAGTACGCGGAACAGCTCGTCGGCAAAGCTGTGGCCGATCTCGGCCACGCCGTCGAAGTCGAGTTCGGCACGGCGGAACTCCGCAAGGCGCGCGGCCACGCGGCGCGCCTGCGCGCGCGAGTCGAGCGCCACGCCCTGGCTGATGAGCAGGCGCAGCGGCACGCGCGCCCGGTCCATGGCGTAGCCCTCGCCTTCGCTGCTGGCCGAGCGCATCACGCTGTCGAGCGTGCGTTCGGTGTCGAGCGCGATGCCGACGAACACGGTGGTGCCGCGGTCGGCCGCGGCGCGGGTGCGCATCCAGCCGCGCCCCTCGAACGCGCGGTGCTGGTAGGCGCTGCGGTTGGCATGCAGGTCGAACACGTCGGCCGCGCGCGCCACGAAAAACAGGCCGCGGCCGGCATGGCGCTCGGGCTGGCTGGTCAGGCGGCCCTTGGCGAGCTCGAACATCGCCAGCGCCGGGTCGCTGATCGCGTGCGCGCCGTTGACGCGTTCGAACAAGCCGATGCCGTCGTCGGACACAAGCAGGTGCAGGTGCAGCGCGGTCTGGCGCATCGAAACGGCGAGCGTCGTGCCGCCACTGTGGTCCACGGCGTTGTTGACCAACTCCATGAAGGCGTGTTGTGCCAGGCGCGCCACGTTGGGCGCGAGCTCGAAGCAGGGTGCGAAGTCGCGCCGCCATGGCAGGTCTTCCTCCAGGCCGGCGAGCGTGTAGCGCTGCACCACCTGACGCAACGGGCCTGGCGACCATTGCGGCTTGCGCTCGCTGCCGCTGCGCTTCAACCAGCCCAGCGCCTCGAGCTGGGCCAGCGTGGCCCGCGCGCGCCGCGCCGAGCAGCCGAGTCGTGTGGCGACCTGCGTGGGCAGGTCGGCAGGGTGAGAGATCGCCAGCGGGGTGATCCAGGTCGTGACGGCGGCGATGGGGTTCTTGGGCTTGGCCATGGCGGGGCGGCGCGGCGAAAAGGGCGCGCGCGGCCGCACCAGTGTCGGCCGAGGATGAACTTTCCTGAGCTGGAACAAGGGGCGAAAGACCGGTCAATTCCGCGCCCGCCTAAACTCCGGCCCAGCCCTTGCACCCGCCACCTCATGGAGCCCGCCATGCCCCTCGTTTCAATGCGCCAGTTGCTCGACCACGCCGCCGAGCACACCTACGGCATTCCCGCGTTCAACGTCAACAACCTCGAGCAGGTGCAGGCGGTGATGACCGCGGCGGCCGAAGTGGGTGCGCCGGTGATCCTTCAGGCCAGCGCCGGGGCGCGCAAGTACGCCGGCGAGTCCTTCATCAAGCACCTGATCTTGGCGGCGGTGGAGGCCTACCCGAACGTGCCGCTGGTGATGCACCAGGACCACGGCCAGAGCCCCGACGTCTGCAGCGGCGCGATCAAGCTCGGCTTCTCGTCGGTGATGATGGACGGCAGCCTCGAGGCCGACGGCAAGAGCATCGCCAGCTACGACTACAACGTCGACGTGACGCGCAAGGTGGTCGACATGGCGCATGCGCTGGGCGTCACCGTCGAGGGCGAGCTGGGCTGCCTGGGCTCGCTCGAAACCATGATGGGCGACAAGGAAGACGGCCATGGCGCCGAGGGTACGATGACGCGCGAGATGCTGCTTACCGACCCCGAACAGGCAGCCGACTTTGTCAAGCGCACCCAGCTCGATGCGCTGGCGATCGCCATTGGCACCAGCCACGGCGCCTACAAATTCAGCCGCAAGCCCACCGGCGACATCCTGGCCATCGACCGCATCAAGGAAATCAACAAGCGCATCCCGACCACGCACTTGGTGATGCATGGCAGCTCGAGCGTGCCGCAGGACCTGCTCGAGCAGATCCGTCAGTACGGCGGCAAGATGAAAGAGACCTACGGCGTGCCGGTCTCGGAGATCCAGGAAGCCATCAAGTTCGGCGTGCGCAAGATCAACATCGACACCGATGTGCGCCTGGCAATGACCGCCGCGGTGCGCAAGTTCCTGCACGAGAACCCGGACAAGTTCGACGCCCGCGAGTGGTTGAAGCCCGCGCGCGAAGCGGCCTACCGCATCTGCAAGCAGCGCTATCTCGAGTTCGGTTGCGAGGGCCAGGCGGCCAAGATCAAGCCGCAGACGCTGGGTGAGGTGGCCAAGCGCTACGCGAGCGGGGCGCTGGCGCAGACGGTCGCCTGATGGCGGCCTTGCTGGAATCGACGCTGCACTCGCTGCCGCTGGTGGCGAGGGGCAAGGTGCGCGACAACTACGCCGTCGGCGAGGATCGCCTGTTGATGATTGCCAGCGACCGGCTCTCGGCCTTCGACGTGGTGATGGGTGAGCCGATCCCCGGCAAGGGCGAGTTGCTGACCCGCATGGCGCTGTTCTGGTTTGCGCGCCTGGGTCACATCGTGCCCAACCACCTGACTGGCGACGACCCCGAGAGCGTGGTGGCGCTGGACGAGCGCGCGCAGGTGCGCGGACGGGCGATGCTGGTCAAGCGGCTGAAAGGCCTGCCGATCGAAGCCGTGGTGCGCGGCTACCTTGCCGGCTCGGGCTGGAAGGAGTACCAGGCCAGCGGCGAAGTCTGCGGCGTCAAGCTGCCCGCAGGCCTGAAGAACGCCAGCCCCCTGTCCGAGCCGATCTTCACGCCCGCCACCAAGGCGGCGACGGGCGAGCACGACGAGAACATCCCCTTCGACCGGGCGGCGCAGATGATCGGCAGCGACCTGGCCGGGCGGGTACGCGCGATCTCGATCCACCTGTACCGCGAGGCGGCACAGGTCGCGCTCGCCAAGGGCATCATCATTGCCGACACCAAGTTCGAGTTCGGCCTGGCCGCCGACGGCACGCTGACGCTGATGGACGAAGTGCTGACGCCCGATTCCTCGCGCTACTGGCCGCTGGAGAGTTACCAGCAGGCCGTCGACAGCGGTCACAACCCGCCGAGCTACGACAAGCAGTTCGTGCGCGACTGGCTGGAGAGTGCCCGCGTCAACGGCGCGGCATGGAACAAGCGCGCGCCGGCACCGCCCCTGCCGGCCGATGTCATCGAGAAGACCGCTGCCAAGTACCGTGAGGCCCTCACCCGCCTGACGACCTGACATGGCTCGCTCGCGCCTGATGGTCAAGTTGGATGCCGCTATCGCGGCGGCCCTCAACCCGGTCGAAGCCAAGTGCCTGCGCGCCGAACGCGCCGGCCTGCTGGCGCGCCAGGGCCAGCTCGAGGCAGCCATGGCCGTCATCGACGAATTGGCCACCCAGCTGGCCTGGCAGCCGAGCACGCCGCTGCGCGCCTGGCTGGCGCTGGCCGAGGGTTTGCACGGCTACTACAGCGCCCTGGGGCGCGACGCGCGGGTGAGCATCGAGCAGGCCTACGACCTGGCGCGCGGCCAGGCCCCGCTGCAGCGCCTGCATGCGCTGGCGGCAGCCTGGCTGGCCAACATGGCCTTTGCCAACGGCGACATGCCGCGCATGGCCGCACTCACGCGTGAGGCCTTCGACATCGCCCTGCCCGCGCACCACGGCGCCCGCGCTCGCGCGGCGCTGGTGGCCGGCTATGCCTATCACTTCTCGTCCGACAACGCACGCGCTCAGCCTTGGTACGAGGCTTCGCGGCGCCATGCCATCGCCGAAGGCGACGAGACCCACCTCTCGGCCTTGATGCACAACCAGGCCTGGATGCGCGCCAGCCAGGCGCGCCTGACCCTGCTCTTCGAGACGGCGGGTAGTGCAGCCACCCAGGGCGACGCTGTCAGACACGCGTTGATGGGGGCCGAGTCCATCGGCCACTATGACGCCGGCGTCGGCACGGCGTCGCTCGGCTCGCTGGTGCCGATGCTGCGCGCACAGGTGCTCACTGCCCAGGGCCAGTGGGCCGAAGCCCTGGCCCTGTTCGAAAACTACTTCGACGCAGCCTTGTCCGACGGTTTGACGCGCATGGCGCCTTGCTTGCTGGCCGATCGCGCCTGGTGCGAGTGGCACAGCGGCCAACCGCGTAAAGCCAAGGCCCTGGCGGCTGCGGCCGAGATGGCCTTGGCGCAACCCTGCGATATCGATGACCGCGCGACGGCAGCCGCGCGGCTGGCCCAGGTCTGCGCTGCGCTCGGCGACGCTGCGGCCGCGCAGCGCCACCGTGCGTCGGCGTTGACGCATCACGCAGCCCACCGCGAGCAACAGCAGCGCATCATGGCGCTGCTCGATCAGGCCTTGGTCGGGCTGGACCCGGCCCGGGTGTGACGTGGCGCGATACCGCTTCGCGCTCGGTCGTGGCACCCGCGCGGGCCAGCCACGCGAGCCGCGCTAGCGCCCGCGCAGGAACAGTGCGTCGAGTTCCTTCAGCGTCACCGGCCGCCAGGTCGGGCGGCCGTGGTTGCACTGGTCGCTGCGCTCGGTGGCTTCCATGTCGCGCAGCAGGGCGTTCATCTCGTCGACCGTGAGGCGGCGGTTGGCGCGCACCGCGGCATGGCAGGCCATGGTGGACAGCAACTCGTCGCGCGCGCGCTCGACGACACGGCTGGCGTCGTGCAGGGCCAGGTCGGCCAAGACCGCGCGCGTCAACGCCACCGGCTCGGCGTCGGCCAGCGCGGCGGGCCGCGAGCGTACCGCCAGCGTCGTTGCCGACAGCCGCGCCACGTCCAGGCCCAAGGTCAGCAGGGTGGCGGCATGTTCTTCGGCGGCGGCCACCTCGGCCATCGTGGCCGCGAAGGTCGCCGGGATCAGCAGCGCCTGGGCGTCGAGGCTGGCGGCGCCGAGCTGGCGTTTCAGGCGCTCGTAGACGATGCGCTCGTGGGCCGCGTGCATGTCGACGATGACCAACCCGTGTGAGTTCTCGGCCAGGATGTAGGCGCCGGCCAGTTGCGCCAGCGCGTGGCCCAGCGGCCAGTCGCGCGTGGCGTCGGCGGCCGGCAGCCGAGCGGCCGGTGGCAGGTAGGCAGCGGCCGGTGCCTCGCGGGCGTAGAGGGTCTGGGCGTGCTGCAGCGCCAGCCCGGCTTGCAAGGGGGGTGCAGCTTGCCAGGGCGGCAGGCCCCAAGACCTCGCTGGCGCGCCTGCGGTGCTGACAGCGGGTGCGTCGGCCGTGGCGGTGGCGCCGGCGCGGGGGATGGCCAACGCGTTCTCGACGGCATGACGCACGGCCTGGTGGACTTCGCGCCCATCGCGGAAGCGGACCTCGATCTTGGTCGGGTGCACGTTGACGTCGACGCGGGTCGGGTCGATCTCGATGAACAGCACATACACCGGCTGGCGCGCGCCATGCAGCACGTCTTCGAAGGCGCTGCGCACGCCGTGGGCGACGCCGCGGTCGCGCACATAGCGGCCGTTGACATAGGTGTACTGCTGGTCGGCGCGGGCGCGAGCGGCATCGGGCACGCCGACCCGGCCCGACAGGCGCAGAGGGCCGGCCTCGCTGCGCACGGCCACGCTGGCGGTCATGAAGTCGCTGCCCATCACTTCGGCCAGGCGGGCCGGCAGATCGACTGCCGCGCGCCACTGGGCGACAAGCCGGCCGTCGTGCCAGATCGCAAAGCCGACCGCGGGCCGCGCCAGCGCGTGGCGGCGTACCGCGTCGACGCAATGCGCCAGCTCGGTGGCGTCAGTCTTGAGGAACTTGCGCCGCGCTGGCGTGGCGAAGAACAGCTCGCGCACCTCGACGCTGGTGCCGACGGCCCGCGCCGCCGGCGCCAGCTCACCGCTGCGCGCATCGACACGCGTGGCATGCACTGCATCGGCGGTGCGGCTGGCCAGCGACATCTCGGCCACCGAGGCGATGGCGGCCAGCGCCTCGCCGCGAAAGCCCATGGTGGCGACCCCTTCGAGTTCGGCCAGACTGGCAATCTTGCTGGTCGCGTGGCGGCGCAGTGCCAGGGCCAGTTCGTCGCGCGGGATCCCCTGGCCGTTGTCTTCGACGACGATCGAGCGTACGCCGCCGGCGACCAACTTCACGCTGATTTGCGACGCTCCAGCATCGAGGGCGTTGTCGACCAGTTCGCGCACTACCGAGGCCGGCCGCTCGACCACTTCACCGGCGGCGATCTGGCTCACCAGCTCGTCTGGCAGATCGCGGATCGGGCGGCGCAAGGCGCGCGATCCGGCGAGGTCGGCGAGGTCGGCGTCAGTCATCGGCGAATTGTCGCAGCCGCTGCGGCGGCCATCGGCTGCCCGCGCCTCAGGCCGCGAAGCCGGCGGGCATCCGACGCTGGCTGCCCCGGACGGCCAGGCGGTGAATCGTTTCTGCCAGCGCGGGGTACTGCGCCGCCAGCACATCGGGCGCGCCGGCCTCGAAGCTGTCGCCGGTAAAGCCGGGCGCCATGGTGCAGCCGAACAGGGCATAGCGGCCGCCGGCCACCAGGCTGCCGGCTTGCCAGGCCCCGGCGGGCACCACGCACTGCACCTGCTGGCCGGCCAGCGGGTCGTTGCCCATCAACACCTGCTCGCTGCGTCCCCCGGGGTGCAACAGGTAGAGCAGGAAGGGGTCGCCGGCGTAGACGTGCCAGACCTCGTCATGGCGCAGGCGGTGAAAGCAGGAGACGCTGCGCGGGCTGTCTGCGTACAGGCCGATCATGGCCGTGCCGACCGGCAGCCCGGTGGCGGTTGTGGTGTCGGCGCGCCAGGTGCTGCGGTAGAGCGTGCCCTCCAGGGGCAGGCGGGCGAAGCGGTAATGGCCGAGCAGCGCCGCGGTGTCGGCGTGCACCGGCGCGCCCGTGAAGCCCGCGACATCGACCACGTCGATGATGGCCTCGGCATTCAGGGGGCCGTACAGGTGAGGAAACCGCTGCGCCGCGTCAGGCTCGGGCGCAGCGGCGCTGAGCCCGAGCGAGGCGGGGGGCGCGGGCGCTTCATAGCGTAGCGGGGCGCTCAGCAGCGACGGCGCCACGACCAGCAGCACCTGATCGGCCTGTCCGGCATAGAAGGCGGCCAGCACGCCGGCCACCTGGTGCGCGCGCGACAGGTGGATGAAGCCCTCGCTGACAAGGCTCGGCGCGCGATAGGCCCCGGCGGCCAGCGCCGCCGTCGCCTCGGTGCGCGAACAGATGTGGAAGATGCAGCTGTCTTCGAAAGCGGGCACGGTGATGGGGTTCCCCTGAAGCCGGGCGCACTGTAGCGCCCGGGCGCACGTGCGGCGGCTCGTGTGGCAAATGGCCCACGGCCCGTGGCGCAGGCCTTGGATAATCCGGCCCATGCCAGAAGCCCTCAGCCTGTTGATCGACTTCATCCTGCACGTCGACGTGCACCTGCAGACCTTCGTGCAGACCTACGGAGCCTGGGTCTACGCGCTGCTGTTCCTGATCATCTTCACCGAGACCGGCGTCGTCGTGATGCCGTTTCTGCCGGGCGATTCGCTGCTGTTTGTGGTTGGCGCCCTGTGCGGCGTGGGGCTCATGAACCTGCCGCTGGTCATGGTGTTGCTGATCGCGGCGGCCATCCTGGGCGACCAGGTCAACTACACCATCGGCCGGGCCATCGGCCCGCGCGTCTGGCAGTGGGAGCAGAGCCGCTGGTTCAACAAACGCGCCTTCGAGCAGGCGCATGCATTCTACGAGCGTTACGGCGGTATCACGATCGTGCTGGCGCGCTTCATGCCCTTCATTCGCACCTTTGCGCCCTTCGTGGCCGGGGTGTCGGCGATGGACCGCGCCAAGTTCACCTTCTACAACGTGATCGGCGCGCTGATCTGGGTCATCAGCCTGACACTCGCCGGCTACCTTTTCGGCAACCTGCCGTGGGTCAAGGAGAACCTGGACAAGATCATCTGGGCCCTGATCCTGGTGCCCGGGCTGATCGCGCTGTATGGCGGCTGGAAGGCGCGCCAGGCGCAACCCTCAGCCTGACACGGCGGCCTGGGCCAGGCTGACGTATTCGGCCACCGGCACCTCTTCGGCGCGGCGTTGCACATCGAAGGCGCCGCTGAAGCCGCGGCCCTCGAGCCAGCGGCCGAGCGTGTGGCGCAGCAGCTTGCGCCGCTGCGAGAAAGCCACCTGGACCATTTCTTCGAGCAAGGCGGCATCCAGCGCCACCGGCGCCGGCCAGGGCAGCATGCGCACGATGGCCGAGACCACCCGTGGCGGCGGCTCGAAGGCCTCGGGCGGCACATCGAAGAGGTGCTCGATGTGGTAGCGCCACTGCAGCATCACACTCAGGCGGCCGTAGTCCTTGTTCGCCGGCGTCGCCGCCATGCGGGCCACGACTTCCTTCTGCAGCATGAAGTGCTGGTCCAGCACGTTTGCCGCCACCGGCAGCAGGTGAAACAGGATCGGCGTCGAGATGTTGTAGGGCAGGTTGCCGATCACGCGCAGGCGCTGACCCCGCTCCTGCGCCTGGGCGGCAAAGTCGACCTTCAGCACGTCGGCCTCGATGACTTCGAGCGCCGGATTGCGGCGCAGCTTGGCGGCCAGGTCGCGGTCGAGCTCGACCACCGTCAGGCGTGCGCAACGCGCGAGAACCGGCAGCGTCAGCGCGCCGAGCCCGGGGCCGATCTCGACCAGCGCCTGTTCGGGTCTCGGGTCGATCGCTGCAACGATAGCGTCGATGACGCCGTGGTCGGTCAGGAAGTGCTGACCGAAGCGCTTGCGCGCCTGATGCTTCACGACGCCGTGAAAGAGTGCTCCAAGCGAACGCCGCGGATCGGGCGGTGCCCGGCCGCCAGCGTTGCCCCCTTGAGGGGGAGCGGCGCAGCCGCTTCGGGGGTCGGCGTCAAAGCGGCGCTTCGCGGAACTCGACGTAGGCGCGGTCACGCACTTCGCGCACCCACTCGGCGTAGGCGGTTTCGAACTTGCGCTCGCGCAGGGCGTTGCGGGCTTGCTCGCGCAGCTGCTTGGTGTCCAGGGCCACGGTGCGCCGCTCGACGACCTGGATCAGGTGGACGCCAAAGCGCGACACCACCGGCGGCGAAATCCCGTTCACCGAGAGCACGTTCAATGCTTCTTCGAACTCAGGCACGAACTGGCCGGGCGCAGCCCAGCCCAGGTCGCCACCGGCACTGGCACTGCCATCCAGTGAGTGCTCGCGTGCCAGTTCTTCGAAGCGTCTGGCGCCGGTCTCGATCTGGCGCTTGAACTCGGCCAGCCGGGTCTGGACTGCCTGCGTCGACAGCTGCGGCGAGGGCCGCAGCAGGATGTGGCGTGCCCGCGTCTGGGTCACGCGGAAGGCGCTGCCGTCGCTGCGCTCGACCAGCTTGAGCACATGGAAGCCCGCGCCACTGCGCAACAGCGTCGGGGCGACATCGCCGCTGGCCAAGGGCCGCACGACGTCAAGGAATACATCGGGCAGGCGATCGGCCGGTTTCAGCCCAATTTCGCCGCCGCCCTCTTTGTTCGCATCTTCCGACACCGCCCTGGCGACCGCGGCAAAGGGCTCTCCGCCGCGGATGCGGGCCAAAGCCGCGTCCGCCCGCGCGCGCCGCTCAGCGACGACGGCCTCGCTGGCGTTCTCGGGGACGGTGACCAGCACCTGGGCGATGTTGTACTGAACTTCGCTGGCCGAGGCGCCGCGCTGCTTCTCGATGAACTCGTCGACCTCGCTGTCCGTGATGCGGATGCGTTGCGCAACTTCGCGCTCTCGCACGCGCTCGATCAACATCTGATCCTTGATGTTGGCGCGAAAACGCGCCAGCTCAAGACCTTCGCGGGCGAGTTGGGTGCGCAGCTGGGCCAGTGTCATCTGGTTCTGGGCCGCCATGTTGGCCACGGCGCGGTCGATGTCGGGCTCGTCGACCTTCACGCCGCTGTCGCGCGCATGGCTGAGCATGGCACGGTCTTCGATCAGCGATTCGAGCACCTGCTTACGCAACTCGGCCTCTGGCGGCAAGCGCTGGTTGTTGCGCTGCGCGTCTTCGCGGGCGCGCGCCATGCGCTGGCCGACTTCGTAGGCTGTAACGAGTTCCTGGTTGATCACCGCAGCGATGTGATCGCCCGGCCGCAGCGGGCTGGGCGCCGGTGCGGCCGCCGTGGCGTTGGCCCGGGTCGGCTGCGCCATCGCCGGCAGCAGCATGCCGCCAGCCAGCAGCAGGGCCAGGGTCGGTACGGTCAGGGCAGTCTTCATCGGATCTTCGACATCATTGCGTGTAATCCCGCGGCCGCGGGTCACTGCGCTCGTCTCGCAGCAGCTTGTAGCCGGGGATATTGTCCTTCAAGACCTGCAACGGGTTGGAACCGAGGCGCGACAGGCCGACCAGCTCCAATTGCAGCAGCAGGCGCGTGGTGGCCTCGCTGCGCCCGGTCGACACGCGCTCGGCCACCACCCGGCCGATCCAGCAGCCGGTGTCGTACTCGAAGCCGGCGAGCGAGTCGGTGATGCGGCTGTCCTTGACCGAGTAGTTGATCCGCCCCACGCTGTAGAGCGTGCCGCGGCAGGCTGAGCCGCTCGAGCTTGAGGCGTCGGCGTTGGCGCGGTACACCGGCCACTGCCAGCCGAGATCGACTTGCTCGCTTGCGCCACGCGCCAGGCGGTAACTGGCGGCCAGGGTGCGCAACGGGCCCGGCGAGTAGCGCGCCGTGAGCACCGAGCGGGTGGTGCGGTCGATCTCGGGGCTGTACTGCAGGGCGGCGTCGAAGGTCCAGCGTGGTGTCAAGTGGACCGAGCCGACCAGCAGCAGTTCAGAGAAGCGCTGCGTCAAAGGCACGCCATCGGGCGTGATCTGCAGGTCGCGCAACAGGTAGCGCTGGGCCACGCCCACGCGCAGGGCCTCGGCGCCGCTGGCGGGATCGAACAGGCGCGTGGTCACGCCGGCGGTGATCTGGTGCGCATCGGAGACACGGTCGACGCCGGAGAACGCGTTGTCGCTGAAGACCGACACGGTGTTGAAGTCCTTCGGCGCGGTGTCGAACAGCGGCAGGCTCGACTGTTGGCGCAGCGGTGTATTGACGTAGAGCACGCGCGGCTCGAGGGTCTGCACCAGGCTGCGCCCGAGCCATTGCAGCGGGCGCTCCAGCACCAGGCCCGTGTCGACGCTCAACGTCGGGATCGCGCGCGACGCGCTACGCCGGCCGTCGCTCATCGCCGTGTCAGTGTGGTAGCTGGCCAGGTTCAACGCCAGCCGTGGCGTCAACCAGCCGCCGGGGCTGCGCCAGGTTTGGCTGACGCTGGCCAGGGCATGCGCGCGCCAGCCCTCGGGTCGCCCGGCGCTCGCGTCGTTGCTGGCCAGGGTGAATCGATTCACTTCGGTCTCGAAGTCGACCTCGACATTGGGGCCCAGGGCCGCCAAGCGGCCGGCCCCGCGCCAGCCCAGCTGGGGCAAGCGGTGGTATGGCGCGGCGATCAAGGCCTGTGCGTCGGCGTCCTGCAAGACCTGCCAGTGCTGGGTGCGTGCATACAGCGAGGTTTGCAGCCCCGCAAGCGTCCAGTGGCGTTCGACATAGGCGCTGAGCGGCAGCAGGCGCACGGTCAGTGGTCGCAGGTTGCGCGCGAAGTCCTTCCAGTAGTCGTCGTCGGAGACACGGGCGCCTTCATGGCCCCAGCGCCAGGCGTCGTCGGGGTTGCGGCCACTGCCGAAGGCTTCGCCCTTCTGGCGCCACTGCAGCGAGTAACGCGACTGGCCAGCAACCCGGTCGTTGGGCAACCCATGCGATTGCAGGTCGCCCTCATGGCGCGGCTCGAGGTAGCGCAGCTCGGTGCTCAGGCCGAGGCCGCGGCGCAGATAGACCGTCGGCGTCAGGGTGGCGTCGCGCTGCGGTGCGATGTTCCAGTAATAGGGCACGGCCACTTCGAGGCCGCTCTTGTTGTCGAGGTTGATCGAGGGCGGCAACCAGCCCGACTTGCGTGCGTCGGTGAGGGGAAAGCTGAGCGCCGGGGCAGCGAGGATGGGCACGCCCATGAAGCGCAGCACGGCGCCCTCGGCAATCCCCTCGTTGGCCTCGAAGTCGAGCTTGACGCGGCCCATCGTCAGCAACCACGCTGGCGTGCCAGCGCCGTCGACAGTGCAGCTGGTGTAGGTAGCGCCTTCCAAGCGGGCCCGCTGGCTGTCGAGGAAGTCGATGCGCGTGGCGCGCCCGCCAGCCCCGGTGCGGGCAAAGAAATACTCGGGCTGCAGGAACACGCCTTCGAAGCGCTGCAGCCGAAGATCGAGATTCGGGCCGCCGAAGCGGTCGCCTTCGGCGGTCAGAATCTGCACATTGCCGAGGGCGCGCACGCGGTCTTCCGTGACGTCGTAACTCAGGCGATCGGTGCGGATGGTCAGGCGCCCGCGTTCCAGCTGCACCCGCCCCTCGGCGACAAAGTCAAGGTCGGGGCGGCCGCGCACCGTGTCGGCCTGCAGCGTGATGGGCTCGCCTCGCTCCTGGCTGCGCGCCGGGGTCGGTCCGGCTGCGCTCTGGGCCTTCGCACCGGCAGGCAACAGCAGCAGGGCGGCGGCCAGCGCCAGGGCGTGGAGTTGGGGCATCGAACGTCGCGCAAGGGCGCAACCGGCACGGTTTGTAGAATGAAAATTATCCATGACAGGGCGGGCCGCACCGGGCACCCACGTTTCGAGGCTCTCCGAATGACCGCAGACCACGCCTCCGGCGCCCCCGGCTTCAGCCCCTGCGGCGTGCTCTGGCAGGACTCTGCGCGCCGTGAGGCCTTCGAGGCTTGGCTGGCGCCTCTGGCGGCAAGGCACGGCTTGCTTCAACCCAGCCTGCGGCAGGCCTCGGCCGACGCCAGCTTCCGGCGCTACCTGCGCATCGACACCGAGCGCGGCCCGAGCCTGATCGTGATGGACGCGCCGCCGCCGCAGGAAGACGTGCGGCCGTTCGTGCATGTGGCCAGCCTGATCCATGCCGCCGGACTGCATGGCCCGGCGGTGCTGGCCAGCGACGTCGAGCGCGGCTTCCTGCTGCTCTCCGACCTCGGCAACCAGCTCTACCTCGACGCGCTGCGCGAGGCCACTGCGCCGCAGGCCGACACCCTGATGCGCGAGGCCATTCGTGCGCTGCTGCAGTGGCAGCTGAACGTGCCGGCACGGGCCCTGCCGCCCTACAGCGACGCCTTGCTGGAGCGCGACCTCGGCCTGTTCCCGGAGTGGTGCGTGCAGCGCGAGTTCGGCATCCAGTGGGCGGCTGCCGAGCAAGCCACCTGGCAACGCGTGTGCAACCTGCTGGTGGCCAGCGCGCAAGCGCAGCCGCGTGTGGCGGTGCACCGGGACTGGATGCCGCGCAACCTGATGGTGGCCGATCCGAACCCGGCCATCCTCGACTTCCAGGATGCCGTGTCGGGCCCGATCGCCTACGACATGGCCTCGCTGCTGCGCGACGCCTTCATCTCGTGGGAAGAAGAGCGCGAGATCGACTGGGCCGTGCGCTATTGGGAGGCGGCGCGGCGCGCGACGCTGCCGGTCGCCGACGACTTCGGCGAGTACTGGCGCCAGCTGGAGTGGATCGGCCTGCAGCGCCACCTGAAGGTGTTGGGTATCTTCTGCCGCCTGAAGCACCGCGATGGCAAGCCGAAATACAGCGAGGACTTGCCGCGCTTCTTCGCCTATGCGACGCGGGTGGCGACGCGTTACCGCGAGTTGCGGCCCTTGCTGGCCTTGATCGAGCCGATGTCGGGGATGAAACCTGAGCTGGGTTTCTCGATGCGCTGATACGCTGATGTGTTCAACAGCGTCGATCTGACTGTCGCCCGGCCAAGAGCGGGCATTCCTGGCAGACCCCTTCAGTGTGGTCCAGCCGCACCCCGTAACTGACCGCGATGCCGGGCACAAGCGGCCTGATCGCGGCTCGACAGTCCGCGCCCCCGGTCTCCCCGTCCAGTCGCCCCAGTACCTCGGGACGATGGGACCGGCTCCGCTCCGGGCTTTCTGAGGCCGGCAAACACGCCATGGGCCTGCAGGTTTGCCCGTATCTTGACCTCGCCGATGGACCTTCGCAACGTCGTTCGCACCGC
>Ga0163144_10002532_pt1 | contig 42075 bp, 39 predicted proteins | sample OliLak19BULKMAT1_FD_123175 | JGI IMG/M metagenome (GOLD analysis project Ga0163144, IMG submission 123175) | Freshwater microbial mat bacterial communities from Lake Vanda, McMurdo Dry Valleys, Antarctica - Oligotrophic Lake LV.19.BULKMAT1 | ecosystem: Environmental > Aquatic > Freshwater >...
GGGCGTTTCTGGCAGGAGAATTCCGGCATCGTCGCGAGCCTGCACACGCTGAAGCAGCCCGCGCAACTCGCGATCGCGCAGCAGGTGCATTGGGACATGTTGATCGTCGACGAGGCGCACTACCTGCGCAATCGCACGTCGCAGGCCTGGCAGGCGGTGAACGCGTTGCCGCGGCAATTTCTGCTCCTGCTCACGGCGACGCCGGTGCAGAACTCACTCGAGGAACTCTACAATCTCGTCACGCTGCTGCAGCCGGGCCAGTTGCCCTCGCCGAAGGAGTTTCGGGCGCGCTTTCTCGATCCGCAGCGGCCGCGGCAGCCGCGAGAGCCGGAGGAGTTGCGGCGGCTGCTCGGGCAGGTGATGATTCGCAACACGCGCGCCAACGCCGGCATCGAGCTGCCGCCGCGCCGCGCGGAGACGGTGGTGTTTGCGCCCGATGCCGCGGAGGCGGAATTCTGGGTCGGTTGGGAGAGCGAGCTCCGCACCCGGCTGGCGACGCTGGCGGCGAGCCAGGCGAGCCTGTGGGGGCGGCTGCTGTTGCAGGCGGCGGGCAGCAGCCCGGCGGCGTGGCGCGGGGCGCTGGAAAAGTTTCCCGATGCCGCCGCGGCGCGCGGCTGGCGCGAGCGGGCGCCGCTCGAGGCGAGCTGGCGGCGAAAGTGCGAGCTGCTCGTGCCGCTCACGCGCGGCGAAAACGGCGCGGTCATCTTTACCCAGTTTCTGGATACACAGGCGGCGCTGGCGGAATTCCTGCGCGGGGCGGGCGTGGCGACGTTCGTGATCAACGGCTCGACGCCGGCTCCGGAGCGGCAGCCGATCACGGAGGAATTTCGACGGCAGGGCGGCGCGCTGCTGCTTACGCACAGCGGCACGGAAGGGCGCAACCTGCAATTTTGCCGCACGCTGGTGAACTTCGACCTGCCTTGGAACCCGATGGAGATCGAGCAGCGCATCGGCCGCCTGCACCGGCTCGGCCAGCGGCATCCGGTGCAGATCTGCAATTTCGTCCAGGCCGGCACGCTGCAGGAGCATCTGCTGGAGGTGTTGCAGGAGAAGTTGAACCTGTTCGAGCTGGTGGTGGGCGAGACCGGGCTCGTGCTGGGCGAGCGTTTTAGCGGCGACGAGTTCGAGGAGGAAATTTTCCAGCGGTGGCACGCGAGCGAGGGGAAGGTGGCCGAGGCCATCGCGGGCTTCGGCGAGCAACTCGCTGCAGCGCGCAGCCGCCACGACGAAGTGAAGGAACTGGACGCGACGTTGTTCGCGCAGGATTTCGAATCGGCATGAAACTCGATCGCATGCCCTACGAGCCCGGCATCGTCCTCGATTTCTACGAGGAGGGGATTTCCGCGCTGGGCGCGTTGTGCTCGCGCCCGTGGCACGACCGGCTCGAAGTGGTGGCGGAAGGAGCGGCGGCCCGGCTGTGGAACGCCGATGGCGCGCTGCACTCGGCCGAGCTCCAGTTTGCCTCGGCTGAGGCGGGCGGGGCGCGCGTTGCGGCGCGCGATGCAGCGCGGGATGTTTTCCCCGGCTGCCCGCTCACGTTTCGGCTGGCCGAGGCGTTGTGTCCGTCGCCGCCGCCGCTCGAGCGCGTGGTGCTCGCCGCGGACGGGCCGGCCGCGCGACCGCCCGACCCGGCGGTGGTCGAGCGGCTCTGGCGCACGCAGTATCCGGATACGACGCGCTGGCGGCAGACGTCGCCGCTGGTCCGGGATTTTCATTTCTCGCTCGTTGCGCTGGTGCGGTGCGAAATTCAGGCGATCGACCAGCAGTGGTCGTTGCATCGTGTCGCGCTCGCGCTGCCCGGCGGCCGGAGCGACGACCTCCTGGCGCGTGAGATCGGCTTCGCGCGCGCGGACGCCGCGGGAGCGGGTCCGACCGCGTGGCCGGTGCCGGACCCGGCGGCCTGGGGCGCGTTGCTCGGCCGGGTGATGGAGCAGGAGCTGGCGGGCGAACTGGCGGGCGTGCGGGGGCGCCAGGAACATCGCTTGCGTCGGGAGCTGGATCGCGTGGACGGGTATTTCGAAAATTATGCGCGCGAGCTGGCCGACCGCGCGCAACGCGGCGCCAGTGCGAAAATGAAGCTGGCCGACCGGCTCGCGGCGGCGCAGGCCGAGCACGCCCGTCATCGCGCCGATCAAGTGGCGCGCCATGAGATCGCGATCGTGCCGCACGTCGACGCGTTGCTGTTGGTCGCGGACCCGGCGTGGCGGGCGGCGCTGCAGGTGGATCGCGCGCACCAGCCCACGGCGAGCCTCACGGCGCGCTTCGTGCCGCGCGGCCGCCGGTGGGAAGTGGAGTCGAAGTGATATGAGCCGGAAACGGCATGGGGGACGGAAACGCGGCTAGGTTGGCCCGCCGGGGGAGGACGTTTTAGGATTTTTGCGGCAGCGGCATATCTCGTAGCGCAATGTCGTGCGGCTGAAATTGCACGCCGGTAGCGAAGAGCGGGAGGTGCGGACGCTGGCGGAGTTCGGACTGGAGATTGCCCGCGTGAAGCCGCACCGGCGGCGCCGTTTGCAAGTGCTCGCGAGCCAGCACTGGCCGGTGTTTGTGCGCTGCGTGGCGGTGTTGCGCGACGATCTTTTGTTCGACGTGTTTCCGTCCTTCTTCGATCCGCAGAGTGACTGGCTCTGGGAACGAATGGAACGCGCTGAAACGGAAATCTGGTTGCACACGCATGGGTGCGGGCGTGCCGTTGCGGTAGCGGCGCGACCTATGCCGAGTGCTGCGCCGGGCGCGACGAGGAACTTGCTGCGCAGATGGCTGAGCGCTTCTCTTCGGGCGAGGAGGACGTGGCCGCGCGGCATGATGAACACCAGCCGTCACCCCGGTGTTTTTAGACACGACGGGCTGCTGGCGCTCTGGGACACCAGCGATTCGGTTTCAGTAGGCGAGGACGCACAGCCCAGGCACCCGCGAAAACGCCCTGTCGCGTGTCACCAGCGGCTGTCCATGGCGAAGTGCGAGTCCCGCAATCCAAAGGTCGTTTTCTCCCATTTCGAATGGCAATCTGGCCTGTAGCCGGCCGGCGTAGATTGCATCCTCCCGTCCCAGCGCCATGGGCAGGAAGCCGCGAAAAAACCGACGTAACGCCGGCACGCTTGCTCCGCCCACAGCGAACTCGCCGATCGTCACCGTCGCCACGCGCTTGGCTTGCGCGCGGTGCGAAGCAAGAAACCTGGCGGCTGGCCCGGGCTGGCGGGCGAGCAGTTCATGCTCGAGGTCGATAAAGAAGCTCGTGTCAAACAGCACGGGCGGGACGGTGAGAGCGCGGCGGATTTTTCTGTCGCGCCACTACGCGGGCGCGACCTTTGGCGGAAAAGATGCCCTTGCCGCCGAACTCCGCAAAAAGCCCGTCAATATGGTCGGACGGATCGCAGTTTGTCTCTGCATGTGCGGCGAACACCCGGCGCACCACATCGCCGTAGGATTCGCGCGGCCCCTTCTCTCGTTTGAGCAGTTTGAATGCGGCGAAATCGACGGTGACCGTCTTGAGTTTCATGCGCCGGAAAAACACACGAGAAACACACGAAGTCAATTGAGGCGCGCGCCTCGGTTGGACGGAGCCGAACGGGACGATCGGAGGCAGATTGAATTGGCTGGAGTCGCGGTGGAGTCATTATCACTTGTTCCCGACCCGTGATGAACCAACCTGCAAATGCGCTGGAGATCGCCCGCGCCCTGCTGCGCGAGTGTTTCGGCTTTGAAGCATTCCGACCGGGTCAGGAGGCCGTCATCGGCCATCTGCTCGCGGGCCGCTCTGCCCTCGCGGTGTTTCCCACCGGCAGCGGCAAGAGTCTTTGTTACCAGCTTCCGGCCCTGATGCTCGAGGGACTCACCGTCGTCGTGTCGCCGTTGATCGCGCTGATGAAGGACCAGGTGGATTTTTTGGGAAAACGCGGCGTCGCGGCGGCGCGGCTCGATTCGTCGGTGAGTCGCGAAGCCTTCGAGGAAATCCAAAACGCGCTGCGGGAGCGCCGGCTGAAACTGCTCTTCGTCGCGCCGGAGCGCTTTGCCAACGAGCGCTTTCTCGCCCGCCTGAAATCCCTCCCCATCGACCTGCTGGTGATCGACGAGGCGCATTGCATTTCCGAGTGGGGGCATAATTTCCGGCCCGACTACCTGAAGCTGGCCCGTTACGCGCGCGAGCTGAAGGTCGGGCGCGTGCTCGCGTTGACGGCGACCGCCACGCCCGCGGTGGCGCAGGACATTTGCCGCGAATTCGGCATCGTGCCGGAGGCGCACGTGCACACCGGATTTTATCGCCCGAATCTTTTCCTGCGGGCCACGGCGTGCCCGCCACGGGCACGACTCGCGGTGTTGATCGACCGCCTGAAGTCGCGACCGATCGGCCCCACGATTGTCTACGTGACGCTGCAGAAAACCGCCGAGATGATCGCGACAAGCCTCGCGGAGGCGGGGTTTTCCGCCGAGGCCTATCACGCGGGCATGGAGTCGGAGGCGCGCGAGGCGGTGCAGAATCGGTTCATGGCGTCGGACGGCGCGATCGTCGTCGCGACCATCGCGTTCGGCATGGGCATCGACAAGGCGAACATCCGCGCCGTCTACCACTACAACCTCCCGAAGAGCCTGGAGAACTATGCGCAGGAGATCGGGCGGGCCGGCCGTGATGGCGCGCCTTCGCACTGCGAAATCCTCGCCGCGGCGGAGGATCTCACGGTGCTCGAAAACTTCACCTATGGCGACACGCCGACACCGGAGGCGCTGCGTGATCTCCTGAAGGAATTGCTCGCCGGGCGCCCGGCTGGATCCGTGTTCGACATCTCCACCTACGAGCTGTCGGTGCGGCACGACATCCGCCAGCTCGTCGTTTCGACGGCGCTGACCTACCTCGAACTCGACGGGCTGATCGCGGCGACCGCACCGTTCTACACGACGTATCAATGGAAATTCCAGCGCACGCCCGAAGAGATCTTCGCGCGTTTCGACGCCGACCGTCGGGCGTTTCTGGAGCGGCTTTTCGGCCTGGCGAAAGTGGGCCGCACTTGGAATTCCGTCGTGCTGGCCGAGGCGGTGACGGCGCTCGGGTGCGAGCGCGAGCGGGTCGTGAAGGCGCTCACGTATCTCGAGGAAAAAGGCGACATCGAGCTCCAGGTGGCCGGCGTGCGGCAGGGTTTTCGCGTGTTGCGGGTGCCCGAGGATTTGGCGGCGGTCTGGCAGGAATTGCGCCGGCGGTTCGCGGTGCGCGAGCAGAGCGACATCGCGCGGACGCGCACGGTGGCGGGATTGCTCGGCGGCGAGGGCTGCCTGGTGCGCCGGTTGCTCGCGTATTTCGGCGAGGAACTCGGGCGGGATTGCGGGCACTGCGGTCGCTGTGCCGGAGATCGCGCGGTGATGCTCGAACGCGAAGCGGCGGAGTTTTCGCCGTCGGCCGATGAACTGGCGACGCTGCGCGCCGGGCATCCCCGGGCGCTGGGCGGGGCGCGGCAGATGGCGCGGTTTTTCTGCGGCATCAGCTCGCCCGCGCTCGCGACGGCGAAGCTCACGCGGCATCCGCGTTTCGGTTCCGCCGCGGACGCGCCCTTTGGCCAGGTGTTGGAGTCGGTGAAGCGCGCGTTTGCGGCGACGTAGCGCCGCCACTTCGATTCCATGACAATTCCCTGACAAACGGCTGACCCTCCGCTGACAACCGCAGCGGCGTTTCATGGTTTACTGCTGGCGTCACTACGACACCACCCATGAAACATCATCTCCTTCTCTCCGCGGTCGCGCTCATCGGCGCGATGTCGCTCGCGCTTCCGGTCAAAACCACTGCGGCCGCCAAAGCCTCCGCCGCCGATCCCGTCCGCCTGCGCGTCGACGTCGATCGCACCGTCCTTCCCTCCGAAACCACCGAGAAGGCGATCGTGAAGATCGGTCTCGATTGCGTGCGGCTGCCGCGACGCGATCTGCGGCCCCCCGTGAACCTCGCGCTCGTGATCGACCGTTCCGGCTCGATGGCGGGCGACAAGATCGCCAAGGCCCGCGAGGCCGCGCTCGAGGCGGTGCGCCGGCTCGGGCCGGACGACATCGTGGCGCTCGTCGTCTACGACACCGGCGTCCAGACGCTCGTGCCCGCGCAGCGCGTCGGCGACGGCCGCCGGCTCGAGAAGGCGATCCGTGGGATCGAAGTGGCGGGCAACACCGCGCTGCACGGTGGCGTCGTCCGCGGTGCCGCCGAGGTGCGCCGGCACATGGAAGGTGCCAACTACGTGAATCGCGTGATCCTGCTCTCCGACGGCCTGGCCAATGTCGGCCCGAGCTCGCCGGAGGAACTGGGCCGGCTCGGCGCCTCGCTGGTGCGCGAAGGCATCTCCGTGACGACCGTCGGCCTCGGTCTCGGCTTCAACGAGGATCTCATGACGCGGCTCGCGCAACGCAGCGACGGCAACACCTACTTTGTCGAGAACAGCGCAGACTTGCCGCGGATTTTCGCAGCGGAGCTGGGCGACGTGCTCAATGTCGTGGCGCGCCGCGTGGTGATCGAAATCGAGTTTCCGGCCGGCGTGCGGCCGCTGAACTTCGTCGGACGCGATGGCACGATCCGCGGCCAGCGGGCGGAGTTGACGTTGAACCAGCTTTACGGCGGCCAGGAGAAGTTCGCGTTGATCGAAGTCGAAGTGGCGCCGTCGAAGGCGGGCGTGGAGATCGAGATTGCGCGTGCCCGGGTGAATTATGAGGACGCGGTCAACCAGCGGTCGGCGACACTCACCGCGCAGCGGAACGTGCAGTTCAGCGCGAGTCAGACGGCCGTGGTGAAGTCGGCCGACCACAAGGTGCAGGCGGACTGGGCAGCCAACACCCTCGCGCTGGCGAAGGACGAGGCGGTGGCGCTCGTCGATGCCAACCGCCGCGCGGAGGCGGGCGCAGTGCTGCGCCAGCGTGCGGACCAATTGAAGGTGATGAGCGAGGTCTATAAAAACTCCGCCGTGGCCGAGATCGCCGCGCCGGCGCCCGCGGCCGCGGACAAGATGGCGCGCGAAGGGCTGGGGAACGCGGAGCGGAAGATCTACCGCGCGGAGAGCAGCCAGATCCGCAACCAGCAGGCGACGACGCAACCTTGACCGTTGCGCCCCGCGGCCCGCCGCAGTAACTCCCCTCCCCGTGCTCACGGTTCCCCGGCGCATCTTCCTCTACTGGCTCCTCCTGCTGGTGCCCACGCTGGGCGTCGGCGGCGGAGCCATTCTGTTGCTGCGACGCGAGCAGGCGAGACTGGTGGAGCGCGGTGCCTATGCCGACGAGGCGCGGCGGGCGGCGATCGCTGCGCGGGCGCGGTTGATCGCAGAGAACGTCGAGTTGCTGGTGGGCGATGTGCAGACCGGGCTGCTCGATACGCTCGCCGCCGAGCCGGCGGCGGGGTTCGACGTGTTTGCCGAGGAGTGGGAGAAAACGAATCCCCTCGTGCGCACGGTGTTTCGCACCACGGCGGACGGCCGGATGCTGCGGCCCGATGCGCGGACGGCGAGCGAGGACGCGCGCGGCTTTCTGCGGCGGTTTGCGCGGGAATTTGGCCAGCGGCCGCCGTGGTCGACCGCGGCGGTGGCCCAAGTGGAGGCGGAGCAGAAACTCGCGTCGGCCCAGGTCAAGGACGAGGCGGCGCGGCAGGATGTATCCAAAAACGTCGCGCAGGTGCAGTCGGCCCGGCGCGGCGTGCAGGAACTTTTCAAGAATTCCAGCAACACCTACGCCCAGGCGGATGTGCCCCCGGCGCCGGCGCCAGCGTCGGCAGCGTCGGAGGCGGACGCCCGCGTGGCTTCGAGCCGCATCCTCGCCGACGCTGCTTCGACCCGGCGAGGGCAGGGAGGCGCGGCTCCTGACGCCAGGCAGTCGGCGACCGCCGGGAGCGGCTTTTCGGGCCCGAGTCGCGCGGAGCGCCAGGCAGCCGCACCGGCGGCGGCTCCGGTCGTAAACCGGGCGCGGGAAACGACGCCGGACCGCCGCGGCTGGATGCCGGTGGCGACGGAAGGGCGGCTGCAACTGCTCGGCTGGGTGCAGCCGGGCGGCAGCGGCGAAGTGCGGGGCGTCGAACTGCAATTGGCCGAACTGGTGCGACGCCTCGGCGGCGCGCTGCCGGCCGAGGTGGCGGGCGGGGAGGGTTTCGCACTGCGCGATGATCGCGGCCGGATCCTGCACCAGTCGTGGGTGGTGCCGAAAAGCGGCGAACCGACCTTGCGCGTGCCGCTGGCGCTGGCGTTGCTGCCGGGCTGGGATGTCGTCGCCTTCGCGACGGCGCCGGGTGCCAGCGCCGGGGAGTCGGCCACCGGGTTTTTTGGCGCGGGCGTGCTGCTTTTGGGGATACTGGTGGCGGCGATTCTCGCCGGCGGGTCGCTGCTGCTCCGGCAGGCGCGGCGCAGCGAGGAGGAGGCGGCGCAGAAGACATCGTTCGTCGCCAATGTCTCGCATGAGTTCAAGACCCCGCTGACCACGATCCGGCTCTACGCGGAATTGCTGGAGCAGGGGCGCGTGCGCGATGCGGCGCAAGGCGGCGAGTATCTGCGCACCATCGGACGGGAGACGCAGCGGCTGGCGCGGCTGGTGAACAACGCGCTCGATTTCAGCCGCCTCGAGCAGGGGCGGAAGAAATACGCGCGGGAGGAGATCGATCTTGCCGCGGAGCTCGCGCGTCTGCTCGACACGCACGCGCCCCGGCTGGCGGAGGCGGGCATGACGTTGCAACGCGAGTGGCCGTTGACGGCTGTGAAAATCACGACGGATCGCGACGCGCTCGAGCAGATCGTCCTCAACCTGATCGACAATGCCTGCAAGTATGCCGCGTCCGGCGGCGAAGTGACCGTCGCGATCGTGCCGGGTGCATCCGGCGGTGCGGCGGTGCGCGTCGCGGATCGCGGGCCCGGGGTGCCGGCGGCGCATCACGAGCGGATTTTCGAAAAATTTCACCGCGTCGACGAAGCGCTGACCGCCGAGAAGACCGGCACGGGCCTCGGCCTCAGCATCGCGCGCCAGCTCGCCCGCGGGCTCGGCGGCGAACTGCACTACGCGCCGCGCGCGGGCGGGGGCGCGGAGTTCATTGTGGAGCTGCCATGATAAACCGGAAAACCGAGAAACCGAGAAACCGAGAAACCGAGAAACCGAGAAACCGCTGCTGAGCGCTGATAACTGATTCCAATTTGCGTTCAAGATGAGCCGAATTGTAGCGGAACGGCTTCCCGTTCCGAATGGGAGCCGAAGCGGCTCCGCTACGAAATCAGTCTCACCTTCAAAGCAATCTGGCATGAGCGACCCAATCAATTAGCGCCCATCAGCGTTCATTAGCGGTTTCACCCGACATTTTTTAATGAAAGCGAAAATCCTCATCGCCGAAGACGATCCCAATATCCGGTTGGGGCTCGTGGCCACGCTCGAGAGCGAGGGCTACGACGTCACGGCGGCCAGCGACGGCGCGCAGGCACTGAAATTATTCCCGCAGACGAAATTCGATCTCGTGGTGCTCGACATCATGATGCCGAAAACGAGCGGCTACGATGTGTGCCGGGAGCTGCGCGCCGCCGGCGCGCGCGTGCCGGTGCTGTTTCTCACCGCGAAGGGCGAGGAGATCGACAAGGTCGTGGGGTTGAAGCTGGGGGCGGACGACTACGTGACGAAGCCGTTTGGCGTGCACGAACTGCTCGCGCGCGTCGAAGCGCTGCTGCGGCGGGGCCGAAGCAGCGCGGCAGCCGAAGCCGGTTCGGGCGAGGCGCTGCCGCCGTTGTTCAAATTGGGCGCGGCGGAAATCGATCGCCGCAAGTTCAGCGTGTCGGTCCTGGGGCGGGTGACCGCGCTGACGGCGCGGGAGCTGAAGCTGGCGGAGGCCTTTGCCGCCCGGCCCGGGGAAGTGCTCACGCGCGATGCGCTGCTCAACGCGGTGTGGGGGGTGGATTATTTCGGCACGACCCGAACGCTGGATCAGCACGTCGCGCAGTTGCGCAAGAAGATCGACGCGTCCGGCGATGGCGCCGCTTCGTGCATCGCGACGGTGCATGGCGTCGGCTATCGCTACGAAGCGTAGCGGGTCTGCGAACAGGGGGGCGTAGCGGAACGACGTTTCGTTCCGTCGGACGGAGGCGAAGTGCTTCCGCTACGAGGCCCGCCCGGAGGTCGGGCCCTCCCTCAATCTCCGGAGCTAGCGCGGTGAAGTGGGCGCGCGGTTGGGAGTCGTCGAGGACGGCGGCTGGGGGAATTGGGGCGACGTGGGCGGTTGGGTCGGGGGATAACCGCCCGGTTGCGGCGGATACGCCGGATAACCGCCGGGCGTTTGGTTCGGATACGTGGGGTAGCCGGAGTTCGGCGGGTAGCCTCCTTGTGCCGGATAACTCGGGGGATAGTTCGACGGCTGCGACTGCGGGTAGGGGGTCTGCGGATAGGTCTGCGGCGGAGAGCCCTGCGGCGGGTAGTTCTGCGGCGGGTAGGACTGTGGCGGGTAGGTCTGCGGCGGATACTGCGACGGCTGGGAAGAAGGGTTGCCGGGCGGGTAGGTGTTGGGCCGCGGGTAGCCGGGTTGTCCCGGATAATTGCGGGGATCGGCGGGTTGCGTCCGGTAATCGGGATACGTCGGCGGGGTCACGGGCGCGGCCGGGGTGGGCGCGGCGACGACATCGGGCACCTTGATCATCCGGCCTTCGCTGACGGGATCGTTCAGGGTCACCTGGTTCATGATCGCGACTTCTTCGGCGTTGAGATCCGGCGGCAGCGAGGTCGGGACAAAAGAAGCGAAGGGGGCGTTGCGGTCGGCGCGGACGATCTTCAGCCGCGCGGGCTGCAGGGCGGCGAAACTTTGTTCGCGCAGCGGGCTGAAGCCGGCGGCGACGCTCTCGAACGTGGGCCGCATCTGCTCGAACGCGTTCTGCGGCGCATATCCAAGGAGGCTATACACCTTGCCGTCCATTTCGATGAAGGCATTCCACACGCCGAGGGTGCCCTGTTCGGTGTTGCCCTGGCCGATGATGACGGTGGCGGGCAGTCCGTTCACCTGGGTGTCGCCGCTCGCGACGACTTGGATCTTGGACTGCTGGGCAAACTGTTGCGCGGCCTCGCGGGCGCGGGTGCCGGCGGCGAGTTTCAGGCCCATCATGGCCTTGCCGTTGGGTTCGGCCATGACGACCGCGGCCTTCCGGTTGTCGAGTTTCCAGCCGGACGCGACCGGCATCTGGAAGCGGAGCTCCGGATGATAGAAAACGCCGTTGCGGGCGAAGCCCTCGCGCGGATTTTCGCCGACAATCAGACCCTCGATGTGCCGGAGGTATTCGCCCTCGCCGACGTTGTCGGCCTGGGGATGGGCGGCGGCGAGTTGCTGGACGCGCTGCGCGCGATCGCCCGGATCGGGATGGCTCGATTGCCAGCTCGGCAGCGACTTGCCCTCGGCGAGGGAGATGCGCTGGAGCGATTGGAAGAAACGCGCGCTGTCGCCCGCGGCGTAACCCACACGCGCGGCATAATTGACGCCGAGATTGTCGGATTCGTGTTCCGCTTCACGGCTGTAGCGCAGGAGGAACATCTGGGCCGCCTGTCCACCGCCCTGCAGGATGTTCTGGCCGATGTTCGGCATTTTGTCGCCGAGCACTTTCTGTCCGAGGATGGCGCCGGCGATGACGCCGAGTTGGCCCCATTGGGAGCGGCGCGCCTGCTGCGACGAGTGACGCGCCGCGACGTGGGCGATCTCGTGGCCAAGCACAACGGCGAGCTGCGCTTCGTTCTGCACGTGGGAGAGCAGACCGCGCGTCACGTAGACATAGCCCCCCGGCAACGCGAACGCGTTGACCACGGGGCTGTCGATGATGCGGAATGTGAACTTGGTGTTGCGGTAAATCTCGGGGGCGTCCGGGTCGTTGAACTGGCTGCCGGTCAGCACGCGCTGGCCCACGGCGGCGACATATTCCTGGAGCGCAGGATTGTCGTAGAGCCCCATCTCCTCGGTGATCTCCTTGTCGGATTCCGCGCCGAGTTTCATCTCCTGCTGCCAGGAGTAACCATAGGATTTCTTCTGGCCGTCGATCAGGCTCGGTTCACTGGCGGCAAAGCCGGTGGCGCTGGCGAGCGCGACGGCGGTGAGGGTGCAAAGTCCGCGGCACCAGCGGGCGCTTGAGATGCACGGCGGATAGGGCGAAGGTGCGGTAGATAAGTCCATGGGCGATCGAGGAGTTTGTGCGGGCCGGCCCCGCGGGTCTGGACAACTCAATCGCGGCACGGTTCGCCGCCCGGCGCGGATTCGGGCTGGATCCGCGCGCTTTCGGGAGCGGAGTGCAGCCGGAACGGCTGCGCTGCTTTCGTCTTTCCTGGCTTACACCGCGCACAATTTCACCGCGGCGCGCAGCGACGTGAGGGCGTCGCGCTTGGGGAGAAACTCCTGGCCGACAAAGCCCTTGAAGCCGGTCGCCTTGATCGCGCGCATGATCGGCGGGTAGTTGAGCTCCTGCTGATCCTGCGGTTCGAATTCGTGGCGGCCCGGATTGCCGGCCGTGTGGTAGTGGCCGATGTAGGCGGCGTTGTCCTTGATCGTCTGGATCACATCTCCCTCCATGATCTGCATGTGGTAGATGTCGTAGAGGAGCTTGAAACGCTCCGAGCCGATGCGCTTGGCCAGCGCCACGCCCCACGGCGTGCGGTCGCACATGTAGTCCTTGTGATTCAACTTCGAGTTGAGCAGCTCCATCACGACGTTCACGCGCTGCTTCTCCGCGATCGCCATGATCCGCTTGAGGCCGATCGCGCAGTTTTCCAGGCCCTTCTCGTCGTCCATCTTCTCGCGATTGCCGGAGAAACAGATCACGTTTTCGAAACCGGCGTCCGCCACCGCGGCGATGCGCTTCCCGTAGACCTCGACAAGCGTATCATGATGCTCGAGACGGTTCCAGCCCTTGGGAATGCCACCGACGTTCACGCCTTGCGGCGTCTTGGCGGTCGGGTTGCTGACCATGGCGCACGAAAGGCCGTATTTTTTCAGCGTCGGAAAATCCTCGGGGTTGAGCAGCTCGACGGATTCGAGACCGATGTCCTTTGCGGCCTCGCAGAATTTTTCCAGCGGGATGTCCTTGAAGCACCACTTGCAGACGGACTGCCGGATGCCGGCGGCCGTCGTGGCGCCGCTGGCGGATTGGGCGGTGGCCTGGGAGCGAGAGACGGCTGCCAGGGTGGCGGCGCCGGCGATCGAACGGAGGGCGGTGCGACGAGTGATAGGGGTGCTCATGATGAACAGGGTGAACCGTCACGGTCGGCCCGGCGCCGCGGATTGGCAAGCGTGCAGGCGGTGGGCGGGGCGCCGGGAGTGTAATTGAAAGTGAAGTCAGTGGCCCCGGTCACCGCCGCACCGTCCGGGCGGGACGGTTTGTCACTTATTAAGTGACAAACGAGCCCGCCCTCACTGGGACAGAACGATCGGTTTGTCACGTATTACGTGACAAACCTGCGGGGTGGGTTGGCCGCACCGACGTGGCCTTGGTTGGGCAAGTGACTTCACTTTCAGTTGCACCCGTGGCGCCGCTGCGAGCGAAGAGCGTTGCGTTGGTCCGGTCCGGACATTTTTTTCGCGGCCCAACCCCGCGTGAAAAAGCGCCTGCTGGTCACCCTCGCTGGATACGTTGCGGCCGCCTTCGGCTTCACGGCGTTGCTGTATGGTTTCGGCCGGGCGTTTCGCCCTGACGTGAAGACCCCGCCCGCGCCCCCGCCGGCGGCGGAGCTGGCGGCAGTGGAGAAGGCGCGCGAAAACTCCCGCCGGCTCAACCTGGCCAGTCCGCCCGTGATTACGCGCGCGGTCGACTACACCGCGGTCCGGCCGGCCTGGCGCCCGCGCGGGGAGGCGCCGGTGCTGGCCAGCCTGGTGCGCGAGGGTCGGCTGCCGCCCGTGGCCCGGCGCACCGGACCGGAGCCGGTGGTGATGGAGGGTGTCGACGGGGTGGGGCGTTACGGCGGCACCTGGCAGCGGCTCGCAAACTCCTTCGACGATTTCAAGACGATCTACTGGCGGCTCTCCGGTTCGAACCTCGTGCGCTGGTCGCCGCAAGGGTATCCCCTTGTCCCGCACATCGCGAAGTCCTGGACGGTGTCGCCGGATCAACGGGTCTACACCTTCGAGTTGCGCCGCGGCATGCGTTGGTCGGACGGCCAGCCGGTGACGAGCGACGACATCGTCTACTGGTATGAGCACGAAATAAAATATTTCAACGTGCAGCCCAAATTCCTGCGCGCCGGCGCGACGCAGGGGCACGTCTCCAAAATCGACGAGCGGCACGTGCGTTTCGAGTTCGTGCAGCCGAACCCGCTCTTCCTCGATCGGCTCGCCTCGACCGGCATGAACTACGAGGACCACACCGAGCACATCGTGCCCGCGCACTATTTGCGGAAGTATCACCCGGCGCTGGGCGATCCGGAGGTGGTGCGGCGCGCGATGGAGGCCTTCGAGCTGGCGAGCCCCGTCGCCGTCTACAGGAAGATCAAGCACTACATGAATCCGGAGCACCCGCGGCTGTGGCCCTGGGTGTTGCAGACCTACAACCCGACGACCCCCCAGATCCTGGTGCGCAACCCGTATTACTGGGTGGTCGACACCCACGGCAACCAGTTGCCCTACCTCGACCGGCTGGTGATCGACATCAAGACGAACAACCTCATCGCGGCCGCGGCGGCCAACGGCGAGCTCTCGATGCAGGACCGCCACATCCGCTACGAGGATCACACGCTGCTGCTGAGCGGGGCGACGCGCCACGGCTACGACGTCTACCACTGGAAACCGAGCACGCAGTCGCTGTTCACCGTCTTCCCCAACCTCAATCGCCGGATCGATCCCCGGCGGCCGGAGACGGCGTTGAAGCATCGCCTGCTCAACGAAACGCGCTTCCGGCAGGCCCTGTCGCTTGCGATCAACCGCCGCGACATCATCAACGCCGAGTTCAACGGCCAGGCCGAGCCGGCCCAAATCGCGCCGCCGCCGGATTCGCCCTACCACAACGCGCGCCTGCTGCATTCGTTTACCGAATACGATCCGGCGCGGGCCGACCGGCTCCTCGACGAGATCGGGCTGACCCGGCGCGACAGCGAGGGCTTCCGGACCTTCCCGGAAGGCACCCGGATGAGCTTCACGCTGAACGCGACCGACTACACGACGGACGGGCCGGCGCAGTTCGTGATCGACGACTGGGCCCGGGTCGGGGTGCGCGTGCTGTTTCGCTCCCGCGCCCGCCGGCTCTTCGAGCAGGAGAAGCTCACCTACGAGCACGATTTCACCGTGTGGACCGGCGAGAGCGAGTTCTACCCGCTGGTCGAGCCGCGCAACTTCGTGCCGACCTACTTCGAGTCGTTCTACGCGCCCGGCTTCGGCTGGTGGTATCAATACGGCGGCCTGCACGGCGACCCGGCGGCCAACCGGCCGAACGCGATCGAGCCGCCGGCCGGCCATCCGTTGCGCCGGGCGATGGAGCTGCTCGACGAGACGAGCGTGATGATGCGGGAGTCCGACCGGATCGCGCACTTCAACGCGGTGCAGGAGATCGCGGCCGAGAACGTCTGGTCGATCAGCATCGCCACGCCGCCGCCGCAGCTCGTGGTCGTGAAGCAGGGCTTCAAGAACGTCCCGCGCACCGCGCTGTTCGGGGCCAATCTGCAGTCGCCGGCCAACGCCGGCATCGAGACGTATTTCTGGGAACGGCCGGCGGAGGACGCCGCCATCCTGGCGCAAACGAAGGAGGCGATCATGACGCGGACGCCCTGGCCGGGTTCGGTGGCGGCGGCCGAAGCCGCCGAGGGCGGTTCCGATGCCCTGGCGACCGTGCTGCGCGTATTGCTGGTCGCGGCGGTGGTGGTCGGGCTGCTGCTGATCGCGGCGCGGCATCCGTTGATTTCGCGGCGGCTGTTGTTGATGGTGCCGACGATGCTCGTGGTGTCGGTGATCGTGTTCACGCTGGTGCAACTGCCGCCGGGGGACTTCGCCGAGATCCGGGTGATGCGGCTGGAAATGGAAGGCACCTCCGCCACCGAGGAGCTGGCGGCGGAGTTGCGCCGCAACTTCCGGCTCGATGAGCCCATGGCGGAACGCTACGCGCGCTGGATGGGGTTCAATTGGTTCACGAGTTTTCAACCGGCCGACTCCGGCCTGCTGCAGGGCAATCTCGGTCTCTCGATGGAACACGAGAAGCCGGCCCGCGAGGTGATCGGCGATCGCATTGTGCTGACGGTGCTGGTGTCGCTCGCGGCGGTGCTCTTCGCGTGGGCGTTCGCGCTGCCGACCGGCATCTATTCCGCGGTCCGGCAGTATTCGGCAGGCGATTACGCGCTGACGTTCGTGGGTTTCCTGGGCGTGTCCGTGCCGTCGTTTCTGCTCGCGCTCGTCATCATGTATCTGGCGAAACGCTGGCTGGGCCTGAGCATCGCGGGACTCTTCTCCCCGGAGTATGCGACCATGCCCGGCTGGACCTGGGGGAAGGTCGGCGATCTGTTGAAACACCTCTGGCTGCCCGTGATCGTGCTGGGGTTTGGCTCCGCCGCCGGGATGATCCGCGTGATGCGGGCCAACCTGCTCGACGAGCTCAAGCAGCCCTACGTGACGACGGCGCGGGCGAAGGGCGTGCGGCCGCTGCCATTGCTGCTCAAGTATCCGGTGCGGCTCGCCTTGAATCCCTTCATCTCGAGCATCGGCAGTCTCTTTCCCCAGCTCGTCTCGGGCGGTGCGATCGTCGCGATGGTGCTGAGCCTGCCGATGATTGGGCCGACGCTCCTCGATGCGCTGATTGCCGAGGATGTCTATCTCGCCGGTTCGATGCTGATGGTGCTGAGCCTGCTCGGGGTGGTAGGCACGCTCGTGAGCGATCTGTTGCTGCTGTGGCTGGACCCGCGGATCCGGCTGGGCGCGGGTTCGAACTGAGCGGCGGCTTGCGCCGCAGGCGACTCCCGCTACGGTGGCGGCCATGAATCCCCACGACTCCGTCACGCGGCGCGATGCCTTGAAGACCATCGGCGCGGGCGCCGCCCTCCTCGGCTTGGGCGCGATCACCACGCCCGTGGCGACGGCGGCCACGAGCGGCGGAACGCCGCAGCCGTTCACGCTCCCGAAGCTCGCCTACGCCTATGATGCCCTCGAGCCGCACTTCGATGCGAAGACGATGGAGATTCACCACTCGAAGCACCATCAGGCCTACATCACGAACGCGAACAACGCGCTCGCGAGTCAGCCCGCGCTGAAGCATTCCTCCGCGGAGGAGTTGCTGAAGAATCTCAATGCCGCCCCCGAGGCCGTGCGCACCCCGTTGCGCAACAATGTCGGCGGTCACCTCAATCACGCGTTTTTCTGGCGCGTGATCGGGCCGAAGGGTGGCGGCGCGCCGCAAGGAGCGATCGGCGATGCGATCGCGAAAGGGTTTGGCTCGTTCGACGCGTTCAAGACGCAGTTTGCCGATGCCGCGACCAAGCGTTTCGGCAGCGGCTGGGCCTGGTTGATCGCAAAGGACGGGAAGCTGGCGATCAACTCGGGCGCCAATCAGGATTCGCCATTGATGGAGGGCGCGACGCCCCTGCTCGGACTCGATGTCTGGGAGCACGCCTACTACCTGAAATATCAAAACCGGCGGGCGGACTACATCGCGGCGTTCTGGAACGTCGTGCAATGGGAGCAGGTCGCGGCGAACCTGGCCGCGGCGAAATAAACGAAAAGGCGCGGGCCTTCGCCCGCGCCTTTACTGGACCTGGCAATTCTGCGGCGGGGCTCAGCGCACGCTGGGCGTGACGGGATCCGCGGTGGCGGCCGCGATCCGCGAGCTCTGCGGGGTGACGCCAAAAAATTCCACGATGTGCCCAACGTCGGCGTAGCCGCGCGCGCGGAGCTTTTCCTGCACGACATCAATCGCCCGGCGCAGCTCATCCGCGATTTCGTTGTCGAGTTCTTCCACGTTGTTCGTCGTCTTGCAGACGACGTGATAGCGCGTCGGCTGGCCGAGATTGATTTCGTAGAGCGCCGTGCCGTTGTGAAAGAAGGCGCGACGCACGAGGCCGATCTCCTCAAACGCCGCCATGCAACGATACACCGTCACCAAATCGCAATTGTCGGCGCCGACGTCCTCGTGCAGTTGCTCGATGCTCGCGGGTTGCGCGCGCTTGTTCAGCGAGGCCAGAATCGCGAGGCGCGGCTGCGTGATGCGCAGCCCAGCCGACTTCAACTTCGCGGTGGCCAGTTCGACGGCAGAAGGATTCCGCGAGGGGATTTTGCCGTTACCTGACAGGGGGTGATTTGTCTGGGTCGAGGCGATCATTTTTTGCAACGTTTTGACAACGCATAGGGAATTTTCCAGATAATACTCATTAGCAATAACACGCATATGGCAGGCCGCCGATCATGGGATTGCACGGTGCCCGGCCGTGTGCCAACGTCCGCTTCCGCCCGCATGCAAAACCCTGATTTCAGTGAAATCGTGACCCTGATCTGCAAGGAGGACCCGCGCTTTGATCGGAAAGCCTACGACTTTGTCCGCCTTGGCTTGGATCACGCGGTGAAGGAGTTGCGAAAGAAGGATGTCTCCCGCGCCGACCGCTCGCGGCATGTGAGCGGGCCGGAGTTGCTGGAGGGATTACGAGCCTACGCGCTCGACCAATTCGGTCCGCTGGCAAAGACCGTGTTGAATGCGTGGGGCGTCAAACGCTGCCGCGACTTCGGCGACATCGTGTTCAACTTGATCGAGTATAACGTTTTCTCGAAAACCGAAAATGATCGGCGGGAGGACTTCTCCGATATCTTCGAGTTCGAGGACGCTTTCGTGAAGCCGTTTCAGCCGACGCGCCGCCCGCGGGGCGCTTCGGCGGCCGAAGCGTTCGGCGCCGCTTGAGCGATCCGGTTCCGCTTGAGTGAAAGTAAGTGAGTGGAAGCTTGTCCCTTCACGTGCGCTTGTGGCTAGTTCACGCCCGCTCATGCCGAAATCCTCCTCTGCCTCCGCCGACTTGCGTTTGCTCGACTCGTTCTGGCGTGAACCGGTCGAGCGCACCGTGCTGGCCAACGGTCTGACGCTGATCCTGAAACGCGACACCTCCGCGGCGCTCGCCTCCGTGCAGGTGTGGGTGAAAACCGGCAGCGTGCATGAGGGCGCGCATCTCGGCGCCGGCCTGTCGCATTATCTCGAGCACATGCTCTTCAAGGGCACGGAGCGGCGGGCGGGCCGGGAGATCAGCGCGACCGTGCAGGCGCATGGCGGCTACATCAACGCCTACACCACCTTCGATCGCACCGTCTACTACATCGACTTGCCGAGCGAGCACACCGGCGTGGCGATCGATCTGCTGGCCGATGCGGTGCTGCACTCGACGCTGCCGCAGGACGAGGCCGCCAAAGAGAAGGACGTCATCCTGCGCGAGATCGCGATGACGAAGGACGATCCGGACAACCGGCTGTGGGATGCGCTGTTCACGACGGCGTTTCGCGAGCATCCGTATCGCCAGCCGATCATCGGGCACCGCGACGTGTTTTCCGCGGTGACGCGCGAGGATCTGCACGGGTATTACCGGGCGCGCTACGTGCCGAACAATCTCGTCGTGGTGGTCGTGGGCGCCATCGATCTGGCCGCGACGCGCGCGGCGGTGGAGCAGCACTTCGGCGTGGCGCCGCGGGTGCGGCTCGCGCCGGTGCTCGTGCCGGAGGACCCGTCCCAGCTCGCGCCGCGGGCCGACCATCGCTTCGAAGCGGTGGAGATCACCCGCGCCGCGCTGGCCTGGCCGGTTCCCGGGCTGGCGCACGAGGATGCGCCGGTGCTCGATCTCCTCGCGATGGTGCTCGGCAACGGCGACAGCTCGGTGCTCTGGCAGGAGGTGCGGGAGAAGGCGGGCCTCGTGCACTCGATCGACGCGTCGGCCTGGAATCCGGGGACGACGGGCCTGTTTTGCATTTCGTTCACCTGCGACGCGGCGAAGCGCGAGGCCGCCGAGGCGGCGATCCGGCGCGTGCTCACGCAGTGCGCGACGCGCGGCTTCGCGGCGAGCCAGCTCCGCAAGGCGATGCGCCAGCTCGTCGTCAGCGAAATCAACTCACGCAAGACGATGAGCGGACAGGCCTCGCGGCTGGGTGTCGCGGAGGTGGTGGTTGGCGACCTGGATCACAGCCGCACTTTTTTCGCTCACCTCAGCCGGGTAAGACCCGCGGGCGTGCGAGCCGCGCTGAAGAAATACCTGGTCCCGGATCGGCTGACGGCCGTGTCGCTCAATCCCCTCGCGGCGGCCAACGCGGTGGTGGCGCCGACAACCATGGTCGCCAGCGAAGCGGAATTTTCGGACATCAAATTACCCAACGGCGCGCGGCTCCTGCTGCAGCCGGATCGTCGGCTGCCCAATCTGCACCTGCGCCTCGCGCTGCAGGGCGGCCCGCTTTTCGAGGATCCGACGAAGCGCGGCGCGACGGCACTGCTGGCGACGATGTTGACGAAGGACACGCGCACGCGCAGCGCTGCGGCGGTGGCCCAGTTCATCGAGGAGATCGGCGGATCATTTTATCCGTTTTCCGGCAACAACAGCATCGGGCTGGCGGCGGAGGTGCTGCCGCCGGACGTCGATCGCGCGATCAAGGTGATCGCGGATGCGCTGCTCGCCCCGGCGTTCAAGCCCGCGAGCTTCGCGCTCGAGCGCGACGCGCAGATCGCGGCGCTGCAGCAGGACGACGACGATGTGGTGACGCTCGCGCGGAAGCGGCTGCGCGAAAAATTCTTTGGCTCGCACCCGCTGGCGATCGATGCGCATGGCACGCAGGCCGGGGTGCAGGCGCTCAAGGCGGCAGATCTCGCGGCGCTGCACCGGCGGCTCTGCGTCGGCGCCAATGTCGTGCTGGCCGTCGCGGGCGATTTCGATCCGCGCAAGCTGCGACCCAAGCTCGAGGCGTTTCTCAAACGGATCCCGCGCGGAACGGCGCCCGCCAGCGTGACGGTGGGCCGCGTGTTTGCGTTGCCGGCAAGCGCGGGCGAATTCGTCGAGCAGCAGCCGCGCGAGCAGGCGGTGGTGTTGCAGGCGTTTCCGGGCCCGTGGGTGAATGGCGCGGACTTCTATGTGAGCGAGGTCGCGGACGAATTGTTCAGCGGCATGGCGTCGCGGCTCTTCGAGCGCGTGCGCGAGGAGAAGGGCCTCGCCTATTTCGTGCGCTCCGGGCGGGTGTTGGGGTTGGACTCGGGCATGTTCTACTTTCTCGCCGGCACCCAACCCGGCCGCGAAGCCGAGGTGCTGGCGGAGATCGACGCCGAGATCGCGCGCGTGCAGGCGGGTGGGGTGGAGCCCGCCGAGCTGGCGCGCTGCCAGGTCCGGTTGAAGGCGGCGCGCCGCCAGGCGCTGCAAACCAACTCGGCGCGCGCGATGCAGGCCGCGCTCAACGCGCTGCAGGGCCAGCCGATCAACGACTGGAAAAACTACGACGGCCGCATCGATGCGATTACGATCGCCGCTCTCGCCGACTTCGCCGCGCGCCGCTTCGCCCGCCCGCTGCGCACGCAGTTGATCGTGCGGCCGTGACCCTGTGAACGTGGCGCTCGCGGAGCTTTTTCCGGACAGCGATTTCCGCTACCATCTCACGCTGCGCCGCGGCGAGCCGCGGGAGTTCTTTGCGCCCCGCGATCCGACGGGCGGGGTGCTCGCCGAACGCGCGCGCTGGCTGGACGGGGCGCCCGCGCGTTACGCGGCGCTGCAGCCCGCAGGCGAGTCGATCCTCGCGGAGTTCGAGCGGATGGCGGCGGTGTGGCGCAGCGGAGGGCCGGCGGCGCCCGGCCGATCACGTATCCACGCATTGGGTGCAGCGTTCGAGCCGGACCTCCTGTTGCTTTCGCCCGACGATCAGGGCGATTTCCGGTTGCGCGGCGGCGCGCTGTGTTTTCCGACCGGCTGGGCGCTCGAGGAGAAACTCGGGCACACGCTCGCGTTCATTCACGGCGTGGTGCCCGGCCTGAACGCCGCGCTCGCCTCGCCGATCCGGCAGTTCCTGTCGAAGTTGAAACCGGGCAGCGCCTTCCTCCGGGACAACTGGGGCATCGCGGCGACAGAGGAATTGAACCTCCATCCCGCGCGGGGAATTGCGCCGCCGGCACTGCCGGTTGAACTCGACCGGCTGTGGCTGCGGGTGGAGCACCAGGCGCTCGTTGCGCTCCCGGAAAGCCGGGGAATCGTATTCGGTATTCGGATTGCGCTGCACCGGCTGGACCACGTTGCGCGCAGTGCCAGCGGGGCGGGGCTGCGGCGGGCGCTCGAAAGCATGCCGTCGGAACTAATTGGTTACAAACGACTCGACGCCATTCGGGAGGCGCTGATCAAGTTGCTCTAATCGTTGCTGGCTTTTGCGCCCGCAATTCACCAATCTCCAACTGCTCATGAAAAAACCAGCCTCAAAACTACTCCTCATTGCCAGCATGTTCGCCGTGGCCTGCATGTTCACGGTTCCGGCCCAAGCTCAGGCCACCGATGCCGAGAAGGCCGCCAAGAAAGCGAAGAAGGAAGCAGCCGACCTGAAGAAGTATGACAAGAATGCCAACGGTAAGCTCGATCCGGACGAGAAGGCCGCGCTAGAAGCCGACGTCGCGAAGGCGAAGGCGGAAAAGAAGAAGAAGACCGACGGGAAGTAAGCTTCCGCGATCGGCAACAGTTTGGCCCCGGCGATCGCGCCGGGGCTTTTTTGCGCCTCAACGTCTCTCCACGAATCCGCCGCTCCACTTCAGTTTCGTGCGCACGACGGAAAAATGGGAGTAGTTGGCGCGTTGCGCGAGCGGGAGCCTGAGCTTGGCCATCGAGATCTCCACGGGTGAGTGCGCGCTGACCTTCAGGTTGCGCTGGCCGTCCATCGCCACGAGGAGGCGTGAGTCAGCCGAGCGGTTGAACACGCGGAGCTTTACGTTTTCGCGAAAAATGATCGAGCGATTGCTCAGCGTGTGCGGGCAGATCGGCGTCATCGCGATCACGCCCGCGGTGGGGTGCAGGATGGGGCCGCCCGCGGAGAGATTGTAGGCGGTCGATCCCGTCGGGGTGGAAAAGATCAGGCCGTCGCAGGTGTAGTCCGTCACGAGCTCGCCGTCGGCGAAGACTTCCAGGCGGACGAGGCGCGAGTTGATTTCGTCCTTCAGCAGGACGTCGTTGAGCGCGAGGTCGTGCGCCCCGCCACCCGTCGAGCAATCGAGCATGGCGCGGTGGTCGATGCGGAAATCGCCGTCGAGGAGCTCGGTGAACTGCGCGCGAGCTTCGTCCGCGGAAAACGTCGTGAGGAAGCCGAGGCTGCCGCGATTTACTCCGATGATCGGGACCTGCTCACGCGCGGATTCGCGCGCCACGCCCAGCAGGGTGCCGTCGCCCCCGATGACGCAGCAGGCATCGAAGCCCTTGAGGTAGCCGGCTGGCAGTGGAAAGCGGCTGGTCTGCTTCAGCTTCACTCCGTGAACCCGCGCGAGCGCGATGAGCTCGCGCGCGAGGGCGGGCGCACCGTCTTTCTTTTCGTTCACCACGAACGCGAGCTGGCGGATGGGTTTCATGGGGCTGACCGCTAATCTTCGCGAAACGACGCGGATGAAAAGCCCTAACCCGGACATTTCACCCTCTGCTCGTAGGCGAAGCTACGCGGTGTCCGAAATCCCCTGTTGTAGTCGTGGCTCTCAACGATGTCCGGGCTAAGTTTAAAACCGCCTGGCGGTTTTGATTTAGGCCGCATGAACTCGAAACGCGCGCCGGAGAGGTGAAATCTTCGAGGTGGGACATGGGCAAAAATCAGTTTGAGTGTGAAAAATGCGGGCTAAGCGGCAATTAGCGAACATTAGCGGCTTCCCGCTTGGTCAGGCACAGCAAGAACTCGCGGTTGCCGTCGGCGCCGGTGATCGGTGAATCGATCGTGCCGACCAGCCGCGCCTGCGGCAATTCCGCGAGCGCGAAGTCACGCACGCCGGCGAGCGTGGCGTCTTGCACCGCGGCGTCCCGGATGACCCCGCGCCCCTTGTCGACCGCGGTCTTCCCGGCCTCGAACTGGGGCTTCACGAGGGCGACCAGCGTGCCGCCGGCGCGCAGCAGCGCCCAAACGGCGGGCAGGACGGCCTTCAGCGAGATGAACGAGAGATCCATCACGATCGCGTCGAACTCGCCGCGGGGCAGATCGCGCGCGGTGAGGAAGCGGGCGTTGATCTTCTCGAGATTGGTCACGCGCGGATCGGCGCGGAGGCGGGCGTGCAACTGCGCCCGGCCGACGTCCACGCATACGACATCCGCCGCGCCGGCCTGCAGCACGCAATCGGTGAACCCGCCGGTCGAAGCGCCCACGTCGAGCACGTGCGCACCGCGGAGATCGAGCGCGAAACGCTCGAGGGCCGCCGCCAGTTTCTCGCCGCCGCGGCTGACAAAGCGGGGCGGCCGCTCGACCGTGAGCTCGACGTCGTCCGGAAAGTCCTTGCCGGGCTTGTCCAGCCGCTCGGTGCCGCGCAGCACGCGGCCGCTCATGATGAGCGCCTTGGCCTGCGCGCGCGACTCGGCGAGACCGCGGGCGACGAGCAGCTCGTCGAGGCGGAGTTTTTTCATGGGGACGAAAGGGTCAGCCGGCGCGAGGGGCGGGCGGGGGCCAGGGCTTTCCCCGGCGCCAGCTTTTGCCGGGCGGGCGACCAGCAGGTGGTGCGGCCGCCGATGGTGGCATGGGCGAGCGGTTTTCCGGTTTGCGGGCAGCGTCCGCCGCGCCGCCAGCGGTGCCGGAACAACCAGGTGGGCGGGATGCCGACGTTGAGGTCGGCCGGGATTTTTTCGCCACGCCCGGCGATGGCGGCGAGCGCCTGGCGGCAGACGGTGCGACACTCCCGCCAGAGCGCACGCACCTCGGGCGGCGCAAGGGTGCCGGCCGCGCGCGCGGGGTGAATCGCGGCGCGCCAGAGAATCTCGTCGGCCATCCAGTTGCCGACGCCGGGGAAGCGCTCCTGCATCAGCAGGACGGCCTTGATCGGGGCCCGCGCGCGGCGTGTCATGAATACGGATACCGCAGCGACGGTGAAGGCGGGCGAGAGAATGGCGGGCGCAATCCGGCTCCACCACGGCGGCGGTTCGCGGCCGGTGTGAAAGTCGACGCGGCCGAACATCCGTGGGTCGTTGAACACCAGCGCGTGATTCTCGGTGACGATTACGAGATGGTCATGTTTGCCCGGAGCGAAGTCCGCCGATCGCACCGACAGCTCGCCGCTCATGCCGAGATGAATGCCGATCCAGAGGTCCCGGTTGAAACGAAAAAGCATCTGTTTCGCCGCGGCCTCCGAGGAGGTGAACCGGGCGCCGGCCAGCGCGCGACGGAAGGCCGGCAGGTCGAGCCGGCGCAGCAGTTTCTTGCCATCGTGCGTGAGCACGCGGACAACGCGCCCGCCGAGGGCCGCCTGGTGCCAGCGTTTGCGGAAGAATTCGACCTCGGCGAGCTCAGGCATGGTAGGGCGCGTTATCCTTAACGCGCCGGGGGGGTGCGTGGTTCCTGAGACGGCGGGTTGGGGATAACCCGCCCTACCTCGAGCGCGGCGACGAATTCCGCGAAGCCCGGAAACACCGGAACGTCCGGCAGGGCGAGCGCGGCCCACCCGGCGGCGTCGTATTTGCCCGTGCAGACGGCGGCGCTGCGGATTCCCGCCGCGAGGCCGGTTTCGATGTCGCTCGTCCGGTCGCCGACCATCCAGCAGTGCTTCGGGTCCAACCGGTGACGCGCGATGCTTTCGTGGATGAAGCGTGGCGAGGGTTTGCGATAGACCATCGCATCGTCCGGCCCTTCGGGCGCGATGCAGATGTCGGTGAAAATCGGGCGGGGCAGGCCGAGCAATTCGTCCATGCGCACGTTGCAGCGATAGACATCGTCGAGGGTGTAGAGTCCGCGGCCGATGCCGGACTGGTTCGTGTGAATGAAAAGCTGATACCCGAGGTCCTTGGCCCGGCGCAGGGCGTCGGCCACGCCGGGGATGAGCTCCACGCCGGCGGGATCGGCGAGATAGTGCTTGTCGAGGATCAGCGTGCCGTCGCGATCGAGAAAGAGGGCCCGACGCGAACTTCCGATTTCCGATTTCCGATTTTCGATTTCCAAAGGATTAGCGGTGGTTCACATGGTCGAGCAGTTCCTTCGGCGTGACTGTGGCAGTGCCGAGTTTGCCCACGACGACGCCGGCGGCGGCGTTGGCGAAGAGGGCCGCGGTCTCGAGCGTGGCCTTGGCGGCGAGAGCGAGGACGAGACCGGCGAGCGAGGTATCGCCCGCACCGGATACGTCGAAGACTTCACGCGCGGCGGTCGGGATCGTAGTGAGCACCTTGCCGTTCGAGCTAAGGAGCATGCCGTCCTCGCCGAGCGTAATCACGAGGTGTTTGGTCCCGTAGAGTTCATGCAGCCGCGCGCAGACCTCCGCCGCCGGGAAAGGAGTGTGCGGTGCCAGCTCGATTTCGGCGAGTTGCAGCGACTCGCGCTTGTTGGGCGTGATGAGATCGAGGCCGTGGAACGCGAGCCGCCGCTTGGGCTTGGGATCGAGCGCGACGAGCTTGTCCGCGGCGCGCGCGAGCTTGGTCACCCGCGCGACGAGCGCGTCGCTCAGGATGCCCTTCGCGTAGTCCGACATGATCACGGCGTCGCACGCGGCGATCTCCTTCGCGAGCAGCGCGTCGGCCTGGGCGGCGGGGAACGCATAGGCGGTCGGCGGAGCCTCGCGATCGAGCCGGCAAAGCTGCTGGTGCTGCACGAGGACGCGCGTCTTCACGATCGTCGGTCCGTCGCCGGGTGTTGCCAGCGTGGTGATTTTTTTCCCGTGCAGAATCGCGGTGAGCTTGGCGCCCGCTTCGTCCTGGCCGATATAGCCCGCGACGGCGCACTTGGCCCCGAGCGAGGCGATGTTGAGCGCGACGTTGGCGGCGCCGCCGGCGGTCCAGGAATCGCGCGCGATGTCGACCACCGGCACGGGCGCCTCAGGGGAAATGCGCGTGGCGTCGCCCCAGATGTAGTGATCCAGCATCACATCGCCGACGACGAGGATGCGCAGCCGGGCGATTTTCTTGAGCAAAGGCGCGAAGGCTTTCATCGATGCGGAATCCGGAATCTTAAATTTGGAATGGGGAAGGCGGGAAAAGGGGAAGGATCAGCGCAGTTCCCAGACGTAGGGGTAGCGGGAGAGCATTTTCGGTTTGGCCGCGGTGACCTGCACCACGTCCTCGATCCGGCAGCCGCCGAGGCCCGGGTAGTAGAGGCCGGGCTCGACCGTCACGACGGAGTTCTTCTTCAACGTGTAATCGACGTTACCGCTCAGGCGCGGCGGTTCATGCACGGCGAGACCGAGGCCGTGGCCTGTGCCGTGGAAAAAGCCGACCGAGCCCTTGGCGGTGGCCTTGGTTTCGAAGCCACGCGCCTTGAAGACCTCGACGCACTTGCCATGCACGTCGCGGCCGTTGACGCCGGCGCGAATGGTCTTGAGGGCGGCGAGTTGGGCGGCGCGGACGGCGGCGACGAGCGCGCGCTGCGCTTCGCTGGCGCGACCGCGGAGGAAGGTGCGCGTCATGTCGCCGTGGAATCCCGTGCGCGTCACGCGGGGAAAGATATCGATGACAATCAACTCGTGCGGCCGCAGCGGGCCCGAGCCCCGCTCGTGCGGATCGCAGGCCTGGTCGCCGCCCGCGACGATGGTGTTGGCGGAGATGGCACCGGCTTCGAGGCAGGCAGTCTCGATCGCGAATTTGATCTTCTCGCTCGTGAGCGTCGCGCCGCGATGGACGAGCTTGCGGCCGCGGATCTTGCTCGCGCGCAGGAGGCGTTCGGCCGCGGCGAAGCCCAGCGCGCTGCAGCGGTTGCCCTCGCGAATCGCGGCGGCCTCCGCGGGCGTCTTGATTTCGCGGGCGGGAAACAGCGCGCCGTCGGCCACCACAAGATCGAGCCCCAGCTCGTAGAGTTTCTCGTAGACCGCCGCGGGAAAATCCTCGGGCACGGTGAACCGCGTCTGCTTGAAATCCTTCGCGACGAGGCAAATGACCTCGGCTGCGCCGGTCCGGCGCTGCGGCCACAGGTCGCGCGCGCGTTTGACGTAAGCCTCGAGCGGAAGCACGACATCGAAGTCCGAATTCTTCCTGACCCGCGCGAACTCGAGCGCACTGACGACGGCGTATTTTTTCCCGCGCAACGCGAAGGCCACGAAGGCGTCGGGCACGCTCACGCGGCCAAAATAAAGCGCGTCGGGACTGTGTTCGGTGTCAGCGTAGAGGAGCGGAGGCGGGGCAAGAGGGCCGGGCACGGAAAGAGAGTGGTTGAGTTGCGGCGGGACGGGCATTAGCCACCGGCTCTGTGAAAAATGCAAATCCGGTTTCCCGTGCCGTGCCGCCCCTGCTGTTCGCGGCCCTGACCCTCGCCACCGGACTGGGCATGGCGGGCTGCGCCAAGGAGAAGGCGGCGAACATGCTCACGGTGGCGGCGACGAGCCCGAAGGGCGTCGTGGATTATTTTTCGATCAAGGTCGGCGACAAGCCGGTGCGGATGCAACTCGCCGTGCGCCCGGGCGAAATGCAGCGCGGGTTGATGGAGCGCCGGGACCTGGGCGTCGACGATGGGATGCTTTTCGTTTACGAAAAGCCGCAGGCATTGAGTTTCTGGATGCGCAATACGCCGACGGCGCTCGATATCGGCTTCTTCAACGCGGCGGGCGTGCTCGAGGAGGTGTATCCGCTGCATCCGTTCGACGAAACGGCGGTGGCTTCGCGCAGCAGCGAGCTGCAGTTTGCGCTGGAGATGAACCAGGGCTGGTTTCAGCGCAACGGCGTGAAGCCGGGCGCGAAGCTCGACCGCCAGGCGCTCGCGGATGCGATGCGCGAGCGCGGGTTCAACGCGCGGAGATTCGGGCTCGGGGAAGAAAAACCAAACCGCTGATGATCGCCAATCGGCGCTGAAGACGGAAAAAATCAGCGACGCTCGGCGATCATTAGTGGCGGAACTTCACTCCTTCGGAATCTGGTTGTCCGATTTCAGCACAAGCACGGGCGTCTTCGTTTTCACCCAGACGTCCGCCTCCTTGAAGAATTTCGCGGGCACATTCTCGATCGCCTCTCCGACCGTTTTTACGGGCAGAAGCTGGCCCTTTTTCGTCGTGTTGTAATCGTAGGAACTGCGGAAAATCCGATCCTGGGTCGTGGCGACGCTTTCGTTTTCCGGAATCTGCAGGACCCAGGCGACGAAATCGTGTTTCGGCATTTTCTGGTCCGGGTCGCTGACGAGGACGACGAACTGCTTCTTCACCGCCGGCGGCTTGTCGCCCTCGGCTCCTTCGGGCTGCACGGCGAGATTCATCTCTTCCACGATCCGCCGCAGAATGGCGGGGGAAATTTCGTTTTTCTTCAGTATCTCTGCGACCTTGTTGACCTCGATTTTTGCCATGGTGTTTTCCGTTTGAGGGAGCACGAATGCACACGATGAGCAGCAATGTAAAGGTTGCGGGCGGTGAAGAGTGGTTCGACGTGGTCAACGAGCTCGACGAGGTCGTCGGGCGCGCGACGCGGCGGGACGTGCATGCGACCGGGCTCTGGCACCGCGCCATGCACGTGCAGGTCTTCGATGCCCAGGGCCGCGTGTTTTTGCAAAAGCGCTCGATGCTCAAGGATCTCTCGCCGGGGTTGTGGGATTCCTCGTGTTCCGGCCATCTCGACGCCGGCGAGGACTACGACGCCGCCGCCGTGCGCGAGCTCGCGGAAGAAATCGGCGTGACCCTTCCGGTTTCCCCGGAGCGCTGGTTCCGGATCGAGGCGTGCGAGCCGACCGGCTGGGAGTTCGTGTGGGTTTATCGGCTGCGCCACGACGGGCCGATCACGGTGGATCCGCTCGAGATTCAGTATGGCGAATGGGTCGCGCCGGTTGAGGTTACGGCGCGCGTGGCGGCGCGGCCGGAGGACTTCTGTCCGTCGTTCAAACTCATCTGGCCGCGAATCGCGGCGCTGATCCGCTAGTCAAATGACGGGCCGAGGCCCGTGATCCGGCGGCCGGAAATCCTGCCCGGGCCCTCGTTGGCGCTGAGGCGTTTGATTTCGTCGAACTGTTTTTGGGTGATCAGCCGGCGCGGAACGCGTTTCTCCGCCTCGAAAATGAGGCGCTCACGATCCTCGTCGGTAGGCACGTGCGGCACCCACGAGGTGTGATGGCCCTGGTGGCGCGTCCACTCGATGTTGCCGCCGTGCACGGCAGCGTTGACCTGATAACGGCGGCCTTCCTCGTCGCGATTCCACCAGCCGAACTCGATGCTCATGCGTTGTGTCTCGGGAAAAGTTCACTCCGCCGCGAGCGGAAACTCTGCCACCGGCCCGCCCGGGCGAAACTCGCCCCGGCTCAACTCGACCCGTCGCACCGTCAGCACACCGCCCGCGAGGTCGACGCAGGTGCCGCCGAGCGGCGGGCAAAAGGAGCCGGTGTTGATCACGGTGACGCCGTCGACCGAGGGCCAGACGCCGGGCCGGTGCGTGTGGCCGGTCACGATAAAGCGCGCCGCAGGCCGGTGGCGGCGGGCGAGGGCGGCGGCGCGCGCGGGCGTTTCCCGCCATGCGCGCAGGATCCGGAGTATCTTCAGCGGCGGCCACACGGTGTCGGCGAGGAAGCGCAGGGCGTATTTCAGGCTGTGCCGCTCGGACTGGTGGCGTTGTGGAATCGCGGCGGCGACGCGTCGGAAAATGCCGAGGCGGCAATCGAGATCGTGGTGCAACTCGGCGGGCGTGCTAGCGAGCTCCGCGGCGATCAACCGGCCGATGAGAGGAGCGTCCAGGCTCCACGGCACGATGTCGTCGAACAGGAGGTCGCCGTGCGTGAGGAAGACATTGCTTGCGGCGAGCGTGAGGTGGTGGTGTGGGGAGAAATCCGCGTCGTGATTGCCGGTGAGAAAGGTCGTGGTAGCGACTTCGCCAGGAAAGAACGCGCCGACGGCGGCGAGACACTCGGCGGTGTGCGCGGGAAACGGGCCCGGGCGCGTATCCATGGTGTCGCCGTTGAGCACGAGGTGCGACACACCGGCCAGCAGGGGGCGGAGTTGCGGCAACCGGTCCACGCGGCTGGCGCGATCGCCGAAATGCAGGTCGGAAAGGATGCGGATGAGTGGGCCGGGCACGCGTGGTTTGCCGCGCTCTATGGGCGCAGGCCGGGCCGTGAACAATCCCATTCGCGTGCGCAGGCTTGTCGGCGGCTTTGACACTGTGTCAGCGTGGGGGATGCGCTGCCTGCTGACGTGTTTCCTCCTGTTCGGTCTGGCGGGGGCGGTGCGCGCGGATCGGGCGGCGGATCTGGCGCGTATCCATATCGAGGCGATCGGCGGCAAGGAGCGCGTCGCGGCGCTGGCGGCGATGCGGGCGACCGGCCAGGCCGTGGCGGGCGGCAAGCTGGTGCGTTTCACGCTGCTGGCCGCGCGACCGGCCCGGTTGCGCCTGGAGACCGAAAACGGCGCGCGCAGCCTCGTGCAGGGCACAGATGGGGTGGAGCCACCGTGGGAATTCGACACCGGCACCTGGCCGCCGAAATATCGCGAGATGGCGGAGGCGTCCGCGCGCGTGTTCGCGGTCGATGCCGAGTTCGACGACCCGCTGGTTACCGGCGAGGCGAGGGGCTACACGTTGGAATATGCCGGCGAAGTCGAGGTGGGGAAGCGAAAGCTGCTGCGTGTGCTCGTCACGCGGAAGCTGCGGGAGACATTTTCCGTCCTGCTCGACGACGAGACCTACTTCATCGTGATGCGAGTCGATCACCGCACGAGTCCGGCCGGGCGAAAACTGCAGGTGGTCACGCACTTCGACGACTTCCGGCCGGTGGCGGGCGTGTTGCTGGCGCACCGCATCACGGTCGCGGTCGATGGTCAGGCATCACAACAGACCAAGATCGTCCAGATCGAGGCCAACCCCGAGTTCAAACCCGAGGTGTTCAGCCGGCCAAAGGTGGCGGTTTCAGTTGGGGCGAAGCCGTGAAATTGTGATTGCACCAGCGGGGAGCGCGCCTTTCCTCTGACCCCTCAATCTATTTAACACCATGCAAGAACAAGTCACATTGGAGTGCACCGAAGCCAAGAAAGAGGGCAAGCCGGCCTCCCGTTACCTCACGTTTCGCAACAAGAAGACCGTGACCGAGCGCATCGAGAAGAAGAAATACAACCCCTTCCTCAAGCGCCACACGCTGCACAAGGAGATTAAGTAAGTCTCTGGCCAGCGCCTGAATAATTCAGCCGGGCTCATCGGGCCCGGCTTTTTTGCGGCCATTTTGTTGCGCAAGCGTCCGGCCTGCCAGGGCAATGACGGGCAGGCGGGGACGCCAATACGTGTCAACCGAAGGGAGGGTAAGAAGGTTCCGAAGTTGAAAATCGGGGAGAAGTGGTGGCGAGGGGTGCCGAGTTTTTAGGGGCTCGTCAGTGCGAGCCAGTTTTCCTGGAGCGCTTGCCAGGTGGTTTGGCGGGTGCGCTGGCGGCCTTTGCGCGTGGTCCACAGCAGGTGATGCCAGAGCTGCCACAACAGCGCGCGGAGGGAACGGCCTCCGGCGATGAGCGCTTCGGCCAGGCTCAAGCCGCGCGCTTGGAGTTGTGCGCTCACCTGGCCGAAGCTCAATTCGGCCCGGTGCCGGGCCCAGCTCGCGGCTTGCAGGTGGCCGTGCCAGCCAAAGGCCACGAGCGCCCCGATTAAGCGCCAGCGGCTCCAGTCCGGATGGGTGGCCAGCAGCTGGCTCACCTGTTCAAGTTCGGTCGCGCCAAAGTCGCGGCCTTGCAGTCGGCCTGATTCGATCATCGCCCGCAGCGCGATAGATCAAGGTGGCAGAGTCCCGCAAAAAATGAAAAACTTCTGCTGCCGGCACCCATCCGGCGGTTCAGTCCCGGCGGGATAGAGCTTAAATTGACGCGTATTGGCGGGGACGCCTGCGCTGCGTCAGGCGCCCTTGTGGGCGATGCGCGGCGAGCCGAAGGGCGAGTTCGTGTGATTCGCGGCCTGCTGCTGCTGGTGTTGCTGCTGCCGACGGGCGGCGCGCCAGCTTTCGCGGTGCTTGCGGATCCAGTCGAGCAGGGCGCGTTCGAAACCGATGTCGTAGCCGAGCCGTTCCGACTCAAGCCACTTGTGTTTCAGGATCTCTTCCCGCTCCGCCAGAAACTCCTGATAAAGACTCGACTGTTTGACGAACTCCCGGGATGTCGAAGGCTCTTGAGCTGGGTGAGTCATGAAGCGCGGACAAAATGAGAGCGACGTGACCGGTGCTGTCAATGCCCGCAATTTTTCCCAATCGTCACGCGCGCGGCGCGGCGGGTTTTTGGAGCCGCGTCAACAACGTCTCCGCGATCTCCCGAAACACGTTCGCCGCCGCGCTTTGGGGAAATCCCACGACGATGGGCGTGCCGGAATCGCCGCCGACGCGGATTTCCGGGATCAACGGAACCTGGCCGAGCAGGGTCGTGCCGAGTTTTTCCGCGGTGACGATGCCGCCGCCCGAGCCGAACAATTCGTGGCGCAGGCCCGCCGGATCCTGGAAGTAGCTCATGTTTTCGGCGACGCCGAGGAGCGGCACGTTGACCTTCTGAAACATCAGGCCGCCTTTGCGCGCGACGTTGGTCGCCGCGGCCTGCGGCGTCGTGACGATCACCGCGCCGTCGAGCGGGATGGTCTGCACGAGCGAGAGCTGCGCGTCGCCGGTGCCCGGCGGCAGATCGATCAGCAGGATGTCGAGCTCGCCCCAGAGGACGTTTTGCACGAACTGCTGCACCGTCTTCATGATCATCGGGCCGCGCCAGACGACCGGCGTGTTGTCGTCGACGAGAAAACCCATGCTCATGACTTTCACGCCGTGGCGCTCCATCGGCACGAGCATCGCCTCGGCGCCATCGCCCTCGACCTGCGGCCGACCGCTCAGGCCCATCATCAATGGCACGCTGGGCCCGTAGATGTCGCAATCCATCAGGCCGACGCGACCCGGGCGCCCCTGCAACGACAGCACCTGCGCCAGTGCGCACGCGAGATTCACGGAAAACGTGCTCTTGCCCACGCCGCCCTTGCCGGAGGCGATGGCGACCGCGTGACGGATTTTTTTCGGGGCCGCGGCATTGCCGGCGAGGTTGCCGCCCGTGGCGATGGGCGCAGCGCCGGGAGGCGCCTTGGCGGGCGCGACCGCGATTTCCACGATGATGTCCTTCACGCCGGGCTGGCCGCGCAGCACGCGCTCGACCTCGGACTTGAGCTGCAGCGGGGTCTTCGGATCGTTGCTCGTCAACGCGAGTGCGACCTTCACCGTGCCGTCGAAGAAGCCCGCGCTGCGGACCAGTCCAAACGACACGATATCGCGGCTGAAGCCGGGATATTTCACTTGCTTGAGGTGATCTTTGATTTGGTCGGACGTCACGATGGAGAGATTGTCAGCAATTAAGAGTTGTTATGCCGCGGTGCGGAGCAAATAGAAATGCCTCCGGTCGCAGCGATTTGCCGACCGCACTTTTATCGATGCAAAATTTGTCCCGCTTCCTGTTGCTGGCCGTCCTCGTCCTCGCGCCTGCCTTTGGCCAGGGCGTCCGGAAAATCGGCGACGTCACGGTCACCGTCGACAATCAGACGATTCCGATTCGCGTCACCGCGAACACCCCGGAGCTCCAGAAACTGGCCGAGCTGGCCTTCAGCGCGCACGGCCGCTACGATATCCGCGGCAACCGGAAGCCGGCCTACGAATTCAAGTTCACCGGCGGCGGCAACCAGGTGCGCGTCGACATCACGCGCGGCTCGGCGGCGGCGGTCGTCGCGTCCGAAACCGTCGCCGGCTCCTCGCCGCGCCACGCCTTGTTCAAGGCGGCCGACGCCGCCGTCGGGAAGACGAGCGGGCTCGATCTGCGCGGCTTCTTCACCGGCCGGATCGCGTTCCTCTCGCAGCGCACGGGCAAGAGCGAGGTCTACTCCTCGGATCTTTTTCTCGGTGACGCGAAGCAGTTGACGCGCGATGGCGCGCTCGCGATGTGGCCGCGCTGGTCGCCCGACGGCTCGCGGATCATCTACACGAGTTTCTTCAAGACGGGCGCGCCGGACATCTACCTGCTGGATCCGCAGACGACGCGAAAGGATATCTTTGCGAACTACAAGGGCACGAACATGGGCGCGCGCTTCAGCCCCAGCGGCCAGCAAGTCGTGATGATCGCCGGCGAGACGCCCGGTGAAATCTACATCGCCAACGCGCAGGGGAAGAATGCGGTGCGCAAGACGCGCTCGGATGTCTCGAAATCCTCGCCCTGCTGGTCGCCCGACAGCAGCCAAATCGTTTTCGCGATGGGCGAGCCGTCGCCGCAGCTCTACGTGATGTCGGCGGCCGGCGGCGCGCCGCGCCGGCTCACGACCGGCTACGCGTTCTCGGCCGAGCCGGACTGGAACCGCGTCGATCGCAACAAGCTGGTGTGCACCGTGCGCGTCGGCGGCGGCAAGTTTCAGATCGCCGTGGTCGAGCTCTCAACCGGGAAGGCCGAGGTGGTCTCCAAGGCGGCCTACGATGCGATGGAGCCGAGCTGGCTCGCCGATGGGCGGCACGTGATCTACACCGTGCGCGATCGGCGGACGAGTGCGCTCGCCATTCTGGATACGGTGACCGGCAGCAGCCTGCAGATCACGCCGAACGATTTGGCGGCGTTGCAGGCGGGCGTGTGGACGCCGTGATCCGAGATTGCCGATCGGCGATTTTCGATTGCCGATTTGGAGAGGACGTTGGGCGGGAGGGAGTGTGAGTTCGCGTGGTTACGTAGCGGAACGGCTTCCCGTTCCGTCGGAGCCGGAAGCGGCTCCGCTAGCCCGCATATTTCACCCTCAAACTGATTCTGGCCCACGTCCTACCTCGAAGATTTCACCTCTGCGGCGCGCGTTTCGAGTTCATGCGGGCCAAATCAAAACCGCCAGGCGGTTTTAAACTTAGCCCGGACATCGTTGAGAGCCACGAATACAAACGGGAATTCCGGACACCGCGTAGCTTCGCCTACGGGCAGAGTGTGAAATGTCCGGGCTAGTTCTCACTTCACCACCGGCCGCAACACGATGTTCCGATACGACACAGCGCCGTGATCGCCCTGCAGGAAGAGCGGGCCAGGCTTGGATTCATCGGAGGTCATCGCCCCGCCGGTGCACCCCAGCACGGGCTGGTTGTCGATGATCGTCTTGCCGTTGAGCACCACCGTGACGTGGCGGTTCACCAGTGTGATATCCATCGTCTGCCACTCGCCAGCAGCCTTCTCCGCCGCGACACTCGGCGTGATGCGACTGTAGAGCGCGCCCATATTGTGCGAATCGAGCGCCTTGCCGAACGAGTCGAACACCTGGATTTCGTAGATGCCGCGCAGATACACGCCGCTGTTACTGCCCCCCGGCACGTTCACCTCGAGCTTCAGATTGAAATCTTCGAACTCACGGTCGGTGCGGAGATTCGCGGTGCGCACGCGTGCCTGCCCCTCGACATGCGCCGGCGGGCGGTTCGCCAACACCCCGCCTTCAATCGACCACGCGTTTTTCAAATTCGCTTCCTTCGCTTTCCAACCCGTGAGATCGCGGCCATTCAGCAGCGCGATCGGCTCGCCAAATTTCACTTTCTTCAGGTCGGGCCGCGGCGGCAGGGCCGGGCTCCGTTTCCCCGTGAACGCCACGTCGTCGAAACCACCAGTCGCCCGGGCGATCTTGCGCGTGCCGGTCATGGTATCGCCCACCACGCGAGCTGTCAGCGTGTCGGTCAGCTGCATGGCTTCGGTCGTCTTTCCTTTGCCCTTCTTCCCGCCCGCCGGGATGTCCCGCACCTTCATCATCGTCAACCCGCCGTCGGCAATCGTCACGCTCGTCTGCGGCAGCACGCTGCCACCACCCCAGAGCAGCGATCCTTCGTAGCCGCCGCCGGCGGCTTTGACGTCGAGCCAACCTGCGGCCGATGGCAGCGTGAGCGCCCAGCGGCCGACGAAAGCCTCGGCGCCAGCGGAAGCGGCGCGAAGCGTCGTAGACAGCAGGCTCGCACAGGCGAGCCCGCAGGCGAGAAGTGAAACAGTTTTCAGGGTAGTCATGGCAAAAAGAGACCGGGTCAGTTGATTGTTTCGCCCGCCTTTAGTTCGCGGAGCTTGATATTTTTCCAGCGCACCTGGAACGGACCGGAGCCCGCCTTGATACTGTGCACCTGCAGGCCGATGAAACCGCTCGCGTCCATCGCATCGCGAAAATCCGCGCACGCCACGCCGTTCACCCACGAGCGGATCCGATCGCCCTGCGCGACGATCCGGAAGGTGTTCCACTCGCCGTCCTTGAACGCCGCGCATGCGCCCGGCTTCTTGGCCAGATCGTCGTGCCATTTCGTCCAGCGGCCCTCATCCCAGAAATTCCCCGACACGCACTTGTCCGCCGTCGTGATCTCGCACTGATAGCCGTAAACCTCGCCGCGCTCGCGCATCTTGGCCTTCTTCGAGGCCTGCGGCGTTTCCTTTTCGTAGACGTGACTGCGGATCTGGATGCCCGAGTTCAACTCCTTGTCACATTTCACCTCGAGCATCAGCTCGAAATCGGCGTAGTCGCGCTTCGTGCTGAGAAACGTGTTCTTGCTGCCCGTGACGGTGGTGCCGACGATCATGCCGTCCTCGACATGATACTTCGCGCTGCCGCCCTTCACGACCCAGCCGTCGAGCGACTTGCCGTCGAACAAGGCCACGGCATTCGCGGCCAAAGACTCTGCCACCCACGCGGCGAGATAGAGGAATAGGAGTTTTGTTTTCATTCGGAAGTTAGTCGGGACCGCGACCGTCCCCGGTCACTCATCCTCTGCGACCGAGGACGATCGCGGCCCCATGGTTCATGGCGTCCTGGCCTTCTTCTTCGCTGCCGCCGGCGGCGCGGGGTTCAGCTCGATGCGCGTCGGCAGTTCGCCGAGCTCGTAATAGCGATGCTCGATCTTGTCATCACGCACGATCGCGACCCGGAGGCCGGATTTCGCGCCATCGAGCGGTTTTCCGACTGGGCCGCTCGTGATGTTCTCGATCTCGCCGTCGCGCGCCTCGGCGTTGCGATGATAGTGTCCACAAAACAGATACCGCACGCCGAACTCGCGAAACAGCGCCATGTAGGCCGCCCGCCGCACGGTGGGGATGTTGAAATACTGATCCGCCTCGTCCGCGGCCTTGATGAACCAGGGGTGGTGCTGGAACACCACGATGTGCCGGGCGTTCTCCGCCTTCGCCTTCGTCAGTTCGGCACGCAGCCATTTCTCCTGTTCGGCCAGCGCCTCCGGCGCCTTCGCCGGCGAGTGAATCACGCTCGAGTTGAGCACGATCCCGACCAGCCCGCGCTCGCGGAAGACATAGCGGTCCGCCCCGAAGATCTTCGTGTAGGCCGCGAGCGTCTCCGGCGTAGGCACGTTTTCCACGTCGTGATTGCCCGCGATGTGGTAGACGGGAATCGCCGCGTCGATCTGGGCGGCGATCTGGCGATAGGCGGCGATCTGCGCGGGGTCGCCGGGCTTGTGCACGAGGTCGCCCGTGATGACGACGAAGGCCGGCTTCAGCCGGTTCACCGCCGTCACCGCGAATTCAAAGTTGGCGGCGTCCTGCACGAAGTCGCGGTTCTCGGTGAACATCCCAAGCTGCGGGTCGCTGAGTTGAATGAAGAAGAACGGCTCGGCCGCCCGGGTCCGTGGTGAGGCGAGCGCGACGAAGCCGAGCGCGATGGCCAACACGCGGCAGAGACGGCGGAAAAAACTCATCGCCGCCCAGCGTGAGCGCGGCCACCGGGGTTGTCCGCAACATTTTTGCCCTCGCTTCCGTGTGGAGCGCATCTGCGGGTTGGCGGGAGCCGCATGGGATCGTCGTTCGACGGATCGGCGGCATTTCTGCCGCCGGATTGGGCGGCTGGAAAGCCGCCCGTCCGGGCCGAGCCGCCAACCGGCAGATGCGCCCTTCCGTGTGGAGCGCATCTGCGCGTTGGCGGTTATTCTGCAGCCGCTGTCGCCGAACAACCAATCCAATCTTTGAACCGGAGGCCGCGGAGAGCGCGGAGGAAAATCTTGAAGCTGGGCAGCCTGGCTCCGTGACCTCCGCGGCCTCCGCGTTTCAGAATGTTTTCGTTTGGCGCTTCCGCCAACGTGCAGATGCGCCCTTCCGTGTGGCCTGCGCGTGAGCGCAGGCACCCGCCGCTCAATAATCCCGAAACGGCCCGCGCGGCTCGCTCGCGTCCATCTCCGCGCGCCAGGCTTCCAGCCGCGCCTGGAGCCGTGTCACAATTTCCGGCCGCGCCTTCGTCAGGTCGTTCGTCTCCGCGCGATCGGCCGCGAGATCAAAGAGGCCACCCGCGGCGCCGGTCTTCGACCACTTCCAGTTTCCGACCCGCACCGCGAAATCGCCGCGCCGCTGCCAGAACATCTCCGTGCGCGCGGAGGCTCTCTCGCCGCGCAAAACCGGCGTCAGGTCGAAGCCGTCGAGTTTCACCCCGGCAGGCGGTTTCGCGCCCGCGGCGGCCGCCAGCGTCGGATACAGCTCCAGCGTGGTGAGAAACTCTTCCGTCACCTTGCCCGCCGGAAGCCGCGCCGGCCAGCGCGCCAGAAACGGCACGCTGAGGCCGCCTTCCCACATCGTGCTTTTCTGGCCGCGCAGGGGCGCGTTGCCACCGTTGCCGCTCCCACCGTTGTCGCTCAGGAAGAGCACGAGCGTGTCGCGCTCCTCGCCGCGCGCCTTGATCTGCGCCAGCAATTCGCCGATCGCCGCGTCCATGCACGTAACCGCACCATAGTAGCGCGCCAGTTGATCGGAAAGCCCCTGCGCCCGATACGGCGCCGCGAACGCCTCGGGCACCTGCACCCCCGGATTCAGCTTGCGGCCGTCCGGCCGCTTCTCGCCGGTGAACGACGACGCCCCGTGCGGCGCATTGAAACACAGATAGAGAAACCACGGTTTGCCGGGCGCGGCCGCAGTGATGAAACGCAGCGACTCGCGCTTGAAGAGGTCGGTCGCGTAGGTGCCTTTGTCCGCCTCGGTGCGCTGGTTGCCGGCAAACAACGACGGCACGCCGTAGCGCTCGTGCGTGTAGTAATCGATACCGTTGTTGCCGTGCCCGTAGAAGAAATCGAAGCCGCGCTGCAACGGCAGATAGCGTTTCGCCTGGCCCATGTCCCATTTCCCCACCACGCCCGTGCGATAGCCGGCGCCCTTCAGCAGATCGCCCAGCGTCTGCTCGCGCGGATCGAGCCCGAGCGTCATCTCAGGCGAGACGGCATAGTCCTCCGGCGAAAAAACGCGGCCGAAGTTCACCAGATCGTTTCGCACCATGTCGTAGAGCCCGTTGCGCTGCGGATAACGGCCCGTGAGAATACTTCCGCGCGAGGGCGTGCACGCCGGCCACGTCACATAAAACTGCGTCGCCCGCACGCCCTCGGCCGCCAGGAGATCGAGGTGCGGCGTATTGATTTTCTTGGCGCCGATGACGCCCAGATCGGGCCAGCCCTGATCGTCGCTCACGATGAGCAGAACGTTCGGCTTGGCGGCATCCCCGGCAGCCGACGCGCCCGGCGCGGCTGCCAGCAGCCCCGCCATCGCACCCACCGCCGCCGCAACCCACCGCTTCATTTCAACGCCGCCACGCCGGCCGCTGCGATGATGCCATCCTGCGCCGAGGTCACGCCCGACACGCCGATCGCGCCGACGATCTTTCCGGCGACAACCAGCGGCAGCCCACCCTCGATCGGCGTCGCGCCGGAGAGCCGGAGAATCCGCAGCCCCTCGCCGCCCGCCGCCACCACGTCCTGAAAGGCCTTGGACGAGCGCCGGAACGCCACCGCCGTCTGCGCCTTCTCCTGCGAGACGAGCACGCTCCCGTGCTGCGTGGAGTCCATCCGCTCATACGCCACGAGATGTCCGCCCGCATCGATTATCGAGATGGCTACGTTCCAATTATTTTTGACCGCCTCGGCCTGGGCCGCCGCCAGCACGCGTTTCGCCTCCGCCAGCGGAATCGGCGCGCCATAGGGCAGGTCGACGACTTGCGCGCGCGCGGCGGCGGCAAGCACGGTGCAGAGGAGGGCGAGGAGGCTGAAGCGGAGGGATTTCATGGGGTGGAGGTTCGGCCGGGAAGCTAGGACGCGCGCCCATCGGCGTCCAGTCCGCCTTGACAACGCTGCCGCGGAAAGCCCAATCGCCGCGATGCCGTGGCCGCGCGCGTTGCGTCCGCCCGGCCCGTTCAACCGTAAACCAACCCACACCCTCCTATGAAAAAACTGATCCTCGCCCTCGCCGCCACCGGCCTCCTCGCGCTCAGCGCCACCTCCGCGTTCGCCCAAACCGAAGCGAAAGAAAAAAAGAAGAAGAAAGCCGACGCCGGCATGAGCAGCGCCACCGCGCCGAAAAGCGTGATCCACGTGGTCACGGTCAACTTCAAGGAAGGCACGACGCCCGCGCAGATCAAGGCGGCGGTCGACGGCGTGCACAAGCTGCCCGCCGCGTTTCCCGGCATCACGCGCGTCTGGACGCGCGCGATCAAGAATCAGACCGAAATGGCGCACATCTTCGTGATGGAGTTCGCCAGCGAGCAGGCGCTGAAGGACTACAGCGATAGCCCCGCGCAGAAGGAATGGTATAAGGTCTACGCGGACATCCGCGCGCGCAGCGTGACCTCCGACATCACCAACTGATCTCCCCGCGCCTCCGCGCCAAACCAGGGCCGCCTCATCGCGGCCCTTTTTCATTGCATAGTTCCGACCTACGGGCTGCTCACCTTCGCGATCCTCGCCCTCTGGGCGGGCGGCGGCGATGCGGCGCATCCCCTCCGGCGCACGCTCTGGCTGCTCCTGTTCTGCGGCGCACTCGGGGCCGCCCTCGTCGCCGGCATCGTGCGACCGGCCGGGCTCGTGTGGGTCGCGGGCTTCGCGTGGGCGGCGTTTTCGTTTTCAAGGGCGCCGGCGCACGGCCGGACCCGGGTCATCTCCTCCGCAGCCATCATCATTCTGGCCGCCGGCTTGATGACGCATCAGCTCCCGGGCTTCAACAATCCCCGGGTGATCGACAGCGTGCGCCTCACGCCGGACGCCCTGCCCTTTCGTAGCGGAACGGCTTCCCGTTCCTTTGGAGCCGGCAGCGGCTCCGCTACCCCAGCGGCCTGAGGCAAGCCGCTGAATTGAATTTCGTAGCGGAACGGCTTCCCGTTCCTTTGGAGCCGGCAGCGGCTCCGCTA
>Ga0163144_10002533_pt1 | contig 42073 bp, 40 predicted proteins | sample OliLak19BULKMAT1_FD_123175 | JGI IMG/M metagenome (GOLD analysis project Ga0163144, IMG submission 123175) | Freshwater microbial mat bacterial communities from Lake Vanda, McMurdo Dry Valleys, Antarctica - Oligotrophic Lake LV.19.BULKMAT1 | ecosystem: Environmental > Aquatic > Freshwater >...
CGATCGATCAGGCGCGAGGTGAGAACCTCGCGCTCGGAGGGCCGGCCCTCGCGCTTGAAGAAGCCGCCGGGAATCTTGCCCGCGGCGTATGTCCGCTCTTGGTAGTCGCAAGTGAGCGGGAAAAAATCCAGATTGGGAGACGCCTTGCGGGCGGCCACCGCGGTCACCAAAGTGACCGACTCGCCGTAGGTAATGAGGACGGACCCGCTCGCCTGTCGTGCGACGCGACCGACCTCGATGGACAGCGGTCGACCGTGGAAGTCGACCTCGACCTTCTTGATCATAACAACCTCCCGGCCTCGCGCCACACTGGCGCGGGCCAACTCTTGGGAGGAAAAGACGATTTTGGGGGTAGCGGCTTCGCGGCGCTATTTACGGATACCGAGCCGCTCGATCACGTTCTTATAGCGATCAACCTCTTCGCGCTTCAGGTAGTCGAGCAAGCGTCGCCGTTGGGAGACGAGCTTCAAAAGACCCCGTCGGGAATGGTGATCCTTCTGGTGAGTCTTGAAATGCTCGGTGAGATAACTGATGCGGTTGGTGAGAAGAGCGATCTGGACCTCGGGAGAACCCGTGTCCGAGCCGTGACGCTGAAACTCTCCTACCAGCTCCTGCGTTCTTTCTGGAGCCAGGCCCATCTTTCCTCCGTTCTTTGCTTGGCGCGGGGTGTACCACGCGCGGCAAACGCACGCAACACCTCGCCGTCGCCTCCTGAAGGCCGCTTGCGCGGTTCCAAGATCGCCCGCAAGGTGAAGCTCGTTTTGGGTCGCAGCGGCAAGCGCCGCGCCGAACTCGTCGACGTGTGTCGCTTGCCTTCACCGCAACCCGGATGGACGCGATAGCACGAATGATCCCCCCTGCGAAAGATGCGCTGCCGAGAAAAACGGAGGATCCCGGGCCCGGCGATTCCCCGCCGGTTCGTTGCGCTCCCTTCAGCCCTATCAGTAGCGCCCTTCGCGGTAGCCGTCTTCGTAGCCGCGGACACGGCCGTCCCGGTACAGATCGCGCTGCGCCCGATCGTAGCCTCGGTCGTAGCCGTCCGAATACCCGGCGCCGAAGGCTCCCGGCGGTGGCGCGGCATAGACTACCGGCGGCGGCGTCAGAATCTGATCGAGGATCGCCAGTCCGACCAAGCCGCCGACGATCCCCAGAACCACCGCTTCACCGCGGTGATGGTGCTGTTGGCTGTAGCCATAGTTGCGGTAGTTGCGCTGGTACCCCCGGGCTTGTGGGCGATCGCCTTGGTGATGGCGTGCCCCGGGCGAATTCCAGCCGCGCTGGTCGTTGCGCCACGCGAGCACGGGAGGCGCGGCAGCGGCGATCAACATGCAGCAGGTCACGGTCACAGCGATGAATCGAAGCGTGTTCGTCATGGTCAGTATCTCTGGCAACCGCAGCCATCGTGGTGATGGTGATCATTCCAATGGTGATTGCGGTAGCGTGGGTACGCGCGCCGGTCGCCCCAGCGGCCGCGGTCCTCGTAGTAGAAGCGCGGCGGTGCCATGTAGCCCCACGGAGGCGGCGGCGGCACGTAGCGGCGGGGCGGCGAATGGTATCCGTACGGTGCACGGTAGTGTTGCGATGGCGCGCCGTAAAAGCTGCCATAGTGACCTTGGGCGCGCGACTCGGGTTGGCGAATCGTACGATAGTCGACCGGGTGCGGCGTGCTCGTCGTCGACCGGGCTGCGGCGGCGGGCGCCGTCGTAGCCGCAACGAGACAGGCAGCCAAGAATGCGATTGCGGGACTGTTCATCCGATCTCTCCTGTTGCCCATGCGAACGGACGGCGGCGTGGAAAGTTGCGGCTGGACGCGAAGATTAGCGGGTTGGACGCCCAAATCGGCTTGACAGGAGTGGCATTAGTGTAGCAGTAACGCGCGGTAAAACGGCATCACTTAGACCGTGCACGGACACGTGGCGGGGAGGGAATTGCATATGACGAAAACACAGCTGATCCAGAAGCTCGCCGACTCGGCCGAGATTACCAAGAAGCAAGCGGGCGCAGTGCTCGACGAGTTGGTCAACACGACTGTCAGCACCGTCAAGAAGGGAGATCCAGTCAAGATTCCGGGACTCGGCACCTTCCGTAAGGTGCAGACCAAGGCGCGCATGGGACGCAACCCGCAGACGGGCGAACAGATCAAGATCCCGGCGCGCAAGAAGGTCCGCTTCACCGTTGCCAAGACGTTCAAGGACACCGTCCTGGGCGTCAAGAAGAAGTAACGCGGCCGCGGTTCCTGGGCTGCCGGGATTGGTTCGGCGGGCCGCTCGGCGGCCGCGAAGCAAAGCGAAATGCCCAAGCCTACTCGCGGGTGCGCGGCGCGCACCCGCGAAGTAGGAATACTCATGTATTCGCAATGAAGATTTCATTTGGCTAATACTATGCGCCGGGGTTAGCTTGCGCCGATCTTTTGGACCCTGGGGGCTTTTTACGATGAACGATCGCCAATCCGGCCTTTTCGAGCCCGATGCTCTTCTGCCTGCACAATTCTACGCGGCTTTCCGCGGCGGATCGCACGTCAAGGGCGAACGTCGGCTCATGCTCGCGGTTCTCCAGGACGCCCTGGACTGCTACCAGAAATACGCCTTCAGCAAGGACGGCCCCGGCCGCCAACTCTTCGGCGATGCCGAAAGTTGGGTCACTTGCGAGGACCGCGACTGGTACTTCTCCTTCGAGAACATCTGCGAGACGCTCGAGATCAATCCCGAGTATCTCCGCCGCGGCGTCGAGCGCTGGCGTGCGAATGCTTCGACCGCACTGCAGTGCGTCAAGGAACCGCAGGACCGCGAAACGGGAACGATGGTTGCCGCCTGAGGTCAACCTTCGTCTCGCTACGTTGCGACGCGAACTGGACAGTAACGGGGGGAGTGTTGGCGGCGCCGACGCTCCCCTCGCGCTTTTGCTTCGCAGCGTCGTCGGGAATGCGTGAAGTGGCCAGGCCCAAAGCGATCGGGCTGACCGGCGGCATCGGGTCCGGCAAGAGTACGGTCGCCCGCATGCTTGCAACGCTCGGCGCCCACGTGATCAACGCGGACACTGTCGGCCATGAAGTCTACGCGCCGGGCACCGCAGGTTGGCAACGCGTCACCGGCCGCTTCGGCGAGGAGATCCTCGGCGAAGCGGCAAACATCGATCGACGTAAACTCGGTGCGATCGTCTTCGCCGACCCGCAAGCGCTGCGTGACCTCAACGCCATCGTTCACCCGCTCATCGGCGCTGAAATCGAACGCCGCGTTCGAGCCTATGGTGAGAGCGGCGCCACGATACCAGTGGTCATCGAGGCCGCCATTCTCCTCGAAGCGAATTGGACGACACTGGTCGATCAGATCTGGGTGGTATGCGCCAACGCAGGCGACGTCGTCGAACGCGTCCGTGCCGAGCGCGGCATGGCAGAAGAGCAGACACGTGCGCGTATCCGCGCGCAACTCAGCGACGCTGAGCGTCGCAATGCCGCCGACGTTGTTCTCGAAAACAACGGCACTCTGGCAGAACTCGAGGCGCGCGTCCGCGATGCCTGGCGGCAGCACGCGCTGGCGTGACAATTACTGTACGGTCAAGCCGCCTTGCGATAGCGCCGTTCGCGCACCCTGCCTTCGGGCCCGCGCCGGTGCTGCAGTGCCTGGCGCACGGCGTCCGGCGCCAGCTTGAAATGCGCGCAAACGGAATTGAAGGTGAACAGCCCGTCGCTACCGCGATTGCAGAAGATGTAGCTCTCCGCGTCGCCGCGCACTTCGGAATTCGAATCATCGAGGTCCGCCACCGCTTGTTCCAATACTGCGAGCAGCAGCGTTTCCTCCGACTGCAGTCCACGCTCGTGAGTGACCGTTGCCCAAAATTCCCCGTCTTTCGCGGGCAGAGTTCCAAAAGCCATCCTACTCCTCCTCCTCACTCTCTCGATCGAGAGTGCCTCGAGCCACGTTGGTCTCAGCACTCAGCAACACCCGTGCCGTTCCCATATACCCAAAAAAATCGAGGTTGTCCGCAGGAATCTCACCGCGACCGGGTACGTAGACGAACACTTTCGCAGAGCACCCGCAACGAATTTGTGCACGTGTCCACCGCCGTTGATCCCGGAACGGCCAGCGGCGAATTTGTTCTCGCCATTGCGGGATTTCCGCGAGTCCCGCGGCCAGATCCTGTGCGCTGCCTGGAGGCGGCAGAACATGCCGTGGTAGCGCAACCGCGAACGGCTGTGGCATAGCCTGCTAGGAATGAGTGCCGCGCATATAGAACATGCAGTTTGGGCGCGCCGGGTCGCGGCGCTCGCCAGCTGCCTCGCGCTGGTCGTCGCGTCGTGCATGCCGTCTCGTGCCTTCGCACAGGCAGCCGGTGACGTCGATTGCGACGGGCGCATCACGGCCAACGACAGGCGCGTATTCGTCGACGTTCTCTTCGACAATCCCCCGCAATGCGCTGCTACGGACGTCAACGGCGATCGGCGCGCCACCAGCGCCGACGTCGCGGCGATCGTCTCGTTCCTCGGCGCTGCCTCCGCCTCCGGACCGCGCATCGCCTACTTCGGTCTCGCCGGCGCCAGCGGCCTCCCGATCGCAGAACTCGGCAGACTCGGCGCGACCCCCGTGTACTTCCGCAACGCCGGCTCTGGCTTCAAGATCGTCGTCGAAGCCGCCTCCGGTGGCAACGCAACCGTCCCAGGCAGGAGAATGGTCCGGCTCGAGGATCCGACGTCGCGCCCGGATCTACAGATTGCCTGCAACCGCCCCCTCGGCGACGGCAACCCCGCACTCTGCGACGGTGGCGTGCCCGCCGTTCTAGCGCCGCACATCGACGCACGCATGGGCACCACCCTCGCCCTCAACGATCTCGGCTGTCCCTTCGAATCCTTCACCGCCTCGAGCTTCAGCTGCACCATCGACCGGTTCGGCAATCCGAATTTTCTCGACTCCGACACGCGCGTCCAGTTCTGCTCCCAGATCGCTCGCCCCCTCGAGTTCCCCCCGGGCGACACCCTCTGTAGTGTTCAGGTACAAGACGTTTCCGGCACCCTCGGCCCGCTCGCCTCGATGATCGTCCGTGTCGGGACCGATACCAATCCGCCGACGTTCACGCCTACATCGGCCGCGACCTCGACGCCGACGCGCTTCAACTCACCGACGCCGAGCCGCACGAGCACGCGGACTGCGACCCGCATGCCGACGCCAAACCCGACCGCAACCCATACCGTCGCCGTGGCCAGTCCGACCCGCACGGCGAGCCCTACGAGCCCAGCCGCGACCCAGCTTCCGACCGCAACGCGTACCCCAACGGTTCCTGCGGCGACGACCACTGCGACCACTACGGCCACGGCAACGCCGCCGGCGACGCTGACCGCGTCGCGAACTGCGTCCGTTGCGCTGGCGACGAGTACCCCGACCCGCACGGCATCGGCGACTTGGTCGCCGACCCGCTCGGCGACGCCAACGCAGCCGCGCACGGACACGCCCACGCCGACCTTCACGAATACCCGAACGTTGACGCGCACGCGGACGCCGACGCGGACGAGCACCCGCACGATTACCCCGACGGTGACGCCGACCGCGACCCGGACGCGCACCGCCACCGCATCTCCGACGAGGACGCCGACCGGATCCCGTGGCCCGATCATTACATTCTTCGGTCTGGCGCGCGCCGACGACAATCTCATCGCCGCTTCCGGCACGACACCCGCCGGAGTACCGATCTTCACCCGTCAGGCAGGCTCGGGCTTCCGCATCGTGGTCGAGGCGCGGCCCGGGCCGAGCGGCAACGAGCCCGGAGAGCTGGCGTTCGATTTCGGCGGCACGGAATATCCGGACCTGCAGATCCTCAGCTCGCGCCCTCTCGGCAACGGCAGTGCCGCGGTCTGCGATCGCGTCGCGCCGGATGCCGGCGGCGTGCCTGCGATCGATCCTCCGATCTTCAGCACCGCGACAGCCGCGATCGCTGCCTCGAACGACCTGAGCTGTCGCTTCCGCGACGGTGCCGGTAACCCATTCGGCCGACGCGGCTCCGACAACTCCTGTGTCCAGTTCCCCACCGATTCGGGCGTGTTCCGCTTCGCTGTCATCGGTTCCACGATCCAGTTCTGTGGTTTGGTGGACTCGAGCTTCACATTTCCAGTTGGCGATACGCGACTGACAGTCCGGCTGCGCGATACGTTCTTCAACACCGGTGAGCCGCGGCAGATCGTCGTTCGCATCGAACCGCCGAACTGAGCTGCCGCCGCACGGGGCTGCATTGATTGCCAAAATCGATCCGCTCGATTACTACCAAACGAAGCAGAGTGGCGATTTCGACGGGCACGGGACGAAAGCTTGGGGGAAACGCAATGAAATTTTGGTCGACGCTTGCAGCCCAATCGGTGATTGTGCTCGCATTCGGTGTTTTCGTGGCCGGCTGCGCCGAAGATCACGATCGTCGCTTCCCGATCATCGAGGTCCCTACTCCGAGTACCAGCACCCCTGGCCCCACGCCGACTGCGACACCGGCGGCGGTCGGTCCGACGATCACCTTCTTCGGCCTGACCCGTGCCGACGACCGCCTCATCGCCTCGGCAGGCGAGAATGCCGCCGGCAGCCCCGTTTTCGTTCGTCCAGTTACGGTCCCTGGCGCCTCGTCTGGCTTCTCGGTCGTCGTCGAAGTGGCCCGCGGCAGCAATGGACTGCCCGTCGGTACTTCGAGTTACGATGTGACTCTGGTCGCATTCCCCGACTTGCAGATCCAGGTGGATCGCCCGCTCGGCAATGGCAGTAGCGTCGTGTGCGACGACCCGATGACCATGCCCGGAGGCGTGCCCGCCATCTCCCCACCCAATTTCGCCGACACCGAAGCCAATATCGCCGTCGTCAACGACTTGGCCTGCCGCTTCATCGATGGTCGTGGGGATACGATGGCACGGACCAGCCCGCAGGATTCCTGCGTTGCATTCGCGAGCGGCGACTTCGCCTTCGTCGATTCGGGAAGTCACGCGCAATTCTGTGGCTTCATCAACGTGCCGCTCGCCTTTCCCCTGGGGGACACCATCGTGACTGCGCGTGTGCGCGACGTCGACGGCAACTTCGGCCCTGCAGCGCAGATCGTCGTCCGCGTCGAGTGACCGCGCTGCCGACTCAGCCGAGGCGGGATTCTTCGGCGTCGGCGTTGTGTTCGAGACTTGGATCGATCTGCAAGTACGCGCTCAGGTAGTGCACCCCGATGTAGAACGGGATCGTGTCGAGCAAGGCGCAGGCAGCCTTGAATCCATAGCCCGAGGCGATGAAGAACCAGAGCTGCGGCCACAGCGGCTGCGCTGGGTCGATCGGAATCCCTGCCGAGAAGTAGTGCGTGATCGTGATCACGGCGAAGGTATCGACGAACTGGCTCACCAAGGTCGAACCGTTGTTGCGCAACCAAAGATGCCGACCGCGGGTCAGCGCCTTCCAGAAATGGAAGAGGTAGACGTCGCAGAACTGCGCAGCCATGTAGGCGATCATCGATGCGGTCACCGCGCCCATCGAGAGTTGGCGGATCCGGTAGAACGCGTAGGCGTGATCGTCGTTAGCCGGCAGTCCGCCGGCAACCATCTCCGGCACGGGCGGCAAGAGCCCGCCGGCCCACAGAAAAAACATCACCCAGGCGTTCAGTAGCAGGCCGACCCAGACGACGAAGTTCGCCCGCTGTCTGCCGTAGAGTTCGCTGATGAAATCGGTGCACAGGAACGTCATCGGGTACGGCAACACGCCGACGGCGAGCATCAACGGGACGTTCAACCCGCCGACCGAGAACGACATGTCTGTGAACCGCGAAACGCCGAGGATGTTGAGCATCGTCATCGAGCCGAGAAACAGCCCGGCAAATACCAGGAAGACGCGCTCGCGGCGCGCGTGCAGCTCGGATGCTTCGATTGGATGGAGCGTCGCGGGACGCGGAATCGGTTCTACGCGCATGAGTACGATCGTGTCCGGCAGGTCGGATGCGCTTATGCCTTGCGCGCAGCGCTTGCAAGCTCGTCGTGCAGGAGGACGTCCGCCAGTAGCTCGCGGTAGCGCCGACTCAACGGCAGGACGTTGATTGCGCCTGTGATGTCATTGCGATCGACGTACACGTCGATCTCGTAGACATCGGTGATCGTCGGGTAGGTGATCACGTCGGCAGGAGTTCCCAGCGCCACCAGCCGACCTTCCTTGAGCAGCGCGATACGGTCGCAATACAAAGCCGCCAGGTTGAGGTCGTGCAGCACACTCACCACCGTCCGCCCCTCTTCCTTGAGATCGTGCAGCAGGTCGTAGATCTCCACCTCGTGGCGGATGTCGAGAAACGCCGCCGGTTCGTCGAGCAACAGAATCTGCGCATCCTGCGCCAACGCCCGCGCCAGAATGACCCGCTGCCGCTCGCCGCCGCTCAGCTCGTGCAGCGAGCGCTCGGCGAGGTGCAACACGCCCGTGCGTCGCATCGCGGCGCGCGCCGCGATCAGATCGCCATCGGCTTCGAAGGCGAATCGACCGATGTGCGGCGCCCGCCCCATGAGCACGGTCTCCGTCACGGTGAATGGGAACTCCACCGCCGTTTCCTGTGGCACCACCGCGATCGCTCGGGCACGCTCGCGCAGCCCATGCTGGGCCATCGCCCGCCCGAACAGTCGTACCTCGCCGCTGCGCGGCTCGAGTACGCCGCTCAGGAGGCGGATCAGAGTCGACTTCCCGGAACCGTTGGGGCCGATGATCCCGAGCGTCTCGCCACGCCTGACGCCGAGAGTGACCTCGGAGACCACTTCGTCACGGCGATAGCCGAAGGAAACGCGCTCCGCCCGCAAAACCTCGGAGCCCTCGAGCCCCGTCGCCGCCCCGATCGATTCCGTCGTCATCCGAGCCGCCTGTGCCCTTCGCGTTGTAGCAGGTAGATGAAGAACGGGCCGCCGCAAAGCGCGGTGATCACCCCGACGGGAATCTCCACTACGCCGAACGCTGAACGCGCTACGGTGTCGGCCCAAACCAGAAAGATCGCACCGCTCAGGAGCGACGCCGGCAGCAAGAGGCGATGGTCGGCACCGAGCAGCAGCCGCACGACGTGGGGCACGATCAGGCCGACGAAGCCGATCATGCCGCTCATCGATACGACCGCGCCGACCAACAACGCGCTCGCGAAGAAAATCGAGCGCCGCACCCGGTGGACAGCCACCCCGAGTTGCGCCGCACTCTCCTCGCCGAGGCTGAGCAGATTGAGCTGGCGCGCATCCCGCATCAGCCAGAACGCGCCGCAGCCGACGTACGCTGTCGCGATCGCCACCATGTCGTAACCCTGCGTCGAAAGACTCCCCATCAGCCAGAACAGAATGCCGTACGCCTGGTAGTGGTCGGCGATCGAATTGACGAACATGATCAAGGCACCGGCGAACGCGTTGTATACGACGCCCGCGAGCAACAGGACGTACGGCTGCAGGCGACCGTTGACGACAGCCAAGCGGTAGATGATCAACATCGACACCAGCGCTCCGGCCGACGCCGCCAGCGGCAACAACAACTCCTGGGCAAACGCGCCGCGACCGCCGGCAACCACGGCGATCACGGCGCCGAGCGCTGCGCCGCCCGATACGCCGATGACGTGCGGCTCTGCCAACGGGTTGCGCATCAGCCCCTGCAGCGCCGCTCCGGTAATTGCGAGCGCCGCACCCACCACCGCCGCCATCAAAACACGCGGCAGCCGGGTCTCGAACAGGATGGTACGGTCCGGATTTACCAGCAACGACGCATCGAAGGCGCGCCCGAGATCGACCGATACACTGCCGATCAGCGATGCGCCGGCGAGAGTTGCCAACAACACCAGCAGCAAGGACGCGTTGACGACGACGAAGCGGCCGCGCGTCAAGTGCGCCGGTGCGCCCGCGGCTTGCCCTTCCGACAGCGCGCTACGGTGCCCGGCCACCTCATTCATCAGCGAAGCGCTCCGGGTGTATCACGCGCGCGATCCCGGCGAGCGCGGCTGCAAGCCGCGGTCCGGGGCGGAAAATGTCACCCCCGCCGTAGGCTGCCACGCGGCCCGCGCGCACCGCTGGAATCGCGGCGAACCCCTGCCAGAAGGACGTGGCCTCGTCCTCGCCCGCCTCGCCGCCCATGCTCGAGTCGATGATGACCTCGGGAGCCGACGCGATGGCGTGTTCGATACTGACATGCGGCCAGCCGGCGCCGCCTTCGGCGCCGACGTTGCTGCCACCCGCGAGCCGGATGAGCTCGTCCTGGACCGTGCCGCCACCCGCTACAATCAAGGGCCTGCGCCCGACGACCAGCAGCGTGCGCCGTACTTTCGCACCGCGCACACGCGCGACTACGGCGGCAATATCGCGGTCGAGTTGCGCCACCAGCTCATGCCCGCGATCCTCGACGCCGAGACGACGCGCGATGACGACGAACGTCTCTTTCGCTTGCGCAATCGTATCCGGATCGACCACCAACACCTCGAGACCCAGGCGGCGCAGCGATTCGACCGGGCTCCGGTTGCCGACGTTCGGCTCGGCGATCACCAGATCAGGCTGCTTGGCGACGATTCGCTCCACTGCTGGCGTCACGAAGGTCCCGACCTTGTCGATTGCGCGTGCCTCCGGCGGGTAGTCGCAGTAGGTCGATACACCGACGAGTCGCTCGCCGAGCCCCAGCGCGAAGACGATTTCCGTCACCGACGGCGCCAGCGACACGATCCGGCGCGGCACCTCTTCCGCGGCCGCGGGCGTGGACAGCGCCCCTGCGAGAAGACAAACTGCGGCGATGGGCATGGCGAACGCTGCGATCGCTCGCTTCCGCGCTACCTGCGCGGCAGCGGGGTTCGATCTCATCCAGCCGTTCTCCACTTCCTGGTGCAGCAACGATCCCCAAACGCAGCTGCCGAGCTGCGGTCGGCCGGGTGCCCTCGCAGCGCTTGTCGGCAACACCCGGGCGCTGTGGCCCCTGTTCCTGGACGACCTTCGACGACACCCCGAACGTCTCGAGCGCGAGAACGCAATCGATGCATACGCCGAGGAGCGCATCACCGCCGCAGCGACCGCGGCAGCAATTCCATTCGAGATCCGTTGGGCCCACGACATGCGTGCTCCGATCCTAGCGATCCAGCGTCTCGCCCACCTCGTAGGCATGGCATGGTTGTCTCCCGCAAACATCTGCATTCATCCTCGTTTCGGCCCGTGGATCGGCCTGCGTGCGGCCGTCGTCTTCGATCTCGATGCATCCGCGTCGTCCGCACCCGACCTCTCCGACCCATGCGGCGCCTGCACTCGAACTTGCCTTCCCGCATTCGCAGTGGCGCAGTGCGACACGAGGCTCGCGTCCAACTGGCGCGCCTGGCTTGCCGTGCGCGACGCATGTCCGCTCGGCCGCGCCCATCGCTACGACGACGACCAGATCCTCTATCACTACACCAAAGACCGCGACATCCTGCGCCGCGCCGTCGCGGCCGCAGGCATCACCGCAGGAACGTGACGTCGAACGGCGGCAGCCCGAGGTCGAGCGGCGACCCGGGCAGCTCGATGCCATCGCGCACGCCGTAGACACGCAGGCCCGGCGATGTGGCGCTCCGGTCGGAAACGTAGAGTTCCCCGCGATCGGTGACCTGGACCTGCGCGATGAAGCGACTGCCGCCGATCAAGGTGCGCGTCACCGTGCCCGTCTCCGGCGCGAACTCGACCAACGAGTTGCTGAAGTCCGAGCCGGAAACTACCGCATAGCCGATGTGCTCCGCGACGACGACGAAGTCCGTGATGTCGCCGCCGAGCGCTTCCTCGGTCACGACGAAACCAAGCGATTGGCGCGTTTCGAGGTCGATCGCCTCGATGCCGGCGTCGCGCACCGTGAACTGCCCGACGCTGGAAATCCAGAGCCGATTGCCACGCTGTACCATTCGCGAGAATGGGTTCTCACCCGCCATCTCGATCGCATCGAGCACGGCATCGGTTGCGGTGTCGATGACGACGACCACGCCCCTACCCGCCGGCGCGAACAGATCATTGCGATCGAGTCGCTGCAGCGTCACATAGAGAAGCCCATCGATCACTGTCATCGCGCCCATCTCCGGGATCCCGTCGGGGTCGGCGTAAGCAGACAGGTCGATCGTTCCGCGCACGAAACCAGCACAGCTGGAATCGACCGACGGGTCGATCACGAGCAACTCCCGCTCCTCGAGCAGCGCTACATAGGCCTTCTCTGGCCCGGTGAAGGCGATGTCCTGAGGATTGCTGCCGGCGCCAGTCGAACAGTCCCAGACAACAGCATACTCGCTAGCCGGATCGCGGGCTTGGACGCTGTCGCCCATCAAACCAAAGCGGTTGACGACATACACGCGTTCGCCGAACTGCCGCGCGATGGCATCGGCATTGACCCGGCGAGCAGGTGATGCGGCGAGCTCGACCTGTCGTGATGCCAAATCGACGGTTGTAAACGACCCGGTCTCGAAATTGGTGGCGATCACGAACGCCGTCGTCTGCGGGGTGGGGCAACCTTCGAGCGCAGCGCCGACAGCGTCGAGGATCTCGTCGACCGTGACGACGTCGTCGAAGTTGCGGTCGTACGCGAAACAACTCGATGTCGGCGCGGTCCCGAGCGCGAGGCCGACGCCGAGGACGATCTCGTCGACGAGCACCTGACCGTCCGCGTCACAGTCTCCGGTGCAGGCACCTACGGCGGGCGCGAGCAGCGCGACGAGTGCCGTCGCGATTGCGCCGCAGCGCACCAATGCGGATTTTACGTTCCATTCCATTCTCATGTCCTCGCGATCGTGCGTCCGGCTACAGGCTCACCTTGACCGTACCGAAGTACGACCGCCCTGGGAGCGGAAAACCAGCGACATCTTCGGTGCGCTGGTCGGTTAGATTGCGCGCATCCAACCCGAGACGGAGCCATGCATACGGCCTTGCGGCGATGCCGATACCGTGCAATTCGCGGCTACCCACCTTCTGGAAGTTGACGCGATCGAGATAGTTCTCGGCGATGTGATTGAGTTCGTAATAGAGCGTGAACGGCCCGTGATCGATCGCGGCCCGCAGGTAGAGTTCGTCGCGCGGCCTTCCCGGAAGCTGCTTGCCCCGCTGCGACGGAACATCGCCGAGATTACGCGCCTCCTGGCGCGTGTAGTTGAAGTCGACGATCAGCTTTTCGAGCAGCGATGCATGCACGCCCAGCTCATGGCCGCGCAAGCGCGCGCCGCCGATGTTCTCGGGGCGAAACACCTGCTGGCTCAGTTGCACGAGCACGATCAGATCGTCGATGTCGTTGTTGAAATACGCATACTCCACCGCCAGCTCGTCCACCCAAGGCATGTCGCACCACACCGCGCGCAAGCCGACGTCGCGGTTGATGCCCTCCTCGGAACGCAGCCGTGCATTGCCCTGGACGAAGCCGCGATTGCCGAACAGCTCGTCGAGGTTCGGCGCGCGCTCGAAACGGCCGAGGTTGCCATTGAGCCAGAGCCAATCCGCCGCACGCATCTGCACGCCCAGCGAAGGCCCCCACAGGTCCCTGCCAGTCGTTGCCCGCGGGATGTCCGCCCGCCCGAGTTGGCCTTCGCTCGGACCAAAGGTATCGCGCAGGTGTTCGTAGCGCAGCGTCGGGATCAGCCTTACCCGCTCCGGCCAAGCGACGATCTGTTCCTGCAGCACCGTCGCAATCCGCAGGCGGCTCTGGGTCGGGTCGTCCTCGCTCGGGCGGACGTCGTCACGCGAATGGAATCCCTCGCGCGAGATCTCCAGGAATGCCGACGGCACGTGCCACTCTGAACCGTGATCGATCGCGTCGAAGCTGGCGCCGAGGGCGGTGTCGTCGCTGGTGACGTCCTGATTCACCCCGAACAGATCGCCGTCGCGGTTGTCGAAGACCGATCGCTGCAAGATCCCGAACAGCCGGGCACTGAGGTCGAGAGGGCGACCGAAGGCGTTGCTGCGGGAGAGGCTGGCGTAGTTCAACGACCGGAGGTCGCGCAACGACGCGGTATCCGATTGGTTGCGGCCGATGCCGGGTACGCCCTGGTCCTTGAAGAAGGCTTCGCTGGTGAGATCGAGACGCAGATCCGGGCCGATTTCGCGCCGTGCCTTCACCAGCGCGGCGATCGAGTCGAGTTCGTTGTTGCGGCGCTCGGTCTCCACCAGCGTTGGCGGCGTTCCAGCTTGGGTGGAGCGCTCCTCGAACTCGAAGTCGCCGTCGCTGTGGAGGTACGCGACATGGCCGAGCACATCGACGCCGTGCACCCGCTGGCTGTGCGATGCGACGAGCTTGGCGGTGTTGAACGAACCGTAGGCTGTGCGCACCTCGCTCTGCGGCACGGCAGACGGCGGCGCCGTGACCAAGTTGACGACGCCGCCGATCGCACCGGCGCCAAAGCCGGCTGGGGTCTGCCCGCGATACACTTCGATCCGATCGAGGCTATCGATCGGCAGGTCGGCGAGATTGACCGTCTCGTTGTTGGCGCGCGAAAGCGGCACACCGTCGAGATAGATCTGTACCTGCTTCGCCGACGAGCCGCGGATCGACACGGTACTGAACGCACCGAGCCCGCCGAAGCGGCGCACCTGGGTGCCGACGCTTTCGGCGAGTGCGTCACTGACGGTCTTCACGTGGTCGGCATAGAGATCCGTGTCGAGCACGGTGGCGAAGGTCGTGGGTGCACGCGCCGTCGTCGGGGACACGCCCTCGCCCGGGACCACGATGGTTTCGATGTGCGCCGGCGCCTCCGGCGGGGTCTGCGCACTCGTTACCCGTGCTCCGCTTAGCATGAGCGCGATCACGAGCGTGCGAGCAATGCCCTTCACCATCATTCGCAACGACCGCGACACGATGCGCCGCCGGCGATCCGGCGCAGGATCGCAACCAGATCCGACGCGGTGATCGATCCGTCCTGGTTAGCATCGACGCCTGGAAACGAGACGATGCTGCCGCCGCCGCTCGCCGTCGCCGCATCGCCGTCCCCGTCGAAGATTTCCAACACGGCGCGGTTTGCGTCGTCGGGGGTCACTTCACCGTCGCCGTCGGCATCACCGGGAGCATGGCTGGGCGTCGGCGGAACAGTCGGCGTTGCCACTACCAGGGTCGGTGTCGGGGTTGGCAGGGTGATGTCGGCGGTCGCCGTCGCGGTGGCCGTAGGCGTCGGGGTTCCGGCGACTGCATTGCATGGATGGAGCACGGCGACGGCGTCGAGGTCGAAACCGCCGCTGACGCCCGGAGGGACGCGGTTGCCGGGATCGGCGATGCTTGCCCCGGGATCGGTGATCCGCACGAACCGTACCCGATCAAGCCCGACGGCGGCGAGGTCGAATCCGTCGCCGCCCGAGACGGCCGGATCGCACGCATCGATGCCGTTGTCGGGATGGCTGAGCACAGAGGTGCGACCGGCGAGTCCGCTCAGGGTTTCCGCGTCGTAGGGGAAAGTGGTGTAGTTGATGCCGTCGCTGCTCACGGCGACGATGCCGACCTCCACGAATACCGCGCCCGTCGGGTCGCCGGCGGCAAAGGCGTTCTCGAAGACGACGAAGTCGATACCCGGGGCGTCGCAAATCTCGGCTGCGCCGAACCCGAGCACCACTTCGCCATCGCTGCCGAGGGACAACACGTCGAGTGCACCTTCTGTCGGTCCGCCGCCCCGAGGCGGTCCGAGGACGATGCCCGGCATCCGGTCTTGCCCGTGGCCCGCGCTCGATCCCGGGGTGAACGACTCGACGGTCTCGACGAAAGTACAGGCGAGAGATTGTGCCGGCACGCCCGAGGCCGCCGTCAGCAGAACCGTTTGCACGAGCGCGATGCGGCGCACGAGTGCGCTGGGGCGGGTCGTGCGACCCGCCCCCCATGGCGTCATGGTTGCGCCGGCTCGCAGACGAGAGAGAAGGTGTCGCGATCGCGTTTGCCGGCGGCGTTGCTGGCAGCGACCGTCACCTTGGCCTTGCCTGCCTTCTTCACGCCCGAACCGCTCACCCGCAGTGGCACGGTGACGCCGTCGCTGAAGAAGCAGCTCGGCGTTGCGCCGGCGATCGGCAGCGCCGCCGCGACGTTCGCCGCCATCGTCTGGATCGCGGGACTGTGCGGACGGGAACTCACCGCGAACTCGGTGATGGCGGTGCTCGTGTCGCATTCCAGGAAGTTTGGATCAAAGACATTGAGGCACGAACCGACGGGAAACAGACACTCGTCGTTGATGCGGCCGTCGGCATCGCAGGGCGCACCGTCGACACAGATTGCCTTCTTGGCCGGACGATCCAGCGCAGGTGCGACCAGTGCGATTCCGTAGAGTTCGTGGAGGCACTCGGTCCGGTCGGAGCCCGAACCCGGCGTCAGGTTTTCGACCGGCGTGAAGCGGTGCAGCGACTTGTCTTCAGCGGCGCCGGTAAATGACGACGACAGCATTTCGATGCGGCCGGTGAACGTGTTCGCGGTCATGCCGCCGGCGAAGGTGAGCCCACCCACGAACAACGTGGGCGACGCGGTCGCTACGTCGATGGCGCTTACGTCGCCGAAAAAAACGCCGCTGGCGAGGAGTTCGCCGGTGGCGAGGAAGAGGAGGTCCGACGAACCGACGGCAAACGTCGGTCCGAGCAGCGGCTCGGCGACGGCGCTCCCGGCAGAGTCGAACTGGTGGATCTGCGCATCGAAGGTCGCGCGGGTTTCCGCGATGAACACGTCGCCGCTCAGCGGATCCACGGCGATGCCACCGGTGAAATCGAAGTCCGAGGCAAACGTCGAAATCGCCGGGCCGGGAGCGATGCGCAGCACCGTGCCGGCGCCGGACCCGGCGGCGTCGCCGACGAGAAGGTCCCCACTCGAATGCAACGCGACGCTCGATGCGAATGGGATGCTACCGGCGGGCAGCAGTTCGAGATCGGTGGCGAGCAAGCCGGAGGCGGTTGACGCAGCCGGAACGGCGAACACCGTGTCGCCGGTGAGGGCGCCGGGAACGTCATCGGCGTCGGCGTTGTCGGAGATGTAGAGGACATCGGCTGCAGCGTCGTAGGTGCAGTCGCCGATCGAGCTGAAGCCGAAGGCGACGAGGCGTTTATCGCCCGATTCCCGGACGAGGACGACCGCCTGCGCGTTGGCCGAGAAGCCCGGGCCGATGGCGACGAAGGTGCCGCCGGGGCCGGTGGCGATGCAGTTCTGCGTCGGGCTGCCGAGCAGCTGGGCAGCGTAGATATAGCCCGCGGGCGGTGTGATCTGTGCGGCGGCTGGCGCGACGACGGTCGCGACGAACGGCAGGAAGAAGAGTCGACGTGCGGCTCGGGTGAAACTGGACATGGAGCACTCCCCGTGTCGGCGCTCGAATAGAGCGCGAGTGGTCGCCGGGCCGCTGAGTGGGGAGGATTGCCGCAGAAACGAAGCGCGGGAGGAAAAGGAACCGCAGAAAGCGCTTCGCTCTTCGTCCCCACACCCCGGAGGACCTCGAGTCCTAGTGCTGCGGGGCCAGGTTTCCTGACTTCCGGCAACCTACTCGCGGCGTCTTCCCATCCCTCGGGACAGTGACCTGCTGCCGCTTTCGTTCCGATTACAGTGGCGGGGGCCGTGCCGGCATCACACCGGCTTCCCTACGACCTGCAGCGGTTTGGGCTGTACTACGGCGACCGGAGTGCTGTCAACTCGTGCTCCTCTGAAGGCGAGTGATCACCAGTTGACGACGCGTGCCGCATTGATGGCGAGCACGATCAGTACCGCTGAAGATATACCGAACAGCGTGAAGCGCACGGCGACGCGGTTCCACAGCGATTGCACGAGGCTATGGGCGATCCGCAGAGTCACATACGCCCAGGCCAACTGCACATTGACGCCGTCACCGGCACCGTTGAGCGCGAGAATCACGACGGTCACATAGAAGATGGTGGGCTGCTCCATCAGATGCCCGTAGTTGTGTGCGGGCCAGTTTACCTGATCCGGAACGATGCCTTGGAGATCGCTTCCGCGACCACCCACCAGGGTCATCAGGTCGATGCCGGCCTTGCGCATTGCCGGCAAGCGGACCAACGCAAGCCAGCCCAGCATGAAGAGCGACCAAAGGACCAGCGCCACGGCAGGCGCGAAGATTGGACTATTCATTCCGATTCCCCTTCCCGTTCCCGAGTTTGTGTTGCAGCAGTGCGAACCCTGCAACAACGCCGACTTTGGTGCAATTCCCCCCGTGCGCTTTGCGTTCTTCTGTTGCGGTCTTCGTGCCCCCGCCGACGGTCGCGTGCACCTTGCCGACTCTGCTTCAGAGTCGGCTGCGATAAGAGCTTCGCCTTCACCCTTGGGTAGAGCAGTCTGTGACGACCCGCCACCACGCGGCCAATGTGCCGTCGCTCGCAAGCTCGCCGCGCGCTGCGACGTGCTGGTCCGGGCGCACCAGAATCGCGCCACTGGTCGCTGCTCCGGAGATCTCGTGCCACCAGCCATGCGGATCGATGACGTCGACGCCCCAGCGAACGACATCGAGGGGCAGCGATGCCGCTCGTGCCTGCTCGACCCACGCTTCGCCGTTGGGTCCGCCCAGGAGAACGAATCGATGCGGCGGGATCAGGTCGAGAGTCGAGATCTTCGCTCCCGCACGTTCGATCAAGCCGTGCGCCAGGCGGGCGCCCGGACGGCAGTTCGGAACGAACTCGCGCACCGGATTCACGACCGCAGGTTTGGCGGTAGCATCGGGAACGATCGCGCCGCTTTCGTACGTGAAGCCGAGCTGCAGGCCGAGCATGTCGAAGTGTTCTGCTTGCGATGCGATGGCTGCGCGGACGCGGGCACGACCTGCGTCGCTCGCTAGCGCCGAGGTGATGTTGACGATACGTCCGAAACGGCGCTCGATCATGCCGTCGATGACCACGCGGATCAGCAACAGCGGGGTCAGCATGTTGGCGTCGCAGGCAGCGATCCAGGCGTCTCGGTCCCAGTCCCGGAAGCGCCCCGGCGGCGGGCCGCCGTTGTTGTTGACCAGGATGTCGGGTGCGGGACACGCCGCGAACAATGCGGCGCGCGTCGACTCGGCGCCGATGTCGCCAAGCACGGTTGCGACGCGGACACCGGTAGCAGCGCGAATATCGGCGGCAGCGGCCTCGAGCGGTTCGCGGTTGCGGGCGTTGAGGGTGACGTGCACGCCTTCCTGGGCGAGTGACAGGGCGCAGGCCTTGCCGATTCCCTTGCTCGAGGCGCAGACGATCGCGTGGCGGTCGCGGATGCCGAGATCCATGCGCGCCAACGTCTTGGCCGGCGACGACAACGAATGGCGACGACGAGGTCTCTCACCATACTGAGCAACTGGGCGGTAACGCTCGTCCGCGCCCTCGACGCCGCGGGCGTCAACGGCCGCGGTCTGGCCGCGCAGGCGGGAATCGCGCCGCAAGTGCTCGACGACCCGAGCGGGCGGGTTTCGCGCACGGCGCTTACCGAGCTTTGGCGGTTGGCGGTAGCGGCGACCGGTGACGATGCTTTTGCCCTGACGGTCGCGCGCTACGCAACTCCAACGACCTTTCACGCACTCGGCTACGCCATCCTGGCCAGCGCCACCGCGCGCGAAGCGTTGGAACGGACGATCCGCTTCCGCCGGGTCATCGGCGACGTTAACCGGCCGCGCCTCGAGGAAGTCGGCGCGCGGCTCCATTTCGTGATCGACGTCTCGGCGCCGCCGGGGGTTCCCTTCGAGTCGGTCGACGCGTTCGCCGCGGTGCTCGTGCGCCAGTTGCGCTTCCTCGTGGGCGACCAGCGTTTCGCGCCGGTGGCAGTCGCCTTGCGCCGGCCGTGCCCGCGCCAGCCGGAGCGGTTCGAGCAAGCCTTTCACGCGCCGGTGCGCTTTGCCGCGATCGAGAACGTGCTCGAGTTCGAGCGCGAGGACCTCGAGCGCCCGCTGCCGACGGGAAATGCAGATCTGGCGCAGCAGAGCGATCGGGTGGTGATCGAGTACCTGGCGCGCATGGAGTCGTCGCAGTGGTCGAGCCGGGTCAGCCGCTCGTTGATCGAAGCGCTGCCGAATGGCCTCCCGGCGCAAGCGGAGATCGCCCGAAGGCTCGGCGCGAGCACGCGCGGCTTGCAGCGCGAACTGGCGCGTGAGGGAACGTCGTACCGCGAGATCCTCGACGACGCGCGGGCCGTGCTCGCACGCGACTACGTTCGCGCCAAGCAGCTCTCGGTCACCGAGATCGCGTTCCTCCTCGGCTTCGCCGACACCAGCGCCTTCTCCCGTGCGTTCAAGCGCTGGACGGGCGCGTCGCCGCGTCACTTCGCGTCCGCTCAACGAGCGAAGCCGGCCGCACCGGCCGGGCCGGTCGATTGACGGGTCACCGCGGCTCGGTGTACCCGACCGCGATGCTTGCATTGCGGCTCATCGCGCCAGCGACGATTGCGAGGAGAAGCGCGCTCATCGTGGTTCTCTACCTTGCATGCGCCTGCACGGGCTGCGCCGATCGCGTCGATAGTGGTGCCCCCGTCGCCAACCTTCCGGATGATCCCTGGGTCGCGCCCGCCAACGCGAGCGACCCGCGCTCCGCCCTGTTCGCCTCGTGCGCCTCGTGCCACATGGCCGACGGTGGCGGCCGCAGCGATGGCACCGTTCCGCGTCTCGCGGGGCAACGCGCGACGATCGTCGCAAGCAAGCTGCAGAAGCTGCAGAGCGGTGCGACGTTCCTGCCCGTCATGCTGCCGTTTGCGCGCGCGCTCACCGCTGCGGAGTCCCAGTCCGTCGCTGACTACGTCGCCGGCCTTCCCGTTCCCCGTCATGCAGCGCGAACCGACGAAGGTGCGCAGGACTACGCTGCGCTTTGCGCCACCTGCCACGGCGCGCGCGGCGAAGGTAGCGACACGCTGCTTGCGCCGCGCCTGTGCGGGCAGCATGCAGCCTATCTCGAACGGCGCATGGACGAGATCGTTGCGAACGTCCGTGGCGACGCCGACCCGGCCATGGCGGCAATCGTCGGCCCGGTCCCACCGGCAACCCGCGCCACGATCGCCGGTTGGCTCGCCGGCGCTGCGTGCGAACCGGAGGTGGGATCGTGAGTTCGCTGAGCCGACGGCAACTGCTGCGCGCGAGCGCAGCTGCCTTGGCGGCGGGCGTACTGCCGGCGCGCTGGGCGAGCGCAGCACCGCGCGCCGTGAGAGTCGCGGTGATCGGCGGCGGACTCGCCGGCCTCACGACGGCGCGCGAACTCGTCGCGGGCGGCATCGATTCCGTCGTTGTGCTGGAGGCGGACACGCGCGTGGGCGGCCGCACCGTCAATCTTCCCTTGCCCGGCGGCCACGTCGTCGAGGGTGGGGGTGAATGGATCGGTCCGGGACAAGATCGCATCGCGGCGCTCGGTACCGCTCTCGGCGTCGACACCTTCGACGCCTATTACGCGGGCGCCTCGACGTATGAGATCCAAGGGGTCGTGTCGCAGGGCACGTTGCCCGAGCTCAGCTTGCAACATGGATTCGAGTTCCTCCGCTTGGCATGGCGGCTCGAGCGCATGGCCAAGGCGCTTCCCGATGGAAAGCCGTGGGCGGCTGCCGATGCCGCGGAACTGGACGGCATCACCCTGGCCGCCTGGCTTGCACGCGAGGGTGCCAGTGCCTGGACCACGGAGACTTTCCGCATCATCACGCGCGCCATCATGTCCGGCTACCCCGAGCGCATCTCGTTGCTGTGGTTTATCTTCTATCTGAAGTCGGGTGGTGGATTGCTCGCGATCGCGCAGAACGACGGTGGTCTGCAGGACTTGCGCTTTGCCGGCGGCTCGCAGCTCGTATCGATCCGTGCGGCTGAAGCGCTCGGGCCGCGCGTTCAGCTCGACGAGCCGGCTGTCGCGCTTGCCGGCTACGCGGAGGGACCCGTCGAAGTGCGGACGCGCACGGCCGTCTACCAGGCTGAGCGGGTGGTGGTGGCGATGGCGCCGGCCGATACGCTGCGTATCGACTTTCGCGGCGGCCTGAGTCCGCAACGGCTGGAGCTGGTACGCCGCTGGGGCCAGCTCACGCGCCTGCCGTTGATCAAACATTCGGTGCTCTACCCGCGCCCTTTCTGGCGCGACGCCGACTTGAATGGGAACGTCGCAACCGACCGGGCGCCGCTGCAGCTGGTGTTCGACAACTCGCCTCCAGACGCGTCGCTCGGGGTGCTGACGTGCTTTCTCGCCGCGGCCGAGGTCCCGGGGATGGCGGCGCGCGAAGACCGCGCACGCCTGGTGCCGCAGGAGTTGGTCCGTTACTTCGGGCCGCAGGCGCGTGCGTCGACGGGTTGGGTCGAGAAGGACTGGTCGACGGACCCGTGGTCGACTGGCTGCATCACGCCGCTGCCGCCGGGGCTGCTGAGCGCCTACGGCCCGGCTTTGCGCGCACCGGTAGGCCGCATCCATTGGGCCGGCACCGAGAGTGCCGAGCAGGGATGCGGGTACATGGAAGGAGCGGTGCGCTCGGGAGAACGCGCGGCGGCGGAAGTGCTCGCGGCGTTGCGTGGGTAGGGGGCAGGCGGGACATGGACTGCATGGACGGACGGGTTGGCGGAGTTCAACGTGGAAGTCGAGCGGTTATCCGGTTGACAACACGTAGCAATGCTAACGAATGGGGACGTAACCAGTCCCCGCGCGCGGCGCAATTCGACGCAGGCACACTACTTTGGCATAGGCCTTGCTCTTCGGAATCGCCAGGTGAATGAGGAGGGGATGCTGATGGTTCGAATGATTGTCTGCGATTCTTTCGGGGAAATCACGGCAGAGATCGAAGCCGACGGGCCGATCATGGCCGGAGCGTTGCGTTCCGACCGTGCCGAGAGCGTGCTGCGTTGCGCGGTGTTGATGGCCATGTCCAGCCTTGCCGAAGGCGGCATGTGGCCTGCGGCTGCGCTCGAGAGCATGGCGGTCTTCATGGAAGACATGCGCAACCGGCTCGAACAGGAACACCTGATCTGAGCGCGGTGTCAGGCTTGCGCCGTAGGCGTGATGCCGAGCAGTGGGTCGAGTTTTCCCGCCCGATTGAGGGCGTATAGCTCGTCGCAGCCACCGATCAGCGTATCGTCGATGAAGATCTGCGGCACCGTATGCCGGCCGGAGAGTTCGGTCATCTGCAGGCGTAGCTCCGGATCTGCCGATACGTCGATGTCCTCGTAGGGCGCGCCCTTTTCTCCGAGCAGGATCTTCGCCTGCATACAGTAAGGGCACCAAGGGGTGGTGTACATCTGGACCTTGGCCATACCTGCAAGCTACTGGCGCGCTTGCGGCGGAGCAAGTGCCGCCGGTGGCCCGAGCCGGTTTCGCCGGGTTCGGATTGACCCGTTTCGGTCCCTAGTCTACGCGGTAGGCATGAGTGCTGGAGACGCCTTCACGAAGCTCGTCGAGATCATGGCGCGCTTGCGTGCTCCCGGGGGCTGCCCCTGGGACCGCGAGCAGACGCACAAGTCGATCAAGCCCTACCTGATCGAGGAAGCGTACGAGGTCGCCGAGGCGATCGAAGACGAGGACTTCGGCGAATTGCGCAAAGAACTCGGCGACCTACTGCTGCAGGTGGTCTTCCACGCGCAGCTGGCGAGCGAGGCCGGACGTTTCTCGGTGACCGACGTCGTCGACGCGATCAACGAGAAGATGGTGCGTCGTCATCCACACGTGTTCGCCGACACCGAGGTGGAGGATGCGGACGCCGTGCTGCGCAATTGGGCCAAGATCAAGGCCGAGGAGCGCAAGGACGACGCCGACAACTCGGCGATTGCCGGCGTGCCGCGCGGGTTGCCGGCTTTGCTGCGCGCCCATCGCGTCGGCGAGAAGGCGGCCCACGTCGGCTTCGACTGGAGCGGCGCAGACGGTGTGCTCGCCAAGGTCGACGAGGAACTCGCCGAACTGCGCGAGGCCATTGCCGGCGGCGACGCTGCCGCAGTCGAGGCCGAACTCGGCGACGTGCTGCACGCGCTCACGTCGCTCGGGCGCCACCTCGGCACCCATGCCGAAGAGGCTCTGCACCGTGCCAACGACCGCTTCGCTCGTCGCTTCCGCCAGCTCGAGGCGCGCCTCGCAGCGAACGGGCACGACATCCACGCGCTCTCCGCCACGGAACTCGAGCAAGCCTGGCAGGTAGCCAAGAGCGAGAGCGACTGAGCGGCAGCGGCCAGGTTCGCCGCTCGCCTGCAGCTTCTCTGTTATCCCCGTGAGCCCAAAGTGCGACGCCGCGACACCTGCCGCGCCGCATTCGTTCGCTTTCTTCGTAAGACTGATCAATAAATCTAACGTTGGCACGCTGGCTGCAGTGTCGCTGGTTCATCTCGAACCGGAGGTTGCACCATGCAGAACCGCCATCGTTTCGCAGTGCGCCGTAGCGGCCAGCGATTGCTCATCGGATTCGCCGGCCTGCTCGCACTGACCACTCCCGTCTGGATCGAACGTCTCGCCGGCGCCGAGCCGGCGATTGCCCCGGTCGCCGACCTCATCGGCAGCGAACCGTCGGGCCGCGTCCTTCCCGCGGACGCCCTCGACGGCGTCCGCATCCGCCTCGACTCGATGCGCCGCGCGCTCGAATCGGAGCAGAGGCCGGCTCTCGATGCGAAGGAGTACGACCACCAGGGCCAATTTCCTGCTGTCGGCGACGACAGCGTCGCGCCGCTGCCGCGCTCGCTCGAGACCGCGCCGCGCAAACGCTGAGGCGAGGATACGCACATGAAAAGATACTCTCCCGTAGATACTGGCAATCGTATCGGCATGCTGCCGATCCTACTCTCGATAGCGCTGTTGGCGTTGCTGGCGCCGCACCGGGTCGCTGGCCAAGCCGAAGATATGGAGACGGGTGGTCCAACTGCGGTCTTTACCGGACTCGCCCAAGCCCCCGAGGCGAATCTCTTCGCCGGTTCGGCTACGACCGCCGTGCCCATTGATGTACCGCCCGGACGCAAAGGGGTGACGCCGCAGCTTGCGCTGCGCTATCAAAGCGGTGCCGGGCCGAGTGCCTATGGTCACGGCTGGGATCTACCGCTCGGGCGCATTCGTCGCACGACGCGAGCCGGCGTACTGGCATGCACCGACACCGAGCGGCAGCGTGAGTTCGTCGTCGAGCTCCCTGGTGCGAGTGTCGAGTGTCGCCTCGACAACCTCGGAACCGCGCGTGTGGCCTGTCGACCCGTCGTCGAAGAGTCCTACCTGCGCATCTTCCTGACCCCTGCGCAGAACCGCTGGGATGTATGGGACAAAGGTGGCGTTCACTACGTCTTCGGCGTCGACGCAGCAGCACGCACCGGTAGTGCCCGTGATCGCCCTTGGATCGTTGGCAATCCTTGTCGGTACACCAACAGCTGGGCGCTGGAGCAACTCGCCGACAGCAACGGCAACCACGTCGATATCGCCTACGAACACGCAGACGGCGTCGCCTACCCGCGGCACTTGCGCTACGGCGGCAATGTCGTCGCTGGAACGAATCATTCGTTCGAGGTTCGTTTCGTGTGGCAGGATCGCGCGCCGGAAGACCGTCCGACAAACGCTGCGGGCGGTCACCTGGCGCGACTCACACGACTGCTCGATCGCGTCGAGGTAAGCCATCCGGTCGGCGGCGTTCCGGTGCGGATCTACGACCTCACCTATGACGTCGATCTGGAAACCGAGTCGCTCTCAGCCCGCCTCGGCTTCCTGCAGGCGGTGACCCTCATCGGCCGCAATGGTGTCGCCCTCGCGCGTCACGACGGGTTGCCTGCGTCTACGAATTTTGCATATCGGCAGGCGAGCGCGGCGTCGCGGAGCTTCGTTGAACGGCAGCTCGCTGTTCCGCCGACCCATGGCCTTGCGGTCCTGCACGAGACGAACGCCAGCAACCACCATGTCGAGGTGAATGTGGCGCTGCGAGACATGAACGGTGACGGATTCACCGACCTCGTCGACGCCAGGGCGTGCGACCGCCACACGGATCCCGTCTGGCAGGTCTTCCTCGGTTCCGCTGACGGTTTCGCAGACGCTCCCGTTGCTTGGCACACGGTGCCTGGAGTGACCCATCGCTGCGCGATCACCTACACCGCCGTGGACCAACGCGACGGCGAGACGTTGCATGAAACGCTCGACCTCGACGGCGACGGAATACCGGACTGGATCGACGCTACTAGCCAGCCGTGGCGCGTCCATCTCGGCCGCCAACAGCCTGGCGGCGGTGGTGGATTCGATGTCTCGATAGAGTGGCCCGCCGTCGTCCAATCCACGGACTTCCTGGGAAACATCGTCATCGTCCCGGCGCTGCGCGCTAGCGCCAATCAACGCGACTGGATCGACCTCATCGACTGGAACGGCGACGGTCTGCTCGATCTGGTCAACGCCCTCGAGGGCCGTGTCCGCTACAACACCGGCCGCGGCTTCGAGGCGATCGGTGTCGCGGTGGCGTTTCCTGCCGCGCGCTTGCGTCAGACCGAAGCACAGCGCGTCACGGACGCTCTCTATGACATGAACGGCGATGGTCTGCCGGACCACGTGCGTGCGATTTCCGGTGACGCCTGGGAGATTCGGCTGCACGACGGTCGCACGCTCGCCGCCAGTCCGGAAATCTGGAGTGTGCCCCGCACCTGCGCCCAAGGGCTGCGCGACAGAACCGGTCGAACCGACACCTGGCGCGATCTCATCGACATCAACGGTGACGGCTTGCCCGACCTCGTCGACACGTGCGGTTGGGTGCCCGAGGCGCCGTATTGGGACGTCTACCTCAACGGCGGTACCCACTTTGGTGCCGTTGCGGAGCGCTGGCGCAGTCCGCACGCCCGCCTACGGCTCGAAAGTCGCGGCCATACCGGCCGTCTCCATCGCGACCTCGTCGACGTCGACGGCGACGGCTTCGTCGATCTGGTCGAGATGCCAGCCGCGGGATCGGGCGCGATGCGCGTCCATCACAACGGCAGCGGGTATTGGCAAGTAGCTTGTAGTGGCACCTGTTTGGCGCCGCACCTCAACGCTGCCGCGGCGGACGCGCTCGTCGCCATCGAGAACGGCGTCGGGGCGCGCACCACGTTGAGCTACGGGCCGTCGACTCTCTGGGACAACACGGACACGGCGGGCATTGCCCGGCTACCGAGCGTGCTGTGGACGCTGATGCGGATTGCGCAGGACTCGGGGATGAATGGCATTGGCGGCAATCCGCGCCGCAATCTCGAGATCCGCTATGCCTACGGGTTGTTCGATGCGCCGACACGTGAGTTTCGTGGCTTCGGAACGGTACAGACCATCGAGGTCGACGGCATCCGCGAGACCACGACGTTCGGCCAAGAGGTTGCGAACAAGGGACGTGTGCTGAGCACGAGCCTACACGCCGGGGGAGTGCAGATCGGCGTAGGTCCGCCGCTGCGGTCGACTGCCAACGACTGGCAGTGCTTCGACCCCGACAACGGTGCCGACCGCGGTTGCGAAGAAACCCCAGCCGCTGCCGGACGCACCGGTATCCGTCTGGCATCGACCCACGTCTACGAGTACGGCACGGATGGCACCCGGCGCCACGCGTGGCGCGAGCAGCGCGAATGGGACGATTATGGCAACGCTCTCCATGTTCGTGTCGGTGGAGATGCGTCGCTGACGGTCGACACCTACAGCGAGTTCGCGTACGCCGACGACCTCGATCCCGGCGGTACGAGGTACCAGGTCGCCAAACCGATTCGGGTCCGGGTTGCTAGCGGCAGTACGGTCGAGGAGAAGTGGCTGTTCTACGACGACCTGGGTCTCGGCTCTGTCGGCCGTGGCAACCTCACCCGGATCGAGTCCTGGCTCAGCAGTTCGGTCGTGCCCGCGCCATCGTGTACGGCGGCGCCGAAGTCGTCTTGCGTCACCACCGAGATGGCTTACGACGACTATGGCAACGTCATTGCTGTCGTCGACAGCGAAGGCCGTGCGACGAGCACCGACTACGATGCCACGCGCATCCATCCAGTCCGGGTCACCAACGCGCTCGGCCAGGTGGTGCAATCGGCGTACGACATCGCTTGCGGCAAGTTGCGCTGGGCGACACTGCCGAACCTCAGCACGCGCGCGGAGAACCAATACGACGACTTCTGCCGCCTGACGGCAGCCATACCGCCAGGCCAGGATGCGAGCGGGGCACACCGACGCTACGCCTACTTTCTCGGCGCACCCGGTGTTGCAACCGACGTTCTCGTGCGCGCTGCCGAGCCGCACTCGCCTACCGGTTGGGTCGATACCCATATCCTCTATGACGGCCTCGGGCGGCGGCTGCAGCAGCAGCGCGACGCCGTGGTCGATGGGGCACGAGTCGTCATCGCCAGTGATGCCGTCGTCTACGATGCCCGCGGCCGTGGCGTCATCGCCTACCCGCCGGATCCGATCCAGCAGACTCTCGTCGCTGGCGCGGCGCGCTTCCGCGCGACCGCTGGCGCGGGGGCGACCCGTCTTTGGTACGATTCGCTCGGCCGGATCGTCTGGACGCTCAACTCGAATGGCACCGAACGGCGGGGCGATTTCTCGGTGCCGTGGCAGACTGCCGCCACCGGCGAGTGCGGCAACGATCCGAGTTGCGAGGGCGCGCGCACCGTCAAGTTGCTCGACGCCCATGGCAACGTTGCCGAGAAACACGTCTACTCCGAAGGCGGCGCGCCGCTCGCCAAGACACGTTACACCTACGACGCTTTCGGCCGCACGACAGCGACCGAACAGTGGAATGGCGTTCGCTGGCTCAGCAGCACACGGATCACGACGAAGTACGATTCGCTCGGGCGCAAGATCGAGATCGACGACCCCGACTCCGGCCGCTGGCGCTTCGGTTACGACCTGGTCGGCAATCTCGTGTACCAGGACGACCCCGAAACCAGGCAGCACGTCGAACTCTGCTACGACGAGCTCAATCGCCTCACGCAAAAGCACCTGATCGAAGGCTCCGACGCCTACCTCGGCGCCTCGCTCTGCGCCAACCCCGCGTCAGCGCATGCGCGCTACGTCTACGACGATGGTGCGATTCCGTTCGGCGTCGGACGCCTCGCCCGGGTCGAGGACGCCAGCGGTTTCACCCGCTTCCACGCCTACGACGCGCTGGGTAACCCGCTCATGGTCGAGAAGGGAATTCAGGTCGGCGCGTTCGTCGAAACTGCGACGACTGCTTACAGCTACGATCGTGTGGGCCATCTCGCCAGGATCGTCTACCCCGACGGCGAGCGCGTCGACTACGAGTACGACGAGTCCGGCAACGTTCGTTCGTTGCGCAGCAGCAGTGACGGTGCCGTGCTTCTCGCCGACCTGACCTATGACCGCTTCGGTCGCCCGCGGCAGATCACCCACGGGAACGGCAACGCCGGAATCGGCGTCATCGACACGCGCGAGTATCACGACGAATCCGAACACTTCCGGCTCGCGCGCCTTACGACCACGGCGACCGCCGCGACCGCGACTCCATGCGGGAACAAGCGCGTGCTTCAGGACATGCGCTACACACGCTACACGGCAAACGGTCGGATTGCACAAATCGATCACACCGGCGGCGCCTGCGGCGACCTCGACAACTCGGCGACCTACCGTTACGACGGCATGGGTCGTCTGCTCGAGGTGACGGGCAACAACGCCGGCCGCTTTGCCTACGACGCTCTCGGCAATCTCGTCACCAAAGACGGCAAGCCCTATTCCTACCCTACGGGCCGGCCGCACCGCGCAACCGCGTTCGGCGATGACGCGATCAGCTACGACCGCAACGGCAACCGTGCGGCTCGCGATGGATTCATCTATCGCTACGATGCTGAGGATCGGCTCGTCGACGTCAACGACGGTGCACTCCAGGTCACCTATGACCACGCCGGCAGCCGTGTGCGTCAGACCGCGGCTGGTGTCACCACCCGCTTCTTCAACGAGCTCGCAGAGTTTCGTATCGACCGCGGGCATGCGCTTCTCACCAAGCATTACTTCGCGGGCGACCTGCGGATTTCGAGTCGTGACGTCGCCTGGCGTCCGGCCATACGCGACGCGAGCAGCGACTCGGCCGGCTTCCTTGCGGGTTGGTTCAGCGCCGCGGACGCCCGCAATGCGCTGGGCACGCTTCTCGGCCTCGGAGTCGTTGGCCTGATGCTGCTTCCCGAGCGCCGCCGGTCGCGCGGCGGCGCGGCGCGGAGCACTGCCGTCGCGGTTGTCGCAACCTTTCTCAGTGCGCAGATTGCGCTATCGATGGCGCCCTTCGGAGCGGCACCGGCGTGGGCGAACGGCGGCGTCGGGGTGCGCACGGTACCGTTGCCGACCGTCATCGCAGGTACGGCACCACTGCGACATCTGCACTACCACGTCGACCACCTCGGCTCGCCCCAGGTGGTTACCGACGCGCGCGGCGCGGTTGTGGAGTTCGTTCGTTACCTCCCTTACGGCGAGGTGCGGGGTCGCTGGCAGGCGAGCGGCGCGGCGGGCGTGGGCGACGCGCGATTCGGCTTTGCTGGCTATGAAAACGAGGCCGAGACCGGTCTGCAGTTCGCGGGCGCGCGCTGGTACGATCCGGAACTCGCCACCTTCCTCACCCACGATCCGGCGCGTCAGTTTCCGAATCCCTACAGTTACGGTGGCGGCGACCCGGTCAATGGCATCGATCGGGCGGGCGCGATCTTTGGCATCGACGATCTGCTCGTCGCAGTGATCGTCGGCGTCATCGCCGGTGCCGTAGGCGGTGGCGTGCAGGCGGCGATCAACGGCGCGTCGGTCGGCCAGGCGTTGAAGGCTGCTGCGATCGGCGGTGCGATCGGCGGCGCGGCATCGTACGTTGGCGCGGGCTTCATCGCGCCGGCGATTGCCGACACTGTCGTGCCGGCGATCGCCGGGCAACTCGTGCAGGCAGGTGTGTCCGCGAATAGCGCAGGAGCCATCGCCAGCGTCGCCGTAAACGGCGTCGTTCTAAGTGCTGGACTCTCTCAGGTCGGCTACCAGGCTGCTCGTGGCAATTGGGGGCCGCTGATCGGTCTCGGTGTCGCAGTCGGACTGCATGCCGCGCTAGCGCCGCCAACCCCGGCTCAACCCGTAGCCGGGATCCGAACGGTGTCGATGAATGATGCGGGCGGGCGACCTACGATGTCGGTCGGTGACCTGCGCACCGGCGATGTTCTGATCACAGAGGAAGGTTCCATGGCTTCCGTCACGGGTCACGCTGCAGTGGTTCTCGAAGCTGAGGGAGATGTGATACGAGTTCTCTCTGCGGATCAACGCGGCGCGTATATCGAAACAAATATCGATCCCGCAGTTGGAGGACGGCAATGGGATGTGTTCCGCCCTGGCATAGCCGACATGAACGCGATGCTGAATCGAGCAGAGATGATGGCCACGCGTGGCGAACTGCGTCAGTATCTCGGGAACTTCGGGGGGAACGTCTGCTCGTCGTGCGTTGCCAGCGCGGTCGAAGCCGGGGGCGGACCGGTAGCCCCACGCTTCGTTTTGAACCTGGTGATCCCCGCAACTCTTCGCGAGACCTATGGACCGCCGATCGGACGAGTATTCGTGCCGAGATTGGAGAATATCTGATGTTCGTGCGCATTATTGTTGGAATCGTCATTCTCGGAGTCAGACCGATGCTCGCTGAAGGTGAGACGCACCCGCCTCTTCCCCCACCCGAACTCACCTTTGCAATCCCCGCACCGGCTTCCGGAAAGATCGTTTCGGTCCGCGCGCTCGGCCCGGACAGGCCACTTGAACCGAGAGTCGCCGTGGTGGCGACGGCCAGCGAACCCAACGGCACCGTTTTGCCGGTTCAGCACCCGCGCTTTGCGCGTTGGCGTGCGCCCGACGAGCTGCTCATACACGCGAGCATTCGCCCGTCGCGCGACGGCTCCGGCAACCGTGTTTTTCGCTACAGCTTGAGCCGCGGCGAGATGGGCGATCTCGCTGACCGCAACGGCCTGGGCACTCCGTTTCCGTCGCCGGACGGCAATCTCGTCGCGCTGGCTCGAGTCGGGTCCGAGCCCGCAGAGAAGGGCTTGGCGATCTATCCGCTGGTTGCGGAGCCAGTCCTCGGACTTCGACTCGGCGACCCAAAAATGTTCCGCGACCCAAGCGCGTTCCAGCTCGCCTGGAACGTAGATTCGCGGCACCTCGCCGTGTCGGTGCTCATGGCAACGGCGCGCGGCCGGTTGTGGCCGCGTCTCCATTTGATTGATCTCGCCTCGGGCGAAATGCGCCGCATCGACGATGCCGTGCCGCCGCGCAAGCGCGAGCCATCCGGCACCTGGCCGCTGTTCTGGACGAAGCAAGGCCTGTTCGCTTCGAGCCAACGAGGCGTGCTGCGCTGCGATCCCGATGGCGCCGGATGTACCTCGATCTACGAGCCTGGAGAGCACTGGCGCGTGAGTGGCGGCACCGCCGTCGGTGACGGCAAAGCCTATGTGCTCGTCACGGATCTGCGGCCCGATCCCCTAGAGACACGCGCCAACGAATTGCACGAGGTCGACCTCGTCAACGGCGGCGGCAAGCGCATCTTGCGCACGCCTGCGAACACGTTCATCGAGGACATCGACTGGATCGCGAACTGAGCGGAGCAGCGCTCATGTCGCCCGGCACTCATGTCGCCCGGGAGGACGTCCCGGGCGACTTTGCAACCAACGCGCTCAGTGGCGAGCGAATCTTTGCACCAGGAGGCGGCGCAAGGCCACGGTTTCGTCGCCACCGCTGGCGAATACGACTACGGCGTAGACTGCGCCGCCCGCGCTGACGGCAGCGAGCAGCACGGTGCTCCTCCACACGAGTGCCTCCGCTGCGCTGAAATCGGCGCAGCCCGATACCAGGAGCACCGCCGGCAGCATCGCTGCCGATGCCACGAGGCTGCGTCCCAGAGCAGGGACTAGCGCCGTCAGGCGCACGCCCGGAAGGCGACGACCGAGTAGGGTGACCAGGAAATAGAGGTTGACCGTCGCTGCGACCGACGTCGCTGCGGCCAAACCGGCGTGGCGCAGGTCGACGATGCCGAGCGTACTCGTCAATGTAGCGATCAAATCCACTGCGAAACGGCCGTCCGCGCCTACCGGACCCATGAGCGCGATGCTGACGACGAGATTGCAGACGAAGGCGATCGCTGCGGTGATCACCGGGGTCCGCGTCTCGCCGAGCGCGTAGAACGCAGGCACGACCAGTCGGACCATCGAAACCGACCACAGGCCGATTGCATAGCAGCGCAATGCCGCCGCAGTCTGCACCACTTGCTCGTGGCCGTAAGCGCCGCGTTGGAAGAGGACATTGACGATTGGCTCGGCGAGGGCGAACAGGCCGACTGCGGCAGGGACGACGATCAGAGTCATCAGCCGCATTGCGAACGACAAGCTAGCCCACATTTCGTCGTACGCGCTGCGTGCGGCCTGCGACGAGAAACTCGGCAGCACCGCGGTGCCGAGCGCCACGGCGAAGATGCCGAGCGGGAACTCGAAGATTCGGTCCGCATACCAGAGATACGAAACACTGCCGCTCGGCAGGAGTGAGGCGAAGACCGTGCTGACGAGGATGTTGATCTGGTAGACCGCGGCGCCGAAGATCATCGGCGCCATCAAACCCAGCGAACGGCGAATCGCGGCATGCGTCGGGTTCCAGAGCGGCCGCAGCCGAATGCCGTGGCGCACGAGCGGCGGGATCTGAACGAGGATCTGCAGCACGCCGCCGACGACGACACCCCAGGCGAGGACGAGGACCGGTTCGGCGAACTTCTGGCTGACGATTGCCGCAGCGATGATGGCCAGATTGAGTAGTACCGGAGCCAGGGCCGGCGCGGCGAAGTGCCGCACTGAATGCAGGATGCCGGTCGCCAGTGCGACCATGCTGACGAGAAAGATGAACGGAAAGACCCGGCGGGTGATTTCGATCGTGAGCGCGAACTTCTCGGGATCGTTGGCAAAGCCCGGCGCGAACAGCGCGGTCAATTGCGGCGCCAGCAGTACCCCGATCGCGGTGAGCACGAGCACCACCAGCGCCATCAGCGTCGCCACCGCAGACATCGCCTCCGCGGCCTCCTCGCGGGTGCGGTTGGTGATGTAGCCGGTGAAGACGGGGATCAGGGCGATGCTCATCGCTCCTTCGGCGACGAAGCGGCGCAGCAGGTTGGGGATGCGAAAGGCGACGAAGAACGCGTCGGCCGCTGCGCCGGTGCCGAAGAAGAAGCCGACGGCGACGTCGCGCGCCAGACCGGCGATGCGGCTGAGGAGGGTCAATCCCGCGACGACTCCCGCCGCTCGTGCAATGCGTCGATTCTCGCTCATTTTCTCGCCCGGTGCACGATCACTTCTCGCGGCGGTGCGCTCAGGATGCCTGGCGCAGCGCTGCCAGCACCGCGGCGACGACCGGCGCGGGTGGACCGTCGACATCGAGCCGTGGCGGCCCACCCCAGGCGGAGTCGACGAACTCGTAGCCTGCGACGGTACGCGGCTGCGCATAACGCGGCAGCACGTGGAAATGGAGGTGGGGGTCGAGCATCATCAACGCGAGGTAGTTGATTTTGTCGTGCTGAAAGGCGGCGCCCAGGCGGTCTTCTAGCGCAGCGGCGGCCGCCGCGAGATCCGCGGCTTCCGCGGCCTGCAGGTCGCCAAGGCCGCGGGCATGGCGCTTACAGACGAGTACCAGCGCGCCGAGCGTCACCTGCTTTGGGCGGATGACGACGCGCCAGTGGGCCGTGGTCAGGATCTCGCCCGTGGAACAGCTGAACTTCTCCCAAATGTCGCAACAATCATCGGTCATGGCGTGCCTGTCGTACGGCGATCGACCCGCCCAGGGCAAGCAGCACGCGCAAGCTCCCTGGCGCGCCCGGTCCGCGCGGATCCGACCAGGTGCCCGAAACGCTCCCTGATCCGGCGCTTCGGCGGCGAGAATGTCGCGGACCGCGATCTCGGCGGCGGGATCGACCTCGGTGACCGGCGATTGGTCGGCCTGGCTGGTCCTCAAGCCCGAACGCGGCGCGGAAAAAGAGCCGGATGGCGTCGCCTGCCGCGTCGGCAAGGCGCCCGGCGAGCGCTATACCGGTTGCATGCGTCATGGCACAGCGCGCTTACCCAGCGCGGCGGATCGTGCTACCCCGGTAAGGCCATGACAGGAGAGCGATGATGACCACCCCGCCCGGGTTCGCGACGGTGACGCCCTATCTGTTCGTCGACGGGGCCGACGACTATCTGACATTTCTGGCCGCTGCCTTCGGCGCCGAGGATCTCGGCTGTTCGCGCCGCCCCGACGGCAAGGTGGCCAACGCTCAGCTGCGGATCGGCAACGCGATCCTCATGGTCAGCGAAGCGAGCCCGCAATTCCCGGCCATGGCGTCGTCCTATTATCTCTATGTCGATGACGCGAATCGCGGCATGGACCGTGCCATCGCCGCTGGAGCGCGCGAAATCATGAAAGTCGCTGACATGCCCTAGGGCGACCGCCAGGGCGGCGTCCGCGACGGCGCGGACAATATCTGGTGGATATCGCAGCGGCTCGAACCGGGCGGCTATTTCGACTGAGGGTCGGGACGGTCGGCCTAACGCAGCATACCCCACTCAACGCCGACAAGCTTTTCGCTTTCCTCCCAAAGCCGCGCCGTCTTTCGCCTTGATCCGGCGATCGAGTTCGAGCGCAATCAGCAGATTGGCGAGCTTGCTCTGGCCATAGGCCTACATCGGCGAATATTTTTTCGTCATCATCAGATCGTCGAAATGGATCTGGCCGAATTTGTGGGCGATGCCGGTGACGGTGACGATACGGCCGTGATCCTTGTCGACGCGATCGAAGAGCCGCTCGGACCAGAGAAAACGGAGAAGACGAGCGGGAAGACGAGAGACACCTACTTACTCGATACTGCCGTTGATAGGCCGCATTGTTGATCTGTCGGACAAATGTGTGGACGTGATCGAGCAGCGACTCCACTGCGATATCCCGACTGCGAGTACCTACGGAGCTGCTGGACGGACGAGAATCGAGAGGACGAGAATCGAGACACCCAGGTCGCAGCGAGGCGGATGTACGGCGCGGCCCCGCCGCGCTGCGAGTGACATCCGCGCTACGGCCGTTGCACTCTTGCAACAGCTGTAACTCCGCAAGACTCGCCTTAGCTCGAAACGTGGAGCTCCCCGACTGTCCCCGCGTGCATCACGACTACGCCGCCGCGTAGCGTGCCGTCGTCGACGCGCGGGCGCGGGTGGACGGGCCGCGCCTGCGGATCGTGCAGGGCAATGCGGATCTGAATCGGGCCATCGAAGATCTCGCGCGGGTGTTGGCCGCTCAGCCCGGGCGGCGGAGCCGCAGCCCGTTTGCCGGGCACCGCGTGTGTTCACCGTCGTTGCTCAAGCGAATCGGTCTGGCAAACAAGGTGCGGACGATGAGCCGTTTCGCAGCGGTGTTGCAGCACCAGCCGGGGCTGGCGCCGCGGGTGACGCATGCGGTTGCCGCGGGGACGCGGTCGGCAGAGGACTTGGCGACCGTGCTCGCGCCGCTGGCGGAGACGGAGGCGGAACTGCGCGCGGCGCGCTACCGGCGCGACGCGATCGGCGACCGCTGGGACGGCGCGTTGACGACGTTGAAGCTCGGGGTGCGGATGGGCGAACGCAAGGTCGCGCCCGGCCTCTACGCGGCGCTGTTCGCCCGCCTCGCCCGGCGCCGACCCAAGCAGCGCAAAGCCCGCAGCAAGCCCGCGGCCAATTGAGCACGCCATGGCAGTCGCCTCCGCTATGCCGGGCGGAGCGAGCCGCTGTACGCCGAAGTAGGGCAAGTTCAGCTTGAGTTTGCCGGCAAAGAATCCGAGAAGGCCGCGCCTCTCCTAACCGCCCGTTGAAAATCGGGACGTGCTTCGAGACGCGCCTACCGGCGCTCCTCAGCACGAGCGGTTTTCCCTATGCAAACTAGGCTTTTCCGTTCGCCCTGATGAGGCGCGAAGCGCCGTCTCGAAGGGTGTTCCACTTTTTCAACGGGCTGCTAATCGCAGAGCTGTCGGACTGTCGGAACTATTCATTTGCGCTCAGGTCGGGCGCGACCGTAACCGGCATGCCCGCTACGATCAGCGCACAGTGGATTCTCGTCAAGATCGCGGACGGGACCCGAGGGTGTTTAGCCGTGAACTGTATTGAATCTGTCACTGACAAGATGGACCAGCGGAGCTGAGGCAGGGCGCCCCACGGCGTTTGACGTTTCTATGCACATTCTACAAAGGAGCACCAACTCAAGATGTTTGCGACGCTTGCAGGCACAGACACTCCGACTTCGATTCATCAGCCGGTATGTGAGCGTCTGTGCGCGGCGGCGGTCGCCCGCGGGTTCGTTCTTCCCGACACTCGGCAGCGAGTTCGGCCGAACCAGCTTCGCCTCGAAAACTGGCTTCTTGAGCTTCGCGGATCCTCCGCGGGCACGGCTGCTTTTTTTCTCGCGGTTACAGCTCCGCATGCGCTGAGCATTGCGCCGATTCCCGTCACGCAGACCATTGACGGCCCATCATTCGCCGTCTTGGTTATGCCGACGGTTCTCGGCGTATCTGCCGACCGCGACTTCACCGAATACAAGGACGCGTCTGATGTTGTTGATCGCTTCAACATCTTTTTCGATTCGCTCACTCCAAACGCCGATTGATCGAAGCCGAAACGCCGAAACCATTCGCCGCGAACCGGCGCGGCAGTTAGGAAACAGGCACCTGTGATCGAGTGTCTCTTTGATTGGGCCATCCTTGCAGTGCGTTGCCGCGCCTGAGCCGCGCGTTCGGCAGCTCATGCGGTTTACGCTACGCTCGATCCCAACCGGAGGATGACATGAGCGACGTTGAACGAATTGAGCAGGAAATACAGAGTCTCGATGACCGTAGCTTCGCCCTGTTTCGTCAATGGTTCATCGAATATGACCATGCCCGTTGGGATCGCCAGATCGAAGCTGACTCGGCCGCTGGAAAGCTCGATTTCCTCGCCGATGAAGCCTTGGCTGAGCATCGCGCCGGGAAAACCCGACCTCTGTGAAGCATTCTGCCAGTAGTCGTTTCTTGGAACGCTATGCGACGTTGCCACAAGACATCAAGACCCTGGCGGACAAGAGTTACGAGCTGCTCACGAACGATCCGAAACACCCGTCGTTACACTTCAAGAGACTTGGGAAGTTCTGGTCTGCGCGTGTCGGCCTGCACTATCGTGCGCTAGCAGTAGCGGTTGAGGACGGTATGTTGTGGATCTGGATTGGTACACACGCAGAATATGATCGGCTGGTGTAGGCCGAACAAGTGGCTGCAGGCGACGGCCGCGAAGCCACATGAAGACGGGCCCCCTCAGCCCCAGGTTCTCTTCGGGACGTTCAAACAGAGCTACGACCGTTCAAAGCCGCAGAGATCGCGGCAACGAGTTCATCAACGGTGACGGAGCTACTCCCATCTCGATCCGCGCAACCGTGGACGTAGCGCAGATATTGACGAGCGCCAGAGACGCGTGCGCGACGATTTGGCATGGCCGACCAAACTCCAAATTCAAGGGAACCTCGACCGCCGGACGCTCATCCGCGTATGTAAGTGTCACACTCTGCTCATTGAGAGTAACGATCACTTGCGCGACCGCTCGGTCACATAGAGAAACCATGGTTAACAGCCAGACTAAAATGATGCTGACAGCTGTTTTCATGTCCGACAGTAGGCCACGCCTTATTTTCGCGCGCAACAACAAAATGCCATCCCTGCTCGGGGGCGGCGATGGTGACGACACGTGGCTGGAGCGACACGGAGGAGCACGGAGAAGCGGGACTGGCGAGACACGATGAACGGGATTCACAGGATGGAGAGAGCAGGGAAGTTGGGAGACAAGACTAACGAGGGTCGCGCGATGAGAAAGCTCAACCCTTGAACCCTGTCGATGAGGTGCTCAAAGAAATCTATCCTGTGAATCCCGTTCATCCTGTCAACAACGAATCAAGGCCTCGGCAAGAAATGGGGGATAAGTCCAATTGTCGAATCGTTAGCAAGGCGTGACTACCAACGACTTGTAATTGGACTTATCCCCTTTTCTTGGTTTAGCGCATGAGCCCCGTAGGGGCGGCTCTCGCGAGCCAGGGGTGCGAGCCCATGGCGGTGCTGCCGCCTGTACAGCCAGGAATGCGTCCGTTTCACCCACATGCTTTGGAGAAGACCCGAAATCAGCCCGCGCTCGGCGCCGGGCGCACTCGTCCCCACGTGGTAGCCGCGCGCAAAGGCGCTGCTTCCGAAGCGCGACGAGCGCGTTCCGTCGGCACCCGTCAGGGTGCCGGAATCGTGTTGAGCCGAGGGGGAGGTTGGTCGCTAGCGGCCGTACCGGGCCGCCGTGCGGGGGGCGCTCAGGCGAAGGAGCGCTTGGACTTCGTCACCACCACCACCTCCTGCCCATTGACCCGCAGAGTTCGACGGTCCTTCGCCGACTCTTTGCCCGGGCCCTTGCGCGAGCGCTTCTCGCGCCATTTTCGCAATTCGTCTTCCAGATTTTCCTTGAGCATTGCTGCCTCCTCTCGGGGAGTGTGGGACGACCCATCCGTGGCGGGATCGGTCGTCCCGGTTGTTGACGGTAGGAATGCGTTCCGTTCGAATTATCGTTCAGTTCGCATTCGGGTTGGCGAAGGTTTCGATCGACTTGATGCGGCTCGGGTGGCGCAGTTTGCGCAGCGCCTTCGCCTCGATTTGGCGGATGCGCTCGCGGGTGACCGCGAAGCGCTGGCCGACTTCTTCCAGGGTGTAGTCCGACTTCTCGCCGATGCCGAAGCGCATGCGCAGGATCTGCTCTTCGCGCGGCGTGAGGGTTGCGAGGACCTTGCGGGTTTGCTCTTCGAGGCTGGTGTACACCGCAGCGTCGGACGGTGAAACGGTCTGACGATCCTCGACGAAATCGCCGAGGGAGCTTTCCTCTTCGTCGCCGATCGGGGTCTCGAGCGAGACCGGCTCTTTGACGATGCGCAGCACCTTGCGCACCTTGTCGAGGGGCATCTCCATCTTGCCGGCGATCTCTTCGGGCGTGGGTTCGCGGCCGAGTTGCTGGACCAGGTAGCGCGACGAGCGGACGACCTTGTTGATCGTCTCGATCATATGGACGGGGATGCGGATGGTGCGCGCCTGGTCGGCGATGGCGCGGCTGACCGACTGGCGGATCCACCAGGTTGCGTAGGTGGAGAACTTGTAGCCGCGCTGGTACTCGAACTTCTCGACCGCGCGCATCAGGCCGATGTTGCCCTCCTGGACCAGATCGAGGAAGCCGAGGCCGCGGTTGGTGTAGCGTTTGGCGATGCTGACGACGAGGCGCAGGTTCGCCTCGATCAAGCGCTTCTTGCCGTCTTGCGCCTTGTAGTCGCCGGCGCGGAGAATCTCGATGGAGTTTCGCAGCGCCTCGCTGTCCATGCCGATTTCGCGCTCGGCTTCGGCGATCTTCTTGCGCGCGCCGCGGGTGAGTTCGACGAGTTGCCGTGCGTCGTCGACGCCCATGCGCAGCCGGCGGCTGGTGGACGATGCGGCGCTCTTGTCGTCGGTGCGGAGCTTGGCGCCGAGCTTGACGATCTCGCTGGCCGGGCGGCCGGCGCGCTTCTCGCAGCGCGCGATCATCTTCTCCTGCTGTTCGACGAAGTGGTGGGCCATGCGCAGCTTCTCGACGATCGTGCTGACGTGGCGACGGCCGAGTTCGAAGGTATCGAACCACTTGGTGATGCGCTTGTTTACCGAAGCTAGCTTCTTTTGCGCCTGGTCGGCGGCGTTCGGGTTCGAACGCTTTTGGCGCGCGGTCTCTTCGAGAGTGCGCCGCTCCTCGACGAGCTTGCGCAGCTTTTCGAGCTGCTTGAGGATCACGCCGTCGGACGTGTCCTCGACAGGCTGCTCTTCGCCTTCGGGGTCATCGGCGGACGACGAGGAATCGTCGGCCTCCTCGTCCATCAACTCGCGCTCCGAGATCTCGCCGGCCTTGATCCGGTCGCACATGTCGATGAGGTAGTGGAGCGTGAACGGCACGGCGAGGACTTCGTTGCGTACGTCGCTCTCGCCCTCTTCGATCTGTTTGGCGATTTCGACCTCCTGCTCGCGGGTGAGCAGCGAAACCGCCCCCATTTCCTGGAGGTACATGCGCACGGGGTCGGAAGTGTCTTCGGCGAAGGAGGGTTTCGGTTCCTCGCGCTCCTCCTCGCCCCATTCGCTCTTCGGCGGCTCGTCCTTGTCGCCGCGGGCCGAGCGCCGCTCGCTGTTGCCCCCCGCCTCCGTGGCAGCATCGCTGTCGTCGTCGATTTCGCCGAGCATCGAGATCGCGCCGTCGAATTCGTCGCCACTCCCGCCGTCGTCGTCGGCGGCAGGCGTGTCGGCATCGTCGAGCGTCGTTGCCGGATCGAGCCCGTCTTCGGGGATACTTGCCGCTTTCGCTGCACGTCTTTTCTTCATGGCCCACTCTTCTCGGGATCGTGGCAGGCCTGAGCCGGCCGGCGCACGATACCGTGCGATAACTCAGGTTGGGTCGTGCGATCGGTCTGCACCGCAACGCACGTAGCGCTGCGCCACCACGAATGCATCGCGTAGCTGCAACGACTGACGTATGCAAGTAATTGCGGGATTCCTCACCAGGTACCGAATCGTAACCTGATGCGGTTCTTAGACGGGCGTGCGCGGCGAGTCAAGGGTTGACGTAGGCAAGGGTTGACATGGGCAAGGTGCGCGGCGGTCGCCCAGGCGCCGGAAATTTGCTTGACCGGGCGTTGAACCGGGTGTTACGGTCCGACGACCGTGACATGGGGGTCTAGGGGTCGCACATGCGACGGTCAGGGTGATTTGCCAAATCCCTCACGACGACTCCGGGCGTGGGGCCCGGGGATGTGGACGATCGCATTGGGGGCGTCGTTCGGAGGAAAGCATGCTGAGAGTCCTCGCCGCTAGTGCTTGGTTGCTGGCGATTCTGGCGTCGTCGGGAAGTGCGTTGGTCCAATTCAACCTCGACGCCCCCGACAACACGAATTCCATCCTGTTCAAGTCCGGCGGTGCAGTGGTGAAGTTCCGCAAGGATCCGGGCCTGATCGCGATGAATGACCCGCGGCTCCACGACTCTGCTGGTAACCTGAACGGCAACGACTCCGTCCTCGCGCTGCGTTACCAGCCGCTTGGCGGCGGTGCAGTCGTCGAAATCGAGGGATCGCCGGCTGTCCTCAATCCGGGGAAGTGGATCTTCAAGTCGGGCGCAAGCTACGTCTACGACGACATCCTGCAGCAGATTGGCGGCCTGCGGCGGATCGCCTGGAAGAGCCAGAGCCTCAGCCTCACGTTCAAGACCGCGAATTACGTCGCGCCGCCGCCCGTCGACTGGCTCGAAGTCC